>Ga0187866_1002953_pt1 | contig 13347 bp, 9 predicted proteins | sample June2016WEW_11_1_3_FD_133013 | JGI IMG/M metagenome (GOLD analysis project Ga0187866, IMG submission 133013) | Peatland microbial communities from SPRUCE experiment site at the Marcell Experimental Forest, Minnesota, USA - June2016WEW_11_150 | ecosystem: Environmental > Terrestrial > Soil >... | reverse complement strand
GCTCGGCAAGGACCGCCCTGTGGCGGGGCGTATCATTGCCAGGCATGAAGCGCCTGGCAGCGCTCGTTTTCCCGCTCGGGCGGAGCAGGCTCTCGCGCCGGCTTCCGTGGCGGTGACTGAGGACCGGGTCGCGGTGAACCTGTGTGCGCCGGACGAGGCGATGGCCCCTCCCGAGCCGGCCAACCCCGTCCCCGCACCCGCGCCGGCTCCACCGCAGGAGGCGATACTCGCACTGCCGCACCCGGAACCGGACACAGCGGGGCCTGCGGCGCGACGGAACAAACGCCCGCTGTGGGTCCTGCTGCTGGCCGCGGCGCTGAGCGGTGCAGTGTACTCGGGCTACAACGTGAGTGGTCCCGGCCTCCGGGCTCCCGTTCTTGCGGACGATACGCTGGCCCTGAAGGTCGAGCGCGCCGTCGGCCAGTTACGGTTGAACTGGAATCGGACTGCCTCCGTCATCGCGACGGCACAGAAGGCGACCCTGTCCATCGTCGATGGGGCGCAGGAACAGACCCTGAATCTCGATCTGGGCCAGCTCCGCACTGGCAGTCTGGTGTACAGCCCCTCCACCCCCGACGTGAGCTTTCGACTGGAATTGATTGACTTGAAGAACGGCAAGAGCGTGTCGGAGTCCATATGGGCGGCGGCCGGGCGTCCCTCGCCGCTGGGCCCGCTGCTGGTCAGGCAGCCCGACCGCCGCGATAGAGAGAGGGGACTTTCGCCTCAGATCGCTGCCCCGACGTCTTCGACGCGACGGCTCGCGCCCATTGCACTCAGCCGGCCTCTCCGCCACCGAACCGCTTCGGATCGCTAAGGATCACGGCCGCAGCCGTGCGCTGGCCACCTTCGAAACGTTCGGCGGCGCAGCGTCTCAGGGTGGTTCGGCTCCCCGACCTCCCGCAGGTAGGACAGCACTGCGTTCACATCGCTCGCCGGGTTCCTCGTTTCATAGACGACGCCCACTATTCCCGAGGCCGAAAGCAGTTGGCCCCAAGAGACTGCCATCCCCATCTCGGGCAACTGGCACCCGAGCGGGTTCTGCACGCCCACATCGGGATTTCCGAGCACCATCACGACCGCTGGCGTTCGCGCCTCGCCAGCCGCGCGCGAAACGGAGTAGGAACGGGAAGTCGGCCAGCATCCGGTGAGCGTAGGACCGATGGCCACTCTGACGAGAAACGCCCAAGCCGCGGGTGTGGCCGCTCGGGCGAGCACGGCGTCCCCCCTCGCTTCCGATATCACCACATAACGCTTCCACCGGGGCGTCTCGGAGTCTCCTCTCCCGGAGATCCCGCTCTACCCCTTCGGGAGCGATTTGCCGTCGGTTGGCTGCTCACGACCGCACGCACTGGTGGACGCCACTTTCCGAGTGGCCGACGATCCGCCCAGAATCCCCGGCGCGTCCCACCGCCGTGTGAGGATCGCTTCCGAGGATTGCTTGACGTGGTGCCCGGCAATCGCTTACCGTAGGGATTCGCCCTTATGCTCGGGCACGAATTTGACGCCTCGTTCAGCTTCGGCTGAATGGGGCGTTTCTATTTTGGGGGACATATGCGGGCAGAGATTACGACGAAAGCAGTGGTGCACCGGATTCCTGGCATGGATGCGGTGACGGTGCGACGAGGAATCGAATACCGGGCAACCGAGGCCGGTGCACTGACGATGGATCTGTACTATCCGCCAGACCAAGAACGGGATGCGACACCAACACCGGCGGTCGTGATTGTGCTCGGATACTCAGATGTGGGGGCGCCGACGCCGCTCGGCTGCCAGTTTCGCGACATGGGGATGGCAGTCTCGTGGGGGCAACTGTTTGCGGCCTCAGGAATGGTGGGCATCGTCTATGAAACGCGGAACCCAGCGAACGACGTGGGCGCGGTGTTGTCCTACTTGCAGGAGAACGGTGCGGCGTTGGGGATTGACGGGACGCGGATCGGCGTGTGGGCCAGTTCCGGCAATGTCCCGGTGGCGCTGTCGGCCTTGATGGAGGGCAAGGCGCGATGTGGCGTCCTGTGTTATGGGTTCATGCTGGACCTCGACGGGGCGACGGGCGTGGCGACGGCGGCTGCCGAATATCGCTTCGCCAACCCGGTTGCGGGCCGGCGGGTGGAGGATCTGCCTCGGGAGACTGCGCTGTTTGTCGCGAGGGCGGGCCGCGAGCAGTTTGCAGGTCTTAACGAATCGATCGACGCGTTCGTGGCGCGAGCACTGCGCTGCAACCTGCCGGTAACCGTAGTGAATCACGCGACGGGCCCCCACATGTTTGACTTGGTGGATGACAGCGAGGCTTCCAGGGAAGTGGTGCGGACGATGATCGCGTTCCTTCGAGCGAAATTGGGGCTGTAGTTGACGACCTGGATCACGCAGATCGCGCAACGGGAGGCCGCGCGTGGCGTAAGGAACGGATCACGGACCACCCGGAATTTGGGCTCGGCAACCTCTGACGCCGAGGGCCGCCCAAATTCCGCACGGCGGCCCATGACTCTGCTTTTAGGATGTTGCTCCCCTCGGGCGGGTCGTCCAGGGTGGGCAGGCCGAACCATTACCGATATCAGGGGATAACACTCGCGCAGAACCGCGCTGGGCTCCGGGCGACCCCATTCCGCGGTTAGCCAACGATGCGAAGCCAGGTGAAGTTCGAACGGTCATCAACGAAATCCCGTTCCGAATCGAGAGACAGGTCGTCCGGGTAATCGTTGAGGAAATCGCAGCGCAGGACGGCCACGTCGTAGGAAGCGTCGAGCGCCACAGCATTGGCCTGGCGCGGGCAGGGTTTACTTAAACAGCGCGTGATGCAGATCGAGGCGAGGTGGCGGATTACCGTAGACGGGAACCCAATTCGCCTGGTCGCCAGCCACTGCAAGCCCTGGCGTGATTCGTCGAACGAGGAGCGCCTCGATGGCGAGAATGGACTGCTGCTGACCCCCAGCACCGATCACCTGTTTGATCGCGGCTGCATCGGCTTCGAGGATTCTGGCAGACTGATCATCTCACCGGTAGCCCACCTGCCTTCCCTTCAACGCATGAGCTTCGAAACCCAGAGGCTCGTCAACGTCAGCGGCTTCACCGAGGGCCAGCGGGCGCACCTCGACTTCCATAGGAACGCCGTACTGCTGAGGGCCGTGCGGTAACGCCGTCTGTCTGAGGAATGCGGTCATGTCCCTCGAGTCGCCAGCGAAGCCGAGATTACCGCCACCCCCCAGCCACAGCCGCGGCCCCCAACTCGGCGGTCCGGACGAATTCCCGTTCGCGGCGGAGGAAGGACTGGCCCGTTCCCGCAACGCCGAAGCTGCTTGGGGCCGAGAGGATGGGCCGCTTCTCCGCCTCATCCAGCAACCGGCCTCGACACTTTTCATCGGCTCGGCCGTACTCTTTGCCGAGTTCCTCCAAGTACTGCTGCCGCGCGTTCATGTCCACCTTATTATGGGTGTCATGTCTCGCGTCCTTTCGGGTTACGTTGTCAAATGCCTCCTTGCGACGTCCGGTTGCAAGCGCATCGCCGCCCCCCGATCAACCGCATCCGTGAACTGCTGCCGTGGAGCGTAGCCTGGGCGGCGAAGTCGGAGTTCGATGGCAGGAAATACTGCTGCGCGCCAAAGGGCTGGATGTCCCACCCCGCGCCTCAGATGTGCGGCCCGTACGGGAGGTAGAACAGGCTCTCTTTCGGTTGGCGTTCGGCAACCGCGATCTGGCTCTTTGCCACCGCCTGCCGCAACCGCGGCTGACCCCCTGTTCGGTCGGGATTGCCAGCAACAGAGCGGCGCCAGCGGCGGACCCTCGATCCTCGTTTTCCGCCCCACCCTGACCGCCCTGTCCTACAACTACGCGGGAGGCGTCAACAGCTACGTCAATACGCAAGCCAGCCAGATCTATTCGGCCTATTTCGATCAGGCTCACTGGGACCCGAAGGATCAATCCGTGGCTGCTTCGCCCGGAGGCCGCAGTGGGCGCTAACAGAGCTAGCCAGCAGAAACGGTTCGGTGTACAATACTTGAGTCTGAATTCCGGAAATAACCGTCTGCGCACGCCTGTTCTGAACGGCGATGGGAGGACGCCATGCCGGTGCATATCGTCAAACAGGGCGACTGCATGAGTTCCATCGCGGACCAGTATGGCTTTTTCTGGGAAACGCTTTGGAACGACGAGCACAATTCCCCGCTCCGGGACCGCCGAAAGGACCCGAATGTGCTCATGGCCGGGGACCACGTTTTCATCCCCGAGAAGCGGCCTAAGGAAGAGGCTGGGGAAACCACCAAGGTTCATACCTTCCGGCTCAAGGGTGTGCCGGTCAAGCTCAACCTCCGGCTGCTGGACGCCTGCAACCGCCCGCGGGCCGGCCTGAAGTACTCGCTGACCGTGGATGGCCACAAGTTCTCCGGCGTGACCGACGACGACGGCAGAATCTCGCACGACATTCCTCCCCGGTCCAAGCGCGCTCAACTGAAGCTGCCCGCCGCCGAGGAGTATGACCTGGATCTCGGCTACATGAATCCCGTCGAATACACCAGCGGCGTGCAGGGACGACTGAAGAATCTCGGCTATTACCACGGGGAGATTTCCGGCACCCTCGACGATCCAACCCGCAAAGCGATCCGCCGCTTTCAGGATGAAAACGGTTTGACAATCACCGGCGAGCCCGATGCGGACACCCGCGCCGCGTTGCTCTCCGCGCACGAAGGCTGAACGTGGGCCAACCACTCAAACTCTCCACTTTCAAGACCGCGCACGGAAGCTCCGGTACCAACACGCTCAAGTCCGGCAACCTGGTCTTCCTCTGGCTGAGATTCAAAGACCCCGATAAGAAACTCTGCGACTTCCCCGCCGGGCTGGAGGTCGCCGTCCGCTTTCAGAAGCAGGGCGAAGCCGCGCAACCCGACACGGTTGAGATCCTCAAAGACCGGGGCGAAACCGCCTTTCCCCTGCAGGGCGCACCGGGCGAAACCTGGACGCTCACGCTGCTGTTCCAGTGTCCGCAGGCCTCGCCGCGGTTCATCGTCTGCGGCGCGCCCGGCTCTCCGCCCAGTTCCCCGCCCGAGGGGCAGTCCCGGCTCGAAGCGGCGGCGCCCGCGCAGGGACGGTTCTTCCGCCTGCCGTTCAACTTCAGCGGCACTTCTCTGTGGGGCATGCGGCACTCCGATTGGACGCCGGCCGTCTCCGGCGCCGATTATGCGCCTGCCTTCGGTTCATTTGCCGACGGCGTACTCACCTACACGGTCCCCACTCCCGCCAAGGATCTGACCGGCAAGGACGATCTCCCAGTGGAACTGGTGCTGGATCCGCACTGGATGTTCTTCCGATTCGAGTATTTCGACCGCTACTACGGCCCGGCCACCCGCAGCAGTCCCTCGACGGCGGGGCACGGTGCGCGAATCGCCATCCCGCCCGTCGAACTGGAGGGACAGCGGAAACTGCTCGAAGCCGATGCGGATCTCGCCGATGCCGACGCGCTCTCCACACACAGCAACTGGACCGTGGAGGTGGCGGGGTCGCCGCCCGCCGGCGGACCCAGCCAGGTGCAGTGCCTGCCCTGGATCCTCCGCAAAAAAGAGGATGGCTCCACCGCGCTTCCCCCGCTGGAAGGGAAGCTGATGCTGTTGCGCTTCAAGCGGGCCGAGCATACCTTCGTCGTTTCCAGTTCCGCGACAGCCCGCGAAATCAAGGTGGTCGACCCCGAACCGGACCCCGGGCCGGCACGGTTGAAGTACTACCGCCTGCCTACCGTTTGGAAATCGAAGAACTACTGGGCCCGCGGAGTGACGGGCGGCACCAAGGAGAAGTTCTTCGGAACGCTCACCAGCGGAGAGGCCGACGCCGCGACGGCCAAAGACAAGGCGCTGATCTTCTCGCTCGACGACATGGTCTTCACTAAGGAGGACAGGAAGACCACCGTCACCTTGGGGGCCGACGACCGGGTGATGATCTTCCACCACCGCTTCATGAAGGGCAGCGGCTGCGACGAGGAAGGATTGTACAAGGCCGATGCCGACGTCAAGGTGCACGGCTATCCCTACAGCAAGGTCGACATCCCGGTCGGCGCACGCTATTACCTCCACGACTACCCGGACTGGACCCGGCTGGTCGTGGCCCAGGGCAACCTGTTCGATGCGTTCGACTGGCGCACCACGGCGGACTGCGATGTCGCCGGCGCGTGCGCGGCGGTCCGCTGGGTGGTGGCGAACAACATTCCCGCCGACTCGGGCGGAGCCAGCGAGAAGGATCCACGGCCGACGGTGGAACTCAAGCCCGCTGCCGACGCCAAAGCGCTGTTTGCCTTCTCGCCCTTCCACTGGCAGAAGTTCCTCAGCGGATATAAGGCGGGAAACCCGGAAAGCGGTCCGAAGAAACACTTGGAGTGGAAGGCGAAGTACGGCTCGGAGAAGGATCAGTGCGGACGGTTGGACATTGCGCTGCTCCGTTGCGCCGATTGGCAGGGGACGGAAGAAATCGCCGTCATGGTGCGGTTCAACCGGCTCAGTTTCAACTTCGTCCAGAGTACCGCTCCGAAGTCCAACACTGAATGGGTGAAGCTTTGCATCGACGGTATTCTGGCTCGCTGGAACGGCCGCGACAAGCACAACGCATCGCCCGCCTGGATCCTGCCGCGTCCCGGTTCGCCGGCCCCGCCGGCGGTGCGCGTTCAAGTGGTGAATCTGTTCCAGTGGTTGAAACAGGCCTGGGCCCAGTTCTATCTGAAAACCATTCCGACCGGAGACGGGTCTTCGATCGGAGAAATCGATGGCGCCGGCCAGTTGCGCGTCAACTGCGTCGTCCACGACGACGGCAACTACGCCGCTCAGGACGACTGGGGAGTGAACCTCGAAGGCCGGGGTATGGCGTCCGCTCACGAGATGGGCCACTGCGGCACGCTGCCGGACGATTACAACAGCGATTCTTTCAACTACACGTTCTTGAGCCGTATTGGCTCCCCCTACAGCCTGGAGGAGATTCCCGGCTATACCACCGCCACGCCCGAACCGCTCACGGGCTATGGCTTGATGCAGCACAACTGGTACATTCGCGCGCGCTATCTCTGGCACGCCGCCGAATGGCTGCGACTGGTAAAAGCGTTCGAAACCGTGGATTTCAAGATCGAGCATGGCGACGAGAACGATTTTTACCTGCCTCATTATCCCCATACCGTTACGGCCGGCCTGCGCGAGCGCAATTTCGTCAACTGCCCGCTGGCGTTCAATCTCAAGGCCAACGCCGGCGGCAAGACGCTGTTCGATGCCGCGCTGTGGCTCCTGGGGAAGGACAAGTACTCCACCGAGGTAGTGCAAAGCCGCTGCCACCCGGGTATCGGAGTCTCGCCTCCCGTCGCCACACCGGCCTACATCGATGGCATGCTGATCGTGATTCTGCGAGTGCAGATCGACTTCAGCGCCGTTGCGGGCGGGGCCGCTGCCCAGAAGAACATTCGCAAAGACCTGTTCGACAGGTGGACGGCGAAGATCGAGCCGGCACTGAATTTCCAGCGCTTTGCCAGTTTCCAGTTGACCGGCGCGGGCGCCGTGCCCGGCTGCAAGAACTGTCTCCTGCACTTCTTGCCTTCGCTGGCCTCCAAAGGCATTACGGGGACGGCGGACACCAACGTCTCTACGACGAAGCCGCACATCGCGGTTACACTATCCACCTCCGCCGACGCCTGGAATGACACGGTGGATCCCCGGACGTTGCGGCTGCAAATCACGACTAACATAGACACGGCGGGGAACCGGAACGCCCAATTGAATGCGCTGGCCACGAAGATCTATCAGCGCAACCTGGAACTGCTGGGCTTGAGCGCGACCAATGCCGACGCCAACTATTACGGAAAGCCGGGCGCCTACAAGCCCATCGTCCTGACGGTGATGGATGATGCTGTCCCGAAGCCTCCCGATCCTACTATCGTTAGCATTACTTAGCGGCGCAGCGCCGGCGCAGAAGCCGTCCGCTCCCCAGCGCGGGGTCCGCCCGGGGAAGCCTGCGCCGCGGCCCGCAGCCGGAAAGGCAGATATGGAAGACCAGTTCACGACGTTCCAGAATCCAACCCCGGTGCCCTTCGCCGTCGCCGCCCAACCCATCCGGCCGGCGGCTGGGCCGCTCACCGCCGCCCGGATCGAGCCGCCGGCCGATTCCTCCGTGCCGGGCGCGTATGGCGGCGAATCCCGCAATTCGCGCCTCAGCCAGCGGCTCGGCTCCGCATCCTCGGCTCCGCTGGCCGTGCGCTGGCGCGCGGACCTGACGCCCACGCTGCGCCCCTTCGTCCTGCTGGCAAGCGGCAACCGGGTGGTGCTCCATGGCGCTACGCAATGGGCGTTGTGCGACCGCGCCGGCCGGGTGCTGGACGTGGCGCCGCTCGGCCCCAGTCCGGTAGCGCTCGACCCAGCGCGCTCGCTCGCCTTCGCCGCCGATCCGTTTGGGCGCATCGTCGCACACTCGCTGGCCGACGGCCAGGCGGTCTTCTCCGCGCTGCTGTACTTCGGCAAGAGTTTCACCCATCCCTTCCTGGCCCTGCGCGACCGCTTGATGGTTACGGTCGGGATCGAGATCCCCGTGGACCCCTCGATGCCCTCGCCGGAGCGTTCGATCGTCGAGGTGACCGACCTAGGCGATCCGGCCTCCCGCCGTTCCTGGGACGAGCCCGGCGGCCCGGCCGTGATTCACGACCTAATCCGCGACTCGCGCCGCATGCTGGCCGCCCTGGCCGGCGACACCCTCGTTCTGGCGGTCCCAAACCGCGTGTACCTGCTCGATCTGAGCCTCAAGGCGCGGCGCGCCATGGGCGGCGTTTTCCTGCCCCTGGCCCTCAGCCTGGATGAGGCCGGCCGAATCTACCTGTTGGTGGCCGCCGGAGGCCGCAGTGCGCTCTGGCTGCTCACGCCGGAAGGCGAGCGAATCTACGAGTGCGAATTGCCGCCGGGGCTGCGCGGACTCATCCATCCTCCCATCGTCGGCTACGATCACACCGTCTTTGTGCGGGCCGAGCGGCAGATTCTCAGCATCGCCCCCGACGGCAAGGTGAACTGGATTCGAACCGCCGACGAGCCGCTGGCGGGCGCCGCGATCACTCCCGACGATTTCCTGCTTACCTCCGAAGGCAGCTCGCTGGCGGCCTGGGATGCGAAGGGAGAGCGCCGCGTCCTCCACACGTTCGCCGGCGAGAATCCCACTACCGCGCCAGTACTCACCGCGGACGGCGAAATCCTGGTGGCCACGCGGACGCACCTATATTGCCTGGCGCCGCGAGGCGGACCTCGCTGAGCAGATGCCCGCCGAACCCCTGGTCTCCTGCATCCTGACGAACCGCTCGGGCGCTGGTGCGCGGGCCATCGAGTGCTTCCTCCAGCAGGAGTACGGAGCCCGGGAATTGCTGGTCCTCGAGGACGGCGCCTGCGGAGAATGTCCGCCGGCGGACCCGCGTATCCGCCGTTTTCAGTTGCGCGAGGCCGGCTCCGCCCTGGAATTCGCATGCCGCCAGGCACGCGGCGCGATCGTCGCCGGATGGGATCCGAGAGCCTGGTACGCGCCCCACTACCTCCTCTCGGTGGTCCAGGCGTTGACCCGCGAAGGGGTCCGCGCCTGCGGGACCGATCCACTGCTCTACTGGGATCCGGAGGCCCGGCGGGCAGGCGAGGCCCGGTTGAAGCACGGACGCCGCCAGCGGTTCTGGACCGGTGCGTTGGCTTACCGGAGCGAGTTCGGGGGAACCCTGCTGGAGGAGTTATGGACGCCGCCGGCCGGATCGTGCGCCCTGATGGCCGATCCCGCCGCCGTCGTCTGCTGCGCGCCCCCGCCCTCCGGCGCACGCGTCCGCACCGCTCGCCGCTCCGACGCCGTTACCCGCATCCTGGGCCGTGACGCAGCCGTGTCGCCGGCCATCCAGTTCGCCACGCCCGAGCCGGCCGGCCTTTCCGGCGGGCCGTTGGTCTCGGGCGTGATGATCGCGCGGGACCGCCGGCGCGCCGCACTGGCGCTCCACTACTTTCAGAGCCAGGACTACGAGCCGCGGGAACTCCTCGTGGTGGACGCCGGCGCCGGCATAGGAGATTTCACGGCCGGCGACGAGCGCATCCGCCGGATCGAGGCCGCCGCCGACATCCCCGACGGCGCCGCACGCAACCTGGGTTGCGCCCAGGCCCGCGGCGCGATTGTCGCCGCCTGGGAGGAAGCGGCGTGGCATTCTCCGCACCGCCTCGGCCGGCTTGTGGCGGCCATGTTACAGGACGGCGCGGACCTCTGCGGCCTCCCCGCGGCGCTGTGCTATGACCCCGGATCCGGCAGCGCTTGGGTGTTTCGCGACCCGATCGAGGGCCGGCTTCTTGCGCCGGGCGCCCTCCAAGCCTGGCGCCGCGAGATCTGGGAGCGGCATCCGTTTCCAGAGACCTCCGACCGCGACGATCTGCGTTTTCTCTGGAACGCCGGCGCTGCCCGGGTACTCCTGTTGCCGCCGGAGGCGCTTCAGGTCGCCGTGACCGATCGCGGCAGCCCGGCCGGCCCTTACTGGCGCCCGTTCGAGGGCGCGGAACTGCGCCGTCTCATGGGCCCCGATCGCGAGTATTACGAGGCCGAGATCCGCACCCCGGCGCCCCCGCCGCCCCCGCCCCAGCCACAGCCGCGGCCCGTTCCGGACATTCGGGAATCCGCGGTGGTTTGCCCGTCCCCCCGCCCGCTGGTCTCCTGCATCATGCCCACCCACAACCGCCGCTGCTTTATCCCCCGGGCGGTGGAGTATTTCCTGCGTCAGGACTACGAACCCAAGGAACTGCTGGTGGTGGACGACGGCTCCGATGCGATCGGCGACCTGCTGCCCGCCGATCCCCGCCTCCGCTACGTCCGGCTCCATGAAAAGCGCACCGTGGGCGAGAAACGCAACCTGGCATGCGAACAGGCGCGTGGAGAAATCATCGTGCATTGGGATGACGACGACTGGCAGGCGCCGCGCCGCATCCGTGCGCAGGTGGACTGCCTGCTCCAGCACGGCGCCGATCTCTGCGGCCTCAACCCGGTGCTGTTTTACGATCCCCGTTCGAATCAAGCCTGGCGCTATCTTTATCCGCCGGAGTGCGGGCCCTGGGTTCACGGCAGTTCCTTCTGCTACCGCCGCGCCTTCTGGGAGTCCCGCCGCTTCGCCGCGGTCGACGTGGGCGAAGACAACCAGTTTGTGTGGGGCGCCCCGGCCGGTTCGGTGGCTAGCCTGCCCGATCCCACCTGCCTGGTCTGCCTGATCCACGACGACAATGTGAGCCCGAAATCGCCAGGCGGCGCTTACTGGGAGCCCTATCCGGCCGAGGAGGTCGGCCGGCTGTTTGGGAGCAACGAGCCGGTCCCCGGCAGGCGCGCCACCATCTCCTGCATCACCGTGACCTACAATCCCAGGGGCGATTGGCTCGAGCGCGCCATCGCATCGGCCCGGTTGGTGGACGAGCACATCATCGTGGACGACGGTTCGGATATTCCCGTGCCGCAGGCCACCGTCCGCATCCCGCACCGCGGCATTACCACCGCCCGCAACATCGCCGTCAGCCTCGCCACCGGTGAGTGGATCGCGCCGCTCGACGACGACGATTACTGGGACGAGAGCGTCCGGGAGATGATCCGCTACTCGCAGTACACCGCCGCCGACGTCGTCTGGGCGCCCGTGGAACAGTTCGGTCTGGCCGAGGGGATATGGGGCGATCGATGCGATTTCTCCACGCTCGTCAAGAAGAACCAGCTTTCGGCCGGTTCCTGGTTCCGCAAAAGCGTCTGGCGCCGGCTCGGCGGCTACCAGCATGAAGGCGTGGAGGACTGGGATTTCTGGGCGCGCGCCTATAAGAAAGGGATGCGGTTTGAGTACCTGCCCGTGCCCTACTACCATCACCAGATTCGGGAGGGCTCCTTTTGGTGGCGCCTGAGTCCGGAGACCCTGCGCGTCCAGCGGGAAGTCGAGCGGAACGTGGAACTCGCCGAGGGGCCGCCTTCCGTCCTCACCGACAGCCTCGGGCGGGTGGACGTCGCCCTGCCGCTGCGGCCGCTGCGTGCCCCCCGTTGCATCGCTACGGCGGTTTCTCCCGGCTATGACGAACTGCTCGATGAGCTGCTCGGTTCGCTGCGCCTGTACGGCGGCTGCCCGGACGCGCTCCTGGCGGTGTTCGCCATCGATCCGGATCCCGCCTGCCTGCGCGTGGCCGCCCGCCACGGCGCCGAGGTGATCCGTTGCGCCGCCCGCGCGCCGATGACCGTCGCAGTCAAGTCGGTCCTGTACTCGGTTCCGCACGCGATCGACGCGGAACAGTTCCTGTGCCTGGACGCCGACATGCTCGTGCTCGACGAACTGGGCCCGGTCTTCGAGGCCATCGGCCGGTCGCCGGCCGGGAGTGTTCTCGCCTGCCGGGATTCCCACGCCAGCGCCAACTCGTTGGCCGACGCGCTGGGAGGCATCTACTCCGGGCGGCGCGATGACTTCGAGCGGATTCTCGGCCGCGTGGGTGCGGAGCCCTCCTACCCGCTGGTGGTTAACGATGGCTTGTTCGCCGGCTCGCGAGCCGCGTTGCTGGCGGTGGACCGTGCGATTCGCGGCTGGCCGCAGGCCGCCGCCTGGCTGGAAGAGGGCGTCGCTTGGCGCAATCAGTTCCTCTTCAACCTGGCGCTGGCCCACCTGGACTGCGGCGTCGAGTTGGACGGAACATACAATGTCCAGTTGCTGCATGACGACGCTGCCGTCAGCCGTGCCGACGGCCGCTGCCGGGCGGTCTCCAACGGACGGCCCGCGCGAGTGCTCCATTTCAACGGCTGGGCCCGGCGGAAACTCCCTGAGTTGCGCGGCGCGTTCTCGCTCCCGGCGGTGGACTCCGGCCGTGGCGGCGGTTACGACGCGTTTCTGGCCGCGCTGAAGGGCTGGATCGGCCGCCACGGCTTCGCCGCCATGACCTGGTCCTTCTACGGCGCCGCCGATGGGGAGGGAGCAATCCCCAGGGATTCCGAGGCCTTCCCGCTGCTGGCGCTGCTGCACTACCTGATCCGGGCCAACGGCTGCATCCGCGTGCTCGAGACGGGCACGGCGCGCGGCGTCTCCACCGCCTGCATCGCCTCCGCCCTCGCTCACCGCGCCGGCGGCCGTGTGGTCACCCTCGACACCCAGGTCTTCCCTGCTCGCCAGGACCTCTGGGCGGCGCTTCCACCGGCGATGCGCCACTGCATCGAACCCCGGCAGGTGGATTGTCTCGAAGGGATGGCGGCGGCTTACGCAGCGGGCGAATGCTTCCAGGCCGCTCTACTCGATACGGTGCACACCGCCGGGCACGTTTGGCAGGAGTTTCAATGGGCGACCCGGCTGGTTTGTCCCGGCGGCCTGATCCTGGTTCACGATGTCCGCTGGGCAGGCGG
>Ga0187866_1002946_pt1 | contig 13357 bp, 17 predicted proteins | sample June2016WEW_11_1_3_FD_133013 | JGI IMG/M metagenome (GOLD analysis project Ga0187866, IMG submission 133013) | Peatland microbial communities from SPRUCE experiment site at the Marcell Experimental Forest, Minnesota, USA - June2016WEW_11_150 | ecosystem: Environmental > Terrestrial > Soil >... | reverse complement strand
TGATCGGATTCTCGACAAGGGAATCGTGATCGACGCCTGGGCCAAGGTGTCGCTGGTCGGGATCGAGCTGTTATCCGTCGAAGCCCGCGTGGTGATCGCTTCGGTCGAGACCTACCTGAAGTACGCCGAGGCTATTGGTCTGACAGCCAATGCTGCAGCTCCTGCTTAATGCTCGCGGGAGACCGATCGCTGCCGACTGGGGGGCCGTGGTATGGCCCTCCGTTTGGCAGTGAGCGGTGAGATGAAGGGATCAGAAGATCAAAGGGAGGGGAACCATGGGTAGATTGTTGGAAGACATGACTCGACTGAGTGAGGACATCCAAGCGCTGCGCGGAAACCGTCGCGCGTTCTTAGTGCAGCTCTCGGATGACAACCGGGATCGACAGAGAGACGTTCTTGATATGTGTGCCCATTTTGCAGGCAGACAAACGCAAACGGCAACGAGGATGAAAGACGGACGTCTTGAATTCTTGCATAACTTGAGGCGAACCGTCCGTAAGCAGTTGCGGGGAGTGCGGGCGGATATTGCTGGCGCCCGGCAAGCCTGGTCCGGCGAGGCCGCGTAGCGGCCTGGTGATTAGGAAGCTTCCGGGAGTTGGAATTGAACCGTCCCCTTTGACCCCGCCGCCGCACTCAACGGGGGGTAGCTGACCGAATGGCTGGCGTTGAGGATAACGAAATTAAGAAATCTTAAGGAGACCAACATGGGTATGCTGACCGAAGACATGACTCGATTGCGGAACGAAATCCTGGCGTTAAGAAGCTCGCGCCAGGGATTGATCCATGATCTGGTGCGCGAGACCAAAAACCGACGGGCTGACGTGTCAAGTATGCTCGCCAACACTTCCGAAGCCCTCAGTGCCGTCGCCAAGGCGACGAAAGCCGATCGTCTGGGTTCCATCGCGGACCTCAAAAGCGCCGTCGCCGACATTCTGAGTGGCGTTAGCACGGATCTCTGCGGCATTCGACAGGCTTGGCTGGCCTCGGGTACTCCAGCGCACCGGGCTGGGGGGAAATGCGAAAAACAGACAAGGCCGGTAGCCGCTGCCAACTCGAAAGAAGGGCGGAGTGTGACAGGTCGCAAGCCCGCGCCGGTACGCAAGGAGCGAAAGCCTTAAGTCCCCAGCAGCCGGGATGCGGGTTAAGCTCCGACGGGCTCGAGAAGCTTGGAGAAAGGAACAAACACGATGAACGGTGACGAGGCGAAGGACGTCCTGGCGGCCGGCGAAGCAGTTGAACCCCGAGGCCACAGCATTGTACCTGAGCCCAGCGAGGAGTTTGTCTTGACCCCGCAGATCAAGGCTTTGGCAGACCGGGCGCTGAGTTATCTGGATGTAGGATACGCGGTTCATTTCGCGGGGCCGGCAGGAACGGGAAAGACGACCCTCGCCCTGCACGTTGCCGCGCAGATTGGTCGCCCGGTCGTCCTCATCCATGGCGACGACGAGTTTGGCAGTTCCGACCTGGTGGGCAAGAATTCCGGTTACCGCATGTCCAAGCTCATCGATAATTACATCCACTCCGTAGTGAAGACCGAAGAGAGCTTGAGCACGCTTTGGGAAGACCACCAGCTCACCACCGCCTGCCTCAAGGGCCACACCCTCATTTACGATGAATTCAACCGTTCCCGGCCTGAGGCCAACAACGTGCTGCTCAGCATCCTGGAGAAAAGGATTCTCAATCTGCCCAGCCTGCGCCGGTCCGGCGAGGGGTACGTGCGCGTGCATGACGACTTTCGGGCCATCCTGACGTCGAACCCGGAAGAATACGCCGGGGTCCATAAGACCCAGGACGCGCTGGTCGACAGGTTGATCACTATCGATCTGGGACATTTCGATCGCGAAACGGAGATTGCGATCACGAAGGCGAAGTCGGGTCGTCCCACTGAGGACGCCGCGCGGATCGTGGATATTGTCAGGGAACTCCGCGGCGTGGGTGTGAACAACCACCGCCCCACGATTCGGGCTTGCATCGCCATCGCCAAGATCCTTTCCCACCGCAACGGGCGCGCCCAGGTGGGGGATCCCACCTTTTGGTGGGTATGCTGCGACGTTCTCAAGACGGACACGGCCAAAGTTACTCACGACGGCCAGTCACTCATGCTGGAGAAGGTGGAAGAGGCCATCGGAAAAATCTGCGGGAACCTTGGGAACGGGAACCATGCGAAACGCCGAAGGAATCATCACCGGGGTGCGACGGCGTGAGAGGAGTTCGAGTATGCCTGTGCCACTAAGGGGTCTACGGACGATTCGTACGTTTGCCGGTCGAGTGGATCGTGTCTGCGTTCCCCACCGGGCGCACATGCAAATCGCATGCTTGGAAATCGAAAAGGCGCGGCGCGCCTCCGAAAGAAGAACCGCGAGGCAGCGGGTGGCAGAGTTGGAAGCCCGCCTCCGCGAGATCGAGGCCGAAGAGGCGGCCCTCTCGCAGCGGCTGGCTGAACGAAGCAACGGCAAACGTGTTGATTCCTCAGGGGCCGACCTGAAGCCCGCTGCCCCGCGGACGGCTAACGTACTTAGGATCAAGTATTAAGGCAGGAGAGCCCGTGCTGGTCACTTTGCCGGGTTGAGCCCGGGGAAAACAGTGCCGGCAGGCGGGCTCCTGCCGCATATCGTTCCCTCGCGACCTTGAGGAGAAGAGATGAGAATCAATTGTCTGGCTTGCGGGCACAAAGTAGAGTTGGACGACGCCTACAGCGACTATGAAGGGGCGGTGAAATGTTTCGCCTGCAGGGCGATCCTTGAGATCCGCACGGAACAGGGCAGCATCAAAGCGGTCAAGCAAGAGAACATCCTGCGGCACCCCCCCACCGCCAGGGTTTTCGAGCGCGGTCACAGCCGGGCGAAAGAGGCTGCCTAAGAGGCACGGCGTTCGGGCCTCCTCGCCGGACCGACTCAAGAAGAGCCATGAAACGGTCGATGTATCCCCTGAGAGATCAAGTCTATGAAGGGGGCAAAGTGGCTCTTGGTGGAGAAAGCTCCGAGAAGGGAGTAGGTCGAGGGGACCGCCATCAACTCGAGTTCATTAACCATGTCCATGCTCGACCCTGCGACACCTTGCTCACTCGTATCCTGGAACTCCACTTCGCGGGTAACACCGCGGACGAAATTGCCGTGCAAGTTCTCACCACCGAACCAGAAAACGCCATGTTCCGCGCGGCGATGTTGGTGGAGATCATTCTTTACTACGCCGGCCGTTTTCCGGAGGAGAAACAACCGTGAGCACGGGCCAAACATCGATAGCGAAAGCGACGGAGAAACGTCTGCCGAGCCGAGTTGTGACCGAAGGCAAAACGTACATTTACGCGGTCATAGGCAACGCTCAAGACCGCTCCTACGGTGAAGTCGGCATCGACGGACGTGAAGTGTACTGCATTTCCGTGGGACGCGTGGCAGCCGTCGTCAGCGACGTGTCCAGAGAAAAGATCCGGCCGGAACGTTCCCGCCTCGCGGCCCATCAGGAAGTCCTCAAAAAGCTCATGGCAGAGGTCACTCCACTGCCCATGTCCTTCGGGATCCTTGCGGATAGCCCGCAGGCAGTTCGAAAGATGCTTTCTCGTAACCAGCAGGCCCTACTCGAGCAACTCCGTCGCGTCGCGGGCAGAGTTGAAATGGGTTTGCGAGTCACTTGGGACGTGCCCAACATCTTCGAGTATTTCGTGAATACCCATCCGGAGCTCCGGCTGGAGCGGGACCGATTGCTGGGAGGCCAACGTGAGCCGACGCAGGAGCAGAAGATCGAAGTCGGGAGGATGTTCGACCGTCTTCTCACCGAGGACCGGGACGCGTACGCCGAGAAAGTGGAAGGCATTCTGGCCCCTCTCTGCGCCGAGATTGAGCGGAATAAATGCCGCAACGAACGCGAGGTGCTGAATCTGGCCTGTCTCGTGGAGCGCGCGGCGATGCCGCAATTCGAAGCCGGCGTCTTCGAGGCCGCGAAGCAATTTGATAACAACTTTGCCTTCGACTACAACGGGCCGTGGGCCCCCCATAACTTTGTCGAGATCGACCTCCAGCTCTAAGACCGGCCCGGCGGGAGGATGCCATGGTGCTCGTCGATGACCTTTTGAAACTTCCGATCAGCAGCGTGCTCTGGATCTTCCGCGAGATTCACCATGCCGCACAGGAGGAGCTTGCCAACGAATCCGAATCCATCACCGCCGAACTGAGTCAGCTTTACATGATGTTGGAGACCGGAAAGATCTCAGAGGAAGAGTTCGCTGCGGGGGAAGGAACATTACTTGAACGGCTGGACAGAATACAAGAGCGTGACCGGGGCCTTAAAGAGGAGGATGGCGGAGAGCAAGAGCAGGAGCATAGTGAATTGAGAAGGGTCGCCTAAGGGCCGCATTCGATGCGCGGAGAATATGGCAGCTCCACCGTTTTTGGACAATCGACGCCTACAACTGCTTATCTTTGCTGGCAAAGGCGGGGTCGGCAAGACGACCTGTGCCACCGCCACGGCGTTACAATTGGCCAAGCGCTCACTCGAATCATCTTTTCTCCTCGTTTCCACTGACCCAGCTCATTCCCTCGCTGATAGCCTGGCGGATTTGCTTCCACCTGACAATTTGCAGGTTGTGGAACTGGACGCCCGGGAATACCTCACCACCTTCAAGCAGAAACATAACGACAAACTCCGAGAAATTGCCGCACGCGGAACGTTTCTCGACGACGCAGAAATCAACCGCTTTCTGGATCTCTCCTTGCCGGGCTTGGATGAACTCATGGCCTTCTTGGAGATCTCCGGGTGGGTGGAAAATCGCCGCTACGATTGCATTATCGTGGACACCGCCCCCAGTGGTCATACGCTCCGTTTGCTGGCCATGCCGGAATTTCTCCGCAAATGGCTGAACATGCTGGAGACCCTGCTGGCGAAACACCGCTACATGAAGTGGGCCTTCTCCCGTTCCGACCGTCGCGACGAACTCGACGTCTTCCTAGAAGACCTGGCCGATTCCGTGAAACGAATGGAAGAGTTGCTCCAGGACGCAGTTCGTTGCCGGCTTGTTCCCGTGATGCTCGCCGAGGCGATGAGCATTCGCGAGACTGTTGCGCTTGTAAAGGAAGTGGGCCGCCTCAACTTGCCGATGACCGATATCGTGATCAACCGGCTTTACCCGGATAACCCGTGCGCGGTTTGCCGGGATGAACACCTTCGCCAGATCCGGGAACTGCGGAATATCTTAAACCAGACCCCCTTGGCGAGGTTTACACTTTGGACTGTCCCCCTTTACGCCGAGGAGGTCCGTGGACGCCATGCTTTGGAGTCGTTCTGGGATCAAGTTGGGCAGATCACCGAACTCCCTGCCGCGGCGAGCCAACCCTCGGCAGGTCTGCCGCCCATAGTGGAGGCGGGTGTCCGGTGCGCTTCGCCCGACACTACACTCTTGATCTTTGCGGGAAAGGGCGGCGTGGGCAAGACGACTCTGGCTTGCACCACCGCCCTGCGATTAGCGCGAGACAGTGGAGATAAGAAAGTTCTTCTGTTCTCGACGGGGCCTGCGCACTCGTTGTCGAGCTGTCTGGAGACGGAGATTGATTCTCGGCCGAAGATCGTGACCGCCGGCCTCACCGCCATGGAGGTCGATTCGGAGGCGGAATTTGAGGCCTTGAAGAAGCAATATGCCGGGGACATCGAGAAATTCCTACAGTCGGTGTCGAGCCAGTTTGACTTAACGTTTGACCGCGAAGTAATCGAGAGAATTCTGGATCTCTCCCCTCCCGGCTTGGACGAGGTGATGGCCCTGACGCGGGTCACGGCGCTGCTCGCCTCGGGCCGCTACGACTTCCTGGTACTCGATTCAGCATCAACCGGTCACCTGATTCGGCTGCTGGAACTCCCGGAAGTCCTTGACCAGTGGCTGAAGGTCTTCTTCGACCTCTTCCTGAAATACCAACAAATCTTTCGCCTGACGAAGTTTTCTCAGGAACTGGTGACGGTATCCAAGAATCTCAAGCGGTTGAAACAATTGTTGAGCAATCCGGCCACGACCGCGCTTTATGCCGTCAGCATTCCCACCGATATGGCCTTTGAGGAAACGCGGGATTTGGTGGCCGCCTGCGAGCGCCTGCGTATCAGTGTGACCGGACTGTTTCTCAACCTCGTCACGCCCCCCGGTGATTGCGGCCTGTGTTCCGCCCTGTATCGCAGAGAGTCTTTGGTGCGCAATAAGTTTCAGCAGAGTCTTCCGGGTAAGGACTTAACCGTGGTTTATCGCGGTGGGGAGATACGAGGCCTTCGCCGGCTGGGAGAACTGGGTAAGGCCCTTTACCAGGGCGCCGGCGTGGAATCGAGCGTCTTATGCCAATTGAAGGCAACACGAGAAACCCGCAGGCCCCAGCTTCAGAACTAGCCCTGGCCGACAGCGAACGAGTCTCGCTGTGCGAGGTCCTTGATCGGGTACTGAACAAGGGGGCCGTGCTGTCTGGGGACGCGACGATCTCGGTCGCGGATATTGACCTCATCTACCTCGGATTGCGAATCATGCTCTCGTCCATCGAGACGGCGCGCCGAGGCTCTTCTCGATCGCCGGTGGAATTGGGCGCCGGCCCGGGGATCGACATGGAGATGGCCCATGGATTCCGCTGAGCTGGCGCGGGTCGAGTCGGAAGCCCTCAGTGACTTCGCCCGGGCGATGGAAGCAGACCCCTTACCTCGGCCACGACCAGCCAGGGATCTGGATGGGCAGAGGGCCCGGTTGAATCTCGATGCGAACAACGCCAAGAACGGGCTCGGACAACTCGTGCTGACTCTGGTCAAGCTCCTGCACGAGTTATTGGAGCGCCAAGCCATTCGCCGCATCGAGGCCGACTCCCTGAGCGCCCAGCAGATTGAAAGGCTCGGCTTGACGCTGATGAGACAAGGCCAGGAAATTGAGCGGCTTCGAGAAGAATTCGGCCTCGAAGCAGAAGATCTTAACCTGGATCTGGGCCCGCTGGGAAAGCTTCTGTAAAAGGAGAGCGTATGGTGCAGCAACGCAGCATGTCACACGCGGTGGAAAGTTCAACTTTGGCCGACGTGTTGGAGCGGGTTTTGGACAAAGGGATCGTCATCGCTGGCGATATTCGAGTGAAGCTGGTCGATATCGAACTCCTGTCTATTCAGATCCGCCTGGTTATCTGCTCGGTCGACAAAGCCAAGGAGATGGGGATGGATTGGTGGGTGAACAACCCGATATTTCGTCAGGAGAAAGAGGACGCGACGTTGGCAAGTTCTCTCGCGCGCATCGAGGAAAGGATGGCAGGGATCGAGGCCTCTTTCACGAAGGAGGAAACGCGGGCTGGCCAATTCGTCTCTCCTGCGCAAAACGTCCATGCGCCCTAGGGCTACGGCCTGAATCGCTGCCACGGTCAATGCATTTGGAATTGCAGCTCCGATATCGCTGCCGCATTGTCAAGGCGCGTACAGAAACCGCCGATCAGGGGACTGTCTGTGCCAGACCCATGCGCGGATGCATCCATGTCGCAGCGTTGGGGTCCCTTCCGACGGAATGGCTATCACCGGGGAGCTACCGGCGACATTCAGAAGCCGGTGGATTTCGACCATTTCCGCAATGTAGTAAAGCAACTGGGGCTCTACTGGCTGGTGGTGAACGAGCCCCCGCCGGTGAGCGCTTTTCGGCCAAGATAGGGCGAGGGAACTACGAAAAAACCCAAGCCGACAAACCGCTTCCCTCCGCGCGGTCGCTGCGGGCGCTGATTCTCGAGGACAACCGTCAGGACGTGGAACTGATGGTGGCGCTCCTGAAGCGGGTGGGTTATGCCCTGAGTTTTGAGGTTTTGGACTCGCTCGCGCCCCTCCAACAGCAGTTGGCGCAGGCCGACTACGACATTATCCTTGCCGCCCACAATCTGCGTGCCTGGACTGCAATGGATGCCCTGGAGATCCTGAAGAAGTCCAAGAAAGATGTTCCGTTCGTGGTGGTCGCCAAGACATTGGGCGGTTTGGCGGCCGTCGAATACATCAAGCGGGGCGCTGCTGACTACGTCCTCAAACATCAACCATCCTGCTGGTGGAGGACGAGGAGGGAGTCTGGGACCTGGCAAGAAGGATTCTGGAATTGAAGGGGTACAAGGTGATCACGGCCTCGAATCCCACGGAAGCCGCGCAAATCTGCGAGCGGCACGACGGACCGATCCAGCTCTTGCTGACCGACGTGGTCATGCCGACGATGAGCGGGCGGCAGTTGGCCGAACGTGTGGCGTTTTTGCCTCCGGGGTTGAAGGATCTTTATATGTCCGGCTACACGGACAACGCGATCATGCCTCATGGCATTTTGAAGGAAGGCACCCAATTTCTTCAGAAGCCCTTTACGCGGGATTCGCTGACCCGTAAAGTTCGTGAGGCGCTGGATGTACCACAACAAGTAGCGTAGTGGGTGCCCCGTCGGCGATTCTGAAAGGGTCGTAGCAACGTGGAGGCCGGGCAATGCCGCAGAAGGAGATGAGTCATGCGCGTTTTCGACCGAATTGATCCGACGACGCTGGACCGCCGCGAACTGCACCTGTGGTTGCTGGCTATCACGGTCATTGTGATATTGGCCGCGGGTATGGCATTGCTGATGTACCCGACAGCCTTTTCCGACCCCATTATCGTGAGTGGCCCGACCTTGCGTAAAACGTTCTTCGGCTTCTGCGCGTTGTCCCTCCTTTCAGCCGGCTACTTCATGGACCGACAACTGACGATCCACAAGCTCCGGAGGCAGCTTGTCGAGGAGCAGAACCGTATGATGCAGATTCGCCACGGGGCTAGCGCTGCGTTGTTGGAATCGTTGCCCGGGACCAGCCATTTTCAGGATCGGTTGACCATGGAGTTTCGCCGTGCGTCCAACACGCAACAACCCCTCTCGTTACTGGCAGTGCAATTGAAGTCTTCACGCGGACTTCTTGATGCGAGGGAGACCGCCACATCCTTTGGCGACGCGGCCAAAGCACTTATCCACACGTTGCGCCGGGAAGACTCGATTTATCAGTTCAAGGCCGGCGTGTTCGGAATCCTGCTGCCCGGCGTATCCGCAGCAGAGGCCTACAGCGCTTCGGACCGGATCGCAGATCGTTTGTGGGCTGCCTCGGGTGCCAGTGAGTGCTTCTCGTTTGATATCCGCGTCGTCAATTTCCCCGAGCACGTCGCGACGGCTCGTGAGATGGAAAAGACCGTCGTCTCTTCTTTGCCTGAGAACCAACCAGCCCCACAGGCAGCCTGAAGGGAGTAGGAGTGTCCGAAGGCTGCGGTCGTAAATGGTCCCGGCCGGCCCCCGGGCCCAGAGACCCCGCCCTGATTCCCCATCTATGAGGTGCACGCCGGTGTCAACACCTTTCTTGGGCACACCTTCCTCGAGGCGGCGCAGAGCCACCGACGGGCAAGTGGAAAGGTGCCGTTCAGCATTGGGTCCTTTTGAGTTTGCTTTGCTGGTCGCTTCAGATCTGCGACAGGCAATTGCCGGGTTGCGATCAACCATCTATTCGAGCACAGTAGCTCCTGAGGACGATTGCGCTCTCTCCTGTCGCCCGGGGGAGGCGGACGGCCCCATCAGAAGGTCAGCCCCGCCCTTCCGACCGTCGGGAAAAAGGCATCGAGTGGTGAGAAATCCGGACTAGCTCTCCCCTGAAACTCACGCGGCAGTTATGAACATTTTGGAGAGTGCTGTACCCAGATCCGCACCCAATGGAAGTCTCATGGACAGGGGAGTCCCGCTCGTAGCCACTGGAAGTAACGGAAGAGCTTGGTGCGGAGGGCCGGAATCGAACCGGCACGTCCCGTGAGGGACAAGGGATTTTAAGTCCCTTGCGTCTACCAGTTCCGCCACCCCCGCACGACTGATTCTAAACAACTTACATTGTTCTTGAAGCGGCCTTCTAAACTTAGTAGCCATTCCAGATACCATCCCCTTGGGTTTTCTGGCCCGATCTCGGGCCCAAATGCCCCACGGATCGGCCCTATTATATACCCTCCAGGCCCTCCAGGTGACACCGGGAACGTCTCGAAACCGGCCACCTGGGTAAGCCCCGCCAGTCCGACCGAATGAAGACAAAAAAACCGATCCCGTTTCGGGACCGGCTCCCTGGCGAGCGTCCGTGAGTATGCAGGGGTGCGTGCAGACGAACCAGAGAGCCGATGCGGGCTGAAGATTGATCCCGCTTGGCTGGACTGCCGGCCCATCCCCCAGAGCGGGACCCGCCCCGGAGGGAAGAAGCCGCAACTCCGCAAGGCGGGAGTTGCGCTACCTGCTACCCGCTAAGGCAGTCGCAACCGCTCCATGGCGCGGTCAAGCTGAGACGAGAGCTCTGCGAGTCTGCGGCGGACAATCTCCGCATCGATGCTTGCTCGGAGTCTTAGGACTCCCGTATCGATCTCGTAAGGGCTCACCGTCCAGCCTACGCTGCGAAGAATTGCCGCGCAGTTCTCTCCCGCGGGCGCAATCCACTTGTGAACCTTCTTATGCTCCTGTACCCCAGTGGCGCCCCAATCGACTTCGAGCGCAACTGCCCGACTTCTGGCTTCCCCGCGCAGGCTGACTCGGAGACCTGTTGGAAGCTCACGCGACGCCGCGCCGGCGTCCTCATTCCACGTGTGGTCCGCCAGAATGCTGGCCCGCGTTGCCAATTCCTCCACCAGCAAGTCCAGGTTGTCCACCAATTTCGGAGTTGTGGCGGCTTCCAGAAGGTGAGTAAGCTCATTCTCTATTTGTGCCAGGTCCCACCGCTTAGCTTGGGCTTCTTGGGTGGCGTTCAGTATGAGTCGCGCGGTTCGCTCGGGCAGCGAGCTCCAGCCATCTGAGGGGTGCGCCCGACATGCCCTACGAACGATATCCGTCCACTGAGCGTGCCTGTGTTCGTCGGGTATGGGGTCGCGGCCGCTCACCATGAAGAACAGAGTCATGCCAAGGCCAAAAGAATCCACGGCCGAATGACGGGTCGACACGCCGTGTAGGCGCTGAATTTGCTCGGGTGCGAGGTAACCATAGAGGGTTGAGCCAAAGACTACAGACTTCTCTGTGGAACCGCGATGCCAAGAGAGATCAAAGTCAAGCACCACCACGCGCCAGTCATGCGGGTCGGTATAGAAATCCTTGAGCATCACGTTGGAAGGGCGAAGGTCGCGGTGGAGGACTCGTTCCGGTAGCTCGTGAGCAGCCCTGATGATCCGAGCAAGATACTTTCCGACTCGCAGGACCATGTCCCAGTCTTGAAGCAATTTTGATTTGACCGCCTCCTGGAGGCTGGGACCCTCCACCCAGTCCATCACTACGAATGCGGGGATCTCAGACGAATCGCGGTACTCAACAACACCATCTACCTTGCGCTTTGAGAGTATATGCATGGATCTGACGCCCCGACGAAAGCTCTGCAGAAGCTCGGTGTTGTTCCTAATGTCCACCAGCAGCACCTTAATAGCCAAAGGCTCGCCACTGCTGCCGACTGCCTGATAGACCGTACCGAATGCCCCTTGTGCGGCTTGCGATTCGAGCTTATACCCCAGGAGTTTGTTCCTACCTGGTTCTGTGCTTACGTACCATGCACGATGAATTGCTTCGTCATAATCCCTTCGAAACTGGGTATACTCCCTGTCCGTATTGTTACCACGCTCAAGCATGCGCTGCACAAACGAGTTCAGTGTCCTGCGAATGACTTCCGCATCCCTCTTTTCGAGCTCTCCCGGAGCTGGGAGCCCACCAAGAGCTAAACTCGCGGAGGATGAAACGACCGGCATAGTCTCCGGCGGATCTTCTGGGGGGACGAAGGTTAGGAGATCCTCGAACATCTGATCGACGGCGGAATGATCATTAGCAGGGGCCTCATAGCGAATGACCCGAATGCCCACGGCCTCAGCCCATTGATCCGTAGCGAGATCCGCTCGGGACGTAACCCAATAGTGTGTCCCCGACTGGATGTTGAGCTTAGCGAGCGCTTCAAGATGCCCACCAACGGCGAGGTCGTCCGCGCTGAGGCCAAGGAAGAGAATCGTGTTGCTGAGGAGGCAACTCCGGATGAACTCCCCGTAGCTCGGCGTTGCCATCAAATCCTCAAGCTGGCTCTTCGTGAAGACCCACGTGGATGAATCGTCGGCATTCCCGTGGAGGTTAAGGATAAAGGGTCGGTTTTCTTTGAGGAGAAATCCCAACTGCGTGCCTTGAGCTCCCGTGAATTCGCGCGGGGTTTCGTTCGCAGTCTCCTGAACGCAAGCTTTTGTCGCAAGTCGGTCGATGTTCAAGTTGATCAAACCGCGTATGCGGAGCCGCCAGAGGTACCGATAACTAGCGGGCGGATCTGCAGTTTCCGCGGGCCGCACAGCTTCCCGAATAGTCTCTCGGAACGTAGCTGCGCCGAGATGCTTCTGAAGCATCTCGAATGCGATCCAGGGGTTGCCCTGGCCGACAATTGCAGCGACGTGTCGCTGCAAAGCGTCACGATCATTCCGTACAAGCGACTGGCTCTTATCGTTGAGGGCTTGGATCAAGCGCCGCTTCAGGGGCGCCCATGTGGGGATGAGGGGTGCGCTCAGGCCAGAGCCCACCCACGCCACAATTGGGGATGTGCGCTCCGCGATGATATTCCGAAGCTTAAGATATGGGTCCTAGTCTAGCTTGAATGACATTCGTCCCTCTCGGTGCGACATGCGTCTCGTCCGCGCGGCTGGCGCGTACATCGCGGGTCGCGCATACACTGCCGTTCATGTATCCGCACCCGGCCCTGCCCAAGCAGCACTCTTACGCTCTCAATCATCTGCCCACTTAGCACGAACTTCTGTTTTGACTTCGTGGCCAACCCGTAACATACACCTCATAGCCTCAGTATGCAACGCTCCAGCCTGTTTTCGAGTCCAAAGTTTTCTCGCCGGCCGCGATCCTGCGGAGCGGGACCAAAAGCCCAAAACTGACGCCTTTCCAACCGATGATTCCGACACCTTGCCTTCCCATGTCTCCCTCGTCGCCGAAATCGGTATCGACGAGCCGCTCGCCTACCCCGCTGGCAAGGGTAGCGCCGCGCTCCTGCGGTCAATTTCCCAAAGCGGACGCGAGCGGTGGGCACGGCTCGACCACGCCGAAATCCCATGATTCTTGAATGTGGACAGCCAGTCTGGCAGGACTACGCCGCGTGTGAAGGTATTCGGCTATGTCTCCGCGATTTCCACGTCGCGCAGCTCTTTCGCCGCAGCCTCGGGTGAAGGCAACGAGTTAAAGTAGACTTCTTTGAAGCTGTAGGATTTGGATTTTCCAGGAATGATCGGCAGGATCTCAAAGTGCCAGTGATAGTCCTCGGCCAAGGTTCGCCACGCGCCGGGTCGTTGTGGCCGGGCGTTGACATTGGGCGAAGTGTGGAGGACAAGGTGGTACGCTTTGGCCACGGTTGACAAG
>Ga0187866_1002945_pt1 | contig 13358 bp, 10 predicted proteins | sample June2016WEW_11_1_3_FD_133013 | JGI IMG/M metagenome (GOLD analysis project Ga0187866, IMG submission 133013) | Peatland microbial communities from SPRUCE experiment site at the Marcell Experimental Forest, Minnesota, USA - June2016WEW_11_150 | ecosystem: Environmental > Terrestrial > Soil >... | reverse complement strand
CTCGATTCCCCTGATCTTCATCGCTTGTGATGTGACGAATCCGTTGTTAGGTTTGCGCGGGGCCGCGACGATCTACGGTCCGCAAAAGGGACTGCGATCTCGGGACCTGCTACGAATGGAAGTCGCGATGAAACGCATGGCCCGCCTTCTCTGTGATTACCGTGGCCAGCCGTACGCGTTGATGGACACGCTAGGGGCAGGGGTGGCCGGCGGTCTTTCCTTCGGCTTGTTGGCGGGTGCAGATGCCCGGCTAATGCCGGGTTTTGACTTGGTGGCGGCATGGCTCGATCTGAAAGCGCGTATTGCATCCGCAGACATCGTCGTGACCGGTGAAGGCTGTTTCGATGAAAGTTCGCTCTCTGGCAAGGGCCCCGGCGCGGTGGCGGCACGCGCGAGCGCACTGGGAAAGACGGTTCATGTGTTCGCCGGAAGCTGTACTGCCGCTGCATCTAGCAAGGACTGGCATCTCCACGCCATCACGCCGCCCGGTTATCCCTTTGAACGGGCGAGTCGTGAAGCACCCGGGCTGCTGGCTCGCGCTCTTCGGACCGTGTTTTGAGGGGTAACGGGCGGCTCTCGCGATTTCCCGGGGCGCTGACGGGCGGACTCATGGGGCCTTATTGCGGAAAAGGCTGGCAGCCCCAACCCGGTTCCGACTCGACGCGTTGTCTCTTCCCGCCAAAGTGGCTGTACGCATGGCTGTGTCGTCCCGACCACGAGTGCTATCTTTTCTCACTGCGACTTTGTCGCTGCTGTTTGGTTTTCTCGGCTGCTCGTCGGCGGCGTCGCGTCCCCTCGCATCAATCCCAACCGGGCAGGCCGCGCCTGCGGCGGCTAACATGACAAAACCGCCCTCCCCGCCGGAGGCCATCTTCCCGGTCATGTTAGGCATCGACATACTGGAGACTGACGGTTTCGCCGCCATCAAGGGCAAGCGCATCGGCCTGCTGACCCATGCCGCCGGGGTCAACCGCCGCGGGGTGAGCACCATTGATGTGTTGCGGCGTGCACCGGGCGTGAAGCTGGTGGCGCTCTTCGCCCCCGAGAACGGACTCTATAGCGTCGAGGAAAGCGGCAAAAACCTCGCTGACTCGGTTGACCGTCGTACCGGTCTCCCTGTCTATTCACTTTACGGCAAAACGCGCAAACCCACCAGGGAAACGCTCAAGGGTCTCAACGCACTGGTGATCGATCTGCAGGACATCGGGGTGCGCAGCTATACGTACGCAAGCGCCATGCGCTACGCGATGGAGGCTTGTTTTGAAAACAACGTCGAAGTGATCGTCCTCGACCGTCCGAATCCGCTCGGAGGTCTTAAGGTGGACGGTCCACCGCTCGACGGCGACCTGATGAGCTATGTCGGCGCGTTTCGCGTGCCCTATGTGCATGGTCTGACCATCGGCGAACTTGCCCGCATGGCCGCCATGGCACCCGGCGTACTCGCCGTGCCGGAAACCGTGCGCCTGAAAGGTCGTCTTACGGTCGTGCCGATGCGCGGCTGGCGGCGCACCATGCGCTGGCCCGATACCGGTCTTTCCTTCGCGCCCACCTCGCCCTACATCCAGGATTTTGCCGCAGTGGTGGGCTATGCCATGACCGGGCTGGGCTGCGAAATCGGCGGCTTTTCCACCGGCATCGGTCGTTCCTATCCGTTCCGTGGCATCTCCTTCAAGGGCAAGACGGCTGAGCAACTGCAGAAGGAACTCGAGGCGCTCAAGCTGCCCGGTCTTAATTTCACCAGGGTTTCGGCTCCCGACCTCAACGGCAAACCGTTTACAGGGGTTTACATTGAGGTGACGGACTGGGATGCCTGGCAGCCGACGGAGCTGAGTTTCCACCTGATGCGGCTGGCCTGCAAGTGGAGCCCGGTGAATCCCTTCGCCAACGCCCTGGCGGACAGGGCCGCCATGTTCAAGAAGCTGGTTGGCTCCGCTACCTGGTGGAACGCGCTCAAGCGCGACGGCGCCAAAATTGACGTCGAGAGTTTCCTCGCCGACTGGCGCAAGCGCGCACAGATCTACCAGCAGCAGATCCGGCGTTACTGGCTCTATCCTGAATAAGAGCTACGCCCGGGATGCGACCTGGCGCGGAATCCACTGGATCCCGATGTCCTGAGCCGGGGCCATGCAATTGAACCATGCTTCCCTCCGGTATTTCCGAATACCATTAGGTGAACAAGGTAGGAGCCTGCTTGCCCTGACGGGTCGGGGCAAGCAGGCTATTTCTCCTCTGCCTTCTCCTTCGCCGAGGCTACGGAGGACGGGTCGCGAGCACCGGTCCGCCGTAGTCCCGCGCCTGCGGGACGAAGGAGGAACCTCGCTCCAACAACTGCATGGTTCCGGCTAAGTAAGCCTTCCGACATTGAAAGGAGCAGACGCCCCTGGCGCTATACGTCCTGTCAGAGGGCAATGCTGGTAAAATTCAGCACCACCCCAGCGCAACTTCCCGTCTGTCGGCACCTGCTGCTGGATGAATAACCACGAGTGGGAAGCAGGAGCGTGCGATGGATTGTTTTGAAGGGCTTTTCCAGTCGGCGGTGTTATGCTGTCTGCCACGGGCGCCTCCGGGTGCCCTGACATAGGCCAACTTCATCTGCCATGTAACTGTATCCGCTCCGGCGAAGACAGTGCCGGGCGGTAAATATCATCATGCATCCTCCATCCGATCCGCTTGATCCATTGCTCGACCGCTGGCGTGAAACCCCGGAGCTGCCGCCGCATTTGGCGGCAGAAGTCTGGCGCCGCATTGCCGTCGTCGAAAGTCGCGCTGAACGGCCTGGTCTCTTCGCTCGTATTGAGGCCGCCTTTACACGGCCTTCATTTGCCGTCGCTTTTGTTGCGGCGTGCATGCTGCTCGGCCTCTTCCTCGCCGAGGTGCGCCTCTCGCGTCTGCATGCCGAGCGCGGGGTGCAGATTGCCCAAAGCTATCTTCGCCTGATCGATCCATTGATTGATGAAACCGCGGTCAACGTCGCCGCCCACCGCCCATAAAACACACCCTGTTGATCATTCTTCTCGGGATTGCGGCCGGTGTGCTGTCGCACGTGGGCTGGTTCATGTCGCAGCGACCTTGCGGTGCGAACAATCTCGATTGCCAGCTCGAATGGATGAAGACCGAGCTGAAGCTCTCCGACGAGCAATTCGCCCGCATCAAGACCATCCATGAGAAATCCAGCCCCCGCCTGCTGGCGCTGGCCGCCCAGGTGGTGCGCATGCGCGATGAGTACGACGCCTTTGAGCGCGAGCGGACGACCTCAGGGCAGGTCGACTTCCTCGAGTTTGCCCATTTTGTCGAGCAGCGCCGCGCCGTCGACCGCGAGTGCCTCACCTCCACCCAGCAATTGGTCGCCGATGCAACCCGCGTGATGACAGCACAACAGCGCGCGCGCTATCTCGGTCTGCTTGGCCCCGTTCTCCAGGGGACGGGCCGTTCCCTCCTGAATTGAGGTCCACCCGCGGGTCGTCCCGTGAATTCCGAACCTGCCAGCGATCTGGTCTGCCTGCAGGCTTTACAGAAGGGCCAGGATACCGCCCTCAACCAGTTGATCGCCCGCTGGCAGCGGCCGTTGTTCGCCTTCGCCTGGCGCTATGTGCAAAACCCAGCCGACGCACATGATCTCGTCGCCGAGACGTTCGTGCGGCTCCATCAGCAACGAACGCGGCTTCGGCCCGACACGAAAGTTTCCGCATGGCTCTTCACCACGCTCTCCAATCTTTGCCATAACCATTATCGCTGGCGGCGACGCCATCCCAGCGTGAGCTTGGACGCGCCCGTCGATGATGCAGAGACCCCCGCCCACGAGGCGGTGCCCTCCGACGCCCCGCTGCCTAATGCCGCCTTGGAGCACGACGAGACCCGCGCCGCCATTCGTGCCGCCATCGATCGTCTGCCACACGAACTGAAGACCGCGATTTTGCTCCACCACTACGAGCGGCTTTCCTACCGCGAGATTGGTGCCATCACCGGCTGTACGGAACGCGGAGTGGAAACCCGCCTGTATCGTGCGCGGCAGCGTCTACGCGAGGAACTGGCCGATTGGTTGCACGAAACCGTGGAGTCCTGAATCATTTTTTGGCGTGGCTCCCGGGTGCGGCCGGCGGTTTCGCCCGGCTCCGATCAAACAAAAAACATGACACTTTGGTATCATGGTTTTTTGCATTTCAGACGATCAATCGCAATCTAGCCACTAGGACCAAAATAGAACACCTGGCTCGCCTTTACGAGCACGGGGTGGCCATTGCGTGTCGGTGGCTCGAACTTCCACTGGCGCAAGGCCGCGAGGGCCAAGGCGGTCAATTCGACGTCGTCCTTCACTGACACGGCTGGCAGGTGGACCGCGCCTGTCTCATCAATATAGAAATCGACCGTCACCTTGCCCTTCACTCCTTTATCGGCCAGTTCGCCAGGATACAGTGGCTTCACGGTGACGACCGGCGTGGGAATCCGGTCCAACTCCCGCAGGGAACAGGGCTGATAAATATAGTGCTCCCCTATGATCTTCGAGATGAGCGCGTCGACTCTGTCGATCGAATTCACGGTCGACACCACAACTCCCTTGGCCTCGTAGAAGAAGAGCAGCTCGACGGTGGTGCCCGCCGGCTCGCCCCGCAGTCGGGCCGGCTCGAATTTCCATTGTTTGATGGCCTCCACGGCTGCGTCGGCAAACTCCGGGCGGGTATAGCCAACCACCAGCCATTCCAAAAGCTTGCCCGTCGCATCCGTGTTGATCGCCACGCGCGCCTCGCCGTTTGTCACCCCCACCTCCTGGAGGCGATAAGGGAAAATGGGATCCACCGTCTGCAGGATTTTCAAAGACTGCCATTCCGGCTGAGGTTGCATGATTTGCGCGAAGGTTGCTCCTGCCATCAGCAGTCCGCCGCAGACAATCCCAATGAAACGGATCTTCATGATAAATGGTACGATGAATATAACACCGTTCCGGCAGGAAGCCCTTCAGATTTTTGGGTGGTTCCAGCATGGCTCTTCGGTGATCTTCCTTTTCGGTTCAAAATCCCCAACCTGTTGCTTGGGTGGAAGATGGATTGGCGGCAGGCAGAGCCTTATATTACCAAGCCAGGGTTGGGGGGCATGCAATAACCCATCGATGAGTGGCGGCTGAGAACGACACCTGCGTCTTCTCTCGGGTTTATGACGCGCAACGCCAACCATTCTGTCTTAAAATTACCGCCCGCATCGCCGTATCCCCGGCGAGGACCGATGGCTTGGGCTCTTCGCGGGATTTCCTGTTGCCTAGGAATCGGCACACTCGACAGGCTCGGAGGCTGCAGACCCCGGAAACCCTGACTCTCACCGCCATGCCAAGACCTGTTACCCTCTTCACCGGCCAGTGGGCCGATCTTCCCTTGGTTAAACTTGCCTCGCTCGCGAAACGCATGGGCTATGACGGTCTCGAACTCGCCTGCTGGGGCGATCACTTCGATGTCGACCAAGCCGCCACCTCAAAAAAATACTGCCGGGAAAAATGGCAGCTTCTCGCTGATCATGGCCTGACCTGCTATGCGGTATCGAACCATCTTGTCGGCCAAGCCATCTGCGACCGCATCGATGAACGCCATCAAGCCACCCTGCCCCCCGATGTGTGGGGTGATGGTGATCCTGAGGGGGTGCGCCGTCGCGCCGCGAGAAAACTGATCCGCACGGCGAAGGCCGCGCGGAATTTCTTCGATCTCAAGCCCGGCCGGCAAGGGGGGGGCGATCATCCGGCGGTTGTCAACGGCTTCACGGGTTCAAGCATCTGGCACTCGATCTATCCCTTCCCGCCGACCTCGCAGGATTATTGGGGGAAAGGATACCAAGACTTCGCCAGGCGTTTCGGCCCCGTCCTCGTCGAGTTTGACAAGGTCAACGTCAACTTCGCCCTCGAGGTGCATCCGACCGAGATCGCTTTTGATATCGCCTCTGCCCAGCGCGCCGTGGCGGCGGTGAAACGCCACCGGCGTTTCGGTTTCAACTACGATCCCTCGCACCTTGGCTACCAGGGTGTCGACTACGTGAAGTTCATCCGGACATTCGGCGACCGTATTTACCATGTGCACATGAAGGACGTGGCGTGGGGCCGCGGCGACGGCACCGTCGGTGTGTTCGGCGGCCACACGAGCTTCGGCGACGGGCGCCGCTCTTGGGATTTCCGTTCGCTCGGCCGTGGCGACATCAGGTTTGAGGATATTATCGTCGCGCTCAATGACGTTGGGTATCGCGGCCCGCTCTCCGTCGAATGGGAGGACATCCGGATGGACCGTGTGCACGGCGCCACCGAAGCAGCGGCTTTCGTGCGCCACCTCGATTTTCCCCGCAGCGCCGTCGCCTTCGACGCGGCCTTCGACAAGAAAAACCAATAGTCCATGGGAGCGGGGCAGTCATCGCCCGGTCGGATGTCATTCCCCCTCTTCGATTTTCACTCCTCCCCCCGATGCACAGAAAACTTCGTTTTGGCATGATCGGCGGCGGCCGCGGTGCGTTCATCGGCGCCGTGCACCGCCTCGCGGCAATCATGGATGGCAAGGCGGAACTCGTGGCCGGCGCCTTCTCCGCCGATCCAGCTCGTTCCAAGGCGTCCGGCGCTGACTTGTTCGTCGACCCAGCGCGGGTCTACGGCCGCTACGCCGAGATGGCCAGGGCGGAGGCCGGAATGCCCGCGGACCAGCGGCTCGATTTCGTCATCATTGTCACGCCCAACCACCAGCATTTTCCACCCGCCAGGCTCTTCCTCGAACAAGGCTTCAACGTCGTCCTCGACAAGCCCGCGACCTTTAACCTCAAGGAGGCGCTCAAATTGCGCGAAATCGTCCGGAAGTCGGGGAAGGTTCTCGTGCTTACGCACAACTACACCGGCAACGTCATGGTGAAGCAGGCGCGTCATCTCGCGCGCCGCGGCGGGCTCGGCGTCATGCGCAAGGTCGTGGTCGAATATTCGCAGGGCTGGCTGAACACCTATCTCGAAGGCACCGGCCAGAAACAGGCCGCGTGGCGCACGGATCCGCGGCGCAGCGGCGCCGCCGGCTGCATCGGCGACATCGGCACGCACGCCGAGAACCTCGTTCGCTACATCACCGGACTGCAGATCGATTCATTATGCGCCGATCTCACCATCTTCGTGCCGGGGCGCCGGCTGGACGATGACGGCAACATCCTCCTCCGTTTCAAGGGTGGCGCCAAGGGTGTGCTGCATTCGTCGCAAATCTGCAGCGGCGAAGAAAACAATCTCACCATCCGCGTCTACGGCACCAAGGCCGGCCTCGAGTGGTGTCAGGAGCACCCGAACGAACTCATTGTGAAACATCCCGACCAGCCTTGGCAGGTTTATCGCCGCGGCCATGCCTACCTGCGGGCGCAGGCGCGAAAATTCACCCGCATCCCTTCCGGCCACCCCGAGGGTTACCTCGAAGCGTTCGGCAACATCTACCGTGAGGCTTTCCGCGCCATCGCGGCCGAGGTCGAAGGCAAACCACTCCCGCCCGATCTCGATTATCCCACCATCGACGACGGTGTCATCGGCCTGGCCTTCATCGAAACCGCGGTGAAAAGCGCCCGGCTCGGCGCAAAGTGGGTGAAGTTTCCGGAGGTATAACGGATTCTTGAACCATCGCCCGTCCATCGCCTCTGCCCGATCAGATCCGCCGCCCGTGAAAGAATCAGCCGGCAGGCTCTGGCCGCGCTGGCAACAATTGCGCAAAGACCGGCCCGCCGCTTACGCCGTCGGCCTCTCGCTGCTCGTCACCCTGGCGTTGCCATCATTATTCGCACTCACAACCGGCCAAGTCTGGGAAGACTTTCTGATCACGTTCCGTTTCAGCCATAATGCCGCCCACGGGTTGGGCCTCGTCTACAATGCCGGCGAGCGCGTTCATGGCTTCACCTCCCCTCTAAACGTGTTGCTGCCCGCCCTGTGGCAGATGCTTTTCCCTTCGGCCAACTATCATCCAACGCTGTGGTTCTTTTCCACCTGTGGACTGATGGTGATGAGTCTGGGCATCATCGCGCTGGTTTGGCAGCAGTATCAACGGAACCCGCAGGCCCCGGTCTGGCTGGCTGTTCTCATCCCCGTCATCTGCCTGTTACAGATCAAGACCACCGCCTTTGCCGTCAACGGACAGGAGGCCGGCTTTCTGGTCGGATTTCTTGCCTTAGCCTTGGTGGGGGCGGGGCAAGGATTCTCCAAACATCCGCTGGTCAGCGGCCTGGCCTGGGCCGGGCTGCTTTGGACGCGACCGGACGCGCCTGTTTATATCGCCGCAGTGGTGGTGGGCGGATTCTTGTTTAATGGCCAAGCCCGTCGTGAGGAGGTGTGCGGCCTTGCCAAGGCGGTTCTTATTGGTGCGGTGGTCTATGCGCCGTGGTTCGCATGGGCCACATGGTACTATGGCTCGCCTATTCCCCATACCGCTATCGCCAAAGCCGGCGTGTTGGAGGAATTCTGGGGTGGAATCAGCGGCTGGACGCAGTTTCCTCAGGCCTTCTTGCGCGCGCTGCGCCGCGCTTTCGAACCCATCTATGCCGAAGCCGGAGGCTGGCCCGGCTGGCTTACGTGGTTTTCCCTCTGCTGCGGTTTGTACGCGGCTGTTTATTGGGCGCTGCCCACCTCCGACCGCCTTGGGAGAATTGCCTCAATCGGATTTTTGTTCATCGGCCTTTATCTCGGATGGATGGGAACAACCGGCATCGTCTACCCGTGGTATTTTCCGCCCATGGGCCTGCTCGCCTCTGTCGTGCTTGGCCGCAGCCTTGGCCTGCTCATCATGAAAGCGCCGCGGGTCGTCGCCCTGCTTGCCTGCGCGATCATCATCGGTCCATCCGCCTGGTTGTTTTCCGCTTCGCTCTTTCAACTGCGCCTCCAGCAGCGCGAAATCGAAGAGGGTACCCGGGCCCAAGTCGGTGAATGGTTGCGGACACACGCCCGGCCGGAAGACAGCGTTTTTTTGGAACCCATCGGCTATATCGGATATTACAGCCAGATGCGGGTGATTGATTATCCCGGACTGGTTTCTCCTTTGGTGGTTTCGCTGCGGCATTCCGGCGTGAAGGGATTCTTCGCCTTGGCACGGGTCATCAAACCGCAGTGGCTGGTTATCCGAACCCGTGATGTCACCCGCGTGCGTGGATATCCTGAATTCCAGCGAGACTACGAATTGGCGATGTCCTTCGACGCCATTCCGCGTCTGGAGCGCTTCATGCTACCCGAAGGCTACGGCTACCTCCTGATGGATTCACGGTATCTCATACTACGCCGCCGGAACTTGCCGCGGTCATCCGAGGGCGGCACCGCGGCCAGCCTCCCGCGAACTGATTGAAAATCACAAAAATCACTCAGCGCGCACCGTCACGCTGCCGTCAACGAACTCGTTCGTGAGCCGCTGACCGGGATGCACCGCCGCGCGGCGCGGGACCGGCCGGCCGTGTTCGTCGCGCACAATCACAAAACCGCGGTGGAGGACCGATGGCGGACTCGCCGCCTGCAGCCGCTTCCCCAGCGCCAGCAGCCGGTGGGATTCCAAACTGATCCGGGGTGCGGGGGAACAAGCGCGGTAACGCCCGGCAAGGGCTGTGAACCGCTGGCGTTGCCCCTGCACGCCGGCGCGCACCGCAGCGGCCACCCGGTTGGCGAGGTCGTCGAGCCGCAAATGGCCTTGCTCGACGAACGCCTGCGGCGAGAGCAAACGCAGCCGGCTGCGGGCGTGATCGAGCCGTTCGCGGGCGCGCTCCAAGGTGTTTTCGAGCGCTTCGCTCATTCCTTTCGCGGCCCGCGCCGTCTGCTCGACCCCCGCAAGGAAGTTGCTGGAGATTAATTCCGCCGCGGCGCTCGGCGTCTCGGCGCGCACGTCGGCCGCAAAGTCGCACAGGGTGAAGTCGATCTCGTGCCCCACCGCCGAAATGACCGGCACCGGACACGCGGCCACGGCACGCACCAAAGGCTCCTCATTGAAGGCCCACAGGTCCTCCAGGCTCCCGCCACCCCGGCCGATCACCAGCAAGTCAAATATGCCCAGCAACTCCGCCAGCTTCAGCATAGCGATCATCTCAGCGGCGGCGCCTTCGCCCTGCACCTTGGCCGGCAGCACCACGAGCCGACCGCGCCAGTCTCGCCGCTGGAGGATGCGGATGAAATCCTGCACCGCTGCACCCGTCGGCGAGGTGATGAAACCCACCGTCGCCGGCATCGGCGGGAGCGCCGTCTTCCGGGCGGCGTCGAACAGACCTTCGTCGGCCAGCCGCTGCTTCAGTCGTTCGAACTCCTGCTGCAAACGCCCCACCCCGTCTTCCAGCAGCATGCGAACGATGAGCTGATACTGGCCGCGCTGCTCATAAACACTGATCTCTCCGTAAGCCAGCACCTGCAGGCCGTCGCGCAGCGTCATCGACTGCCGCGCGGCGTCGCCACGGAACAGCACGCAGGCCAGCTGCGCACCGGCGTCCTTGAGCGAAAAGTAAACGTGGCCGCTCGCCTGCGCTCGCAGGTTCGACACCTCGCCGCGCACCCAGCCCGGTCGAATGCCCTCCTCCAGCAGCGCCTTCACCCGCCGCGTAAACTCGCTGACGGTCTCCACTCGGCCCGGATCGTCAACGGACTGCCTAGACTCGTCCTTTGCCATAATGTTTTCGCACTAGATGGACAATGATCCCGGCGGCGATCAGCAGGCACACTCCCATCACCGCCAGGCCCGCCCTGCCCTCTACGATTGCTTTGCCGAAGCAAACCGCCCCGACCGCATAGGCCATCGCCACCGTCCACGAGACCCACAGATAAGTCAGAAACGTCACCCGGCCCAAGCCGAGCAGATAGCTCTGCAGAAAGAACGGCGGACCGGGCGTGATGCGGAGCAATAGCGTAACTTCAAGATGCTCCTTCTCCTCCAATTGCGGGATCTTATATCCGGCGCGCGCGACCAGCCGTTCCACCCATGGACGCAGGGCATAGCACGCCAGCCAGTAGGTCAGCGCGAGGTTGATGCCGACCGCAGCGCCATACGCCGCCAGCACGCCGCCCAGCCCCAACTGCGCACCGAAGGCCGGACCGACCGTCAGGGTGAAAGCCATGAGCGGAAACCCGCATGCCGGGAGCAGCGCCACCCCCGTGAAAAACACCCACGGCCCAGCGTCGCCAATGATTGCCATGATCTGGACCAGCAACGCTTTCAGATCGACCCCCCACAGCACCAGCACGGCGGCTGCGAGCACAACGGCACCCAGTACACCAGCCTTGATGAACAGCCCTTTTTTCGAAGCGGGTTTGGCCTCCGGCATCATGGCAACATGTCCGCTGCCGCCCTCCAGCGTCAAGGCCGCAAGGGCTGCGCAAACCCTCCTTGCCGCCGAACCTTCAGACGATAGTAAAGGCAGGTGTCTTCATGACCGCCACCCGACCCGGCTCCTTACTGACGAGGATTCCCGCCTTGCTTGGCCTGCTCGCAATGGCCGTCTTTGCCGCGCTTTCGCTCAGTACCAACGCCGCCACCCGTTTCTACCAGTGGCCGTGGTTTTTTTACTGGCAGGTGCTCCTGATTGCACCGGTCGCGATCCTGGCCGGACGGCTGCTCGTGATGCGCCGCAGCCAGTCGCGCTTCGGCGGATGGCTGGATGGCGGCCTCGCCCTGCTGGCGGCGGCCAATGTCGCCGCCGCGCTCTTCAGCCCCTTTCACGCGCAAAGTCTCAACGCCGCGTTGATCCCTGTCGCCACAGTAAGCCTAGCCTATCTTGGACTGGACTGGATCGAACGCGATTCCGCGCTGCGGGCCGAGCGGATCGGGCTGCTCGCCCGGATCACCGGTGGACTGATGCTGCTACTCGTGGCGGTCAGCCTCGGCCGGTGGCTGTTTGCCCATGTTTTGCCGACTTGGGCGGCAGGTCGGCCGCTTGGCGAAGCCCTGTCCATCCGCAATGCGGATCCGCTCGGGCACTCCGTTTATACCGCCGGCTTCGCGGTGCTCGCCGTGCCCTGGCTGGCGGTCCTCGGGCTGACCACGCGGGGAGTGCGGCGCGGGTGGTGGTCCGTCGCCACGGCGCTGGCCGTTATGCTCGTGCCCACCACCTACAGCCGGGGCGGCGTACTGGCGTTGATCGCCGCACTGGCCTGCGCAGCCGTGCTTTGGCTGGCACAATCTTCGCTCAGCCGCTTCCAGCGGTTGCTGGTCGTCGTGGGGGTGCTGCTGGCCGCCGGCGTTATTGCCGGCCTTGATCCCCGTCTGCGCGGCCTGCTGATTCATGGGCACTGGAGTGCCATCGCGAGCGAAAGCAACCGCCAGCGCTCAGCCATGCTCGAGGCCGGCTGGCTGATGGGTCGCGATCGCTGGTGGACTGGTTACGGACCGGGCACCGTCTCGCTGGTATATCCCCGTTATCGCGCCCTGCTTTCCGGCGGTGTGGACGATGTCCTGCAACTCCACAACACGCCCGTGCAGTTCTGGGCGGAACTCGGAGCGCCCGGTGTGCTCGCGTTGGTGTTGCTGCTCCTCGGCGCGGCCAAGCTGGGGTGTGACTCTTGGCGGCAACGCGTCCGTCCTGCGGCCGTTTCGGCCGACCGGCTCCGCACGCAAGCGGTGCTTGTCGCCTTCGCCGGCTATGCCGTGATGTGCCTGGCCGATTACCAGCTCGATGTCCCGTTGTTTGCCGTGGTTGTCACCGCGCTGCTGGTGCTGTGGCGGGCGTGCGCCGTGGAGAATGCCCACGCCAGCGCCAACTTCACCATCCCGCCGTTAATGGCGCGTCTGACGGGAGGAATGCTGCTGGCCGCCCTGGCTGTCATGTTGTGGCCCACTCTGCCCAACCTGCGCGCCCGTCAGTTGTTCGCCAGCGCTGCCGACGCCCGCGAAGCGGGAAATGTTGCCGCGTTCGTCGCCGGCACGGAAAAAGCCGCTGCGAGCGCCCCGTGGGAAACTTTCTACCTGACCCAGCTGGCCGCCTTTTACGGCGAACAATATCTGCAGACCGGTGAGTCCCGCGCGCGGGAGCAATGCATCGCACTTCTGCGCCGCGCCCTCGCGATCGATCCCGACCAGGAATACTGCCACTACAACCTCGGCTGGCTGCTTTTGCCGGATGACCCGGCCGGTGCCGGGAAACATTTTCGCGCCGCCGCACGATTCTCGCCCTACCGGGGAGGCGTGTATCTGGGCATTGGCCTCAGTGCTCTCGCCCGACACGAAAAATCCGCCGCCGCCAACGCTTTCGCTTTGGAATGGCTGAACAACCCGCAGGCGATGACTTCGCCCCTCTGGGATGTCCCGCCATTATCCGCCTTCCGGGGCGAGGTGGTGGCGGCTTTGCCCCGCCTGACGAACCGGTGGCTGGAGCAGGCCGCATTGCCGGCCATGCTCCAGAATCAGTTGCGTTATGTCGCGGCCCTG
>Ga0187866_1002939_pt1 | contig 13370 bp, 7 predicted proteins | sample June2016WEW_11_1_3_FD_133013 | JGI IMG/M metagenome (GOLD analysis project Ga0187866, IMG submission 133013) | Peatland microbial communities from SPRUCE experiment site at the Marcell Experimental Forest, Minnesota, USA - June2016WEW_11_150 | ecosystem: Environmental > Terrestrial > Soil >... | reverse complement strand
TGGAGAGCCGGATGCGGGAAATCCGCCTGTCCGGTTCGGAGGGAGGGGTGGCGCTAACCCCGCCATCCCTACCCCTATGAATAATGTTGGAATTACGCCTCGCCTTCGGAACTTGTTTTTGCATGAACCCCAGGGGCATTGGCCTCACCCTTGCCCCTCACCCCAAGACCTGCGTGCCCGCTGCGGGCTCAATGACCAATAACCAATATTCGATACCCAATGCTCAATGAATCCCGACTCCGAATCCCGATTCCGAATCGGGATCCCAGAGCTGGTCTGAGGCGCAGCCTCGCTAGCGTTCCGGGTCGGTCACCATGAAGCTGGCTTCGTACTTGCCGGCCAGCTTCAGGGTCACCAGGCCGCCGTTGTCTTTCCGCTCGCCGGAGATTTCAATGGGATTGTCCTGCGGGGCGGAAATGGCCTTCAAGGGCGCGCGCAGGACCGGCTCCTTGTCCTTGCCGTAGATGAGCAGTTCCAGGTCGCCTTTGTCATCCTTGCGGACACCCAGCGCGCAGCAGACCGCATCGGCCTCCCTGTCGTCGCTCTTCAAGTGCACGACCCGCAGCTTGCTCAGCGGCACCGCCTGGTCCTCGCTCATGGGGACCAGTTTGACCATCCAGAGTTGCCCGACCGGCGTCACGTCCTTGCCGGCCTTGGCCAATGTTTCGGCGCCGAGCCTGGTTTCCGGCAGGACCATGCCGCCATAGTCTCCGTCGCGCACGGCCACCGGACGCTTCACGTCCGGGTCTGTCGGGATTGGGGTCTGGAGCATCTCCTTGAGGTTGAGGCAGGCGACGAAGGCATACTTGAGCGCTTCCTCGCGCGGCAACTGGTCCTGGGCGCGAGTTGCGGGGAGGCCGGCGAGCAGCAGGCAGGCAATCAAGCCGGCGCGGGCATGGCGCCGCGCGCCCGGCCAGGAGAGGCCGACGCCGGCGGTGAAGAGTTTAGTTGATGGCAGCAATTGGCATTTGAAAGTAATCATGTCCGGCATAGTCGGTAAAAATCGCCGCTTTGGCAACATCAAAAATGACCCGCCCCGTCCGCTGGACCGGGGCTTGGCTGGCTTGCTGGCCATCCAGATAGACCGTGGCGTTCGTTCCATCGCAGACCACGGCGAGATGCTGCCATCGGTTGGCAGTCAATTGCACGGGTCCGGCGCCTTGCCACTTCGTCCCGTCGCCCAAGCCGAAACCAAACAGGTTCGTCCGCGTGCGGTCCTGCTGCACCGACAGCCCGAGGTGTCCATCGGCGTGACGGCCGGTGTGACTTCTGCGCCACTGGGCGCCAGGGCGGCGGACAATACCCTTATACCCTGGTCCACGGCATAGTTGGATACCCTCTGGGCGCTCGCACGCTCCACCGGTTCGCTGAACGTGACCACCACGCGGTCTGTCTTCCCCGCGGCTGCCTGTTTGAGCCGCGGGGGCGGCTGAAAAGGGTAGGATTTCCTACCCGGGGGTAGGAAATCCTACCCCCCCTGCGCCAAATTCCTCGTTTGCAGGCGCGGCCAGTTTGGGCTATCGTCCCAGCGGAGCTTGACTGGCGCGGCCCGCGGCCCGGTGCCAATGGCCGCGCCGAAATTGGAGAGCCTTATGACGCGCTTGTCTCTGAGACTGAACAGCACAAGGCTCCACGCACAGCAAGCAGTGGGCGCCGCGTCGCCCTCGCGCGCCGCTTCCGACTCCCCTCCCCGGTCCTGCGCTGCCCAGCCCTCGTCCCCCGTCCCCCTTCCTGCCGCGTGCTTGGTTCGGCTCGCCGCTGCCGGCGCGATAGCGCTGGCATGTTTGTGTGTTCGCGCCCAGGTCAGCGAGTTTCCGTTGGTGTCCTTTCCAGTGGATGGCGACGGTCTGGAACCGGGGCTGACCGTCGGGCCGGATGGCACCCTCTATGGCAGCTCCTTTTGGGGCAGGATCTTCAGGGTCAGCCCAAGTGGGGCTGGTTTCAAGATCCTCTGCCAGACCGGCGCAGTTGAAGTGGACTACCGGCTCTTGCTCGCTTGGGATGGCGCGCTGTACGGCACAACCGGTTCCGGGGGGACCAATAATGACGGGACGGTTTTCAGGATAAATCCCGACGGCACGGGGTACGATGTAATCTGCCAGTTCGGCGCCTGGCTCAGCGGATGGGTTTGCGGGGGGAGCCCCAGCCCGGGGCTCATCCAGGCCAGGGATGGCGCCCTCTACGGCGCCTTTCCCTCGCCGTGTGGTCCGCCGGATCAGGAGCAGTACGGCTTCGTGTACCGTGTTAACCCGGACGGCTCCGGTTTCAAGGTGCTTCACGTTTTCCGTGGCTGGCCCAACCGCGATGGCGAAGAGCCGCGCGGCCCTCTGGTCCAGGGGCCTGACGGCGCCCTCTACGGCACGACCTCCGGCGGCAGCCGCTTCCCCAATTCCTGGGTCAACATTATCGGGGGCGGCATGATACAGGGCCCCCCAGGCATCGTCTTCAAGATCAACTCCGACGGCACCGGCTACCGAATCCTCCACGGCTTCGGAGACCCCGCCATATACCCCGTAAATGACGGCGCCTGGCCCCGGGCCGGGCTGACGCTGGGGCGCGATGGGGCGCTCTATGGCGCCACTACTATCGGGGGGGACAACGGGGCTGGAACGCTCTTCAGCATCAAACCCGACGGCACTGGCTACGCCTCGCTGTGCAGCTTCCGCGACCAAAGCCCAGAAGGACTCCTCAACTGGAGCGACGGGCAAGGGTATAACTCCCCGTCCCGCGAGCTGCTGCTCGCCAGCGATGGCGCCTTCTATGGCGTCATCGAGCACGGAGGCCAGTGGAACCGCGGAGAAGTCTTCCGCTACGATCCCGTCGCCACCAACCTCACGGAGGTTTACAGCTTCACCACCAATCTTTGGGATGGCGAGGGACCCCTGGGCACCCTGGTCCAGGGGCTTGACGGCGCACTCTACGGCACAACATGGGGGGGCGGGCGGTTCGGCAGAGGCACTGTGTTCCGCCTGGCGACGCCGGAGCTCGGGCGTGCCTGGCAGGCGCCGCTGTTCATCTCGGTTGCGGCATTGCCGGGCGGCAGTGTCCAGGTCCAGCTCGGTGGCGCTCGCAATTGTTCTTATCGCTTGGACGGGTCCGTCAACTTGGTGGACTGGCAGCCCCTGACCACCTTCAACAACACCAGCGGCCTCATGGAATGGACCGATCTAGACGCCGTTAATTACCCGCACCGCTTCTACCGGGCGGCGATGGTGCCGTAGCGGCGGGGAGGGCGGCCCGCTTGCCCGAGGCCCTCCGGCGCGCCGAGGCGGAGCCGCCCCGCCGCGTGTTGGAGTCCCTATCAGTTTTCATTTCGCAGCGGCTTGGGTCTTCTTGCCTGCCAGCGCCCGCACCTCTGCGGGCGAGAGCGCGCGCCGATAGAGGCGCACATCCGAGAGCAGGCCGGTGAAATACCTGCTGCCGGCGGTGTAACCCCGGCCCAGCATGAAGGGCAGCTTCGGATTAGGGGCAAAATGCCCCTGGACCGGGGCTTGGCTGGCTTGCTGGCCATCCAGATAGACCGTGGCGTTGGTTCCATCGCAGACCACTGCGAGATGCTGCCATCGGTTGGCCGTCAATTGCACGGGTCCGGCGCCTTGCCACTTCGTCCCGTCGCCCAGGCCGAAACCAAACAGGTTCGTCCGCGTGCGGTCCTGCTGCACCGACAGCCCGAGGTATCCATCGGCGTGATTGCCCAGGATATCAGCGTATTCCACCTGTGATGCAGCCGGGTTGACCCACCACGCCAGCGAGAAGGGAAGGTCCAGGTCCGCCAGGCAGGTGTCGGTTTCCACAAAGGCGCCTGAACCCAAGGACAAAGCCGGCCATTGCGGGTCCTGGCTCCACCTGGCCCCGTTCCGGAGCTTGCCGTGCCACTCATTGCCGGAGGAGTCGCCGGCCAGCCCGCCTTTGCCCTCGTCCAGCTTCCAGTGCGCCGCCAGGCCCGAGCAGCAGAAGCGGAGCGGCGAATGGGGAGCGATGGTGTTGGGCCTCCGAGCGCGGTCCTTGATGCCGCTCACCCAAAGCGTGTAGGTCACGTTCTCAATCATCGGCGTGACGGCCAGCGTGACTTCTGCGCCACTGGGCGCCAGCGCGGCGGACAACACCCTCATCCCCTGGTCCACGGCATAGTTGGATACCCTCTGGGCGCTCGCACGCTCCACGGGTTCGCTGAACGTGACAACCACGCGGTCTGTTTTCCCTGCGGCGGCCCGTTTGAGCCTCGGCGGGGTCAGGTCCCTGGGCGTCACCATGATGGCGGCGACGGCCGTGTCCGCTCCGCCCTGCTCAGCGTGAACCGTGAGCCTGGCGGTGTAAGTTCCCGGCTCGGTGTAGGTGTGGCTGGCGGCCGGGCCTTTCGCGGCAGTTCCGTCCCCAAAATCCCATTCGTAGGCCGTAATCCTGCCCGCCGGCGAAGATGACCCGTTGCCGTCGAGCTTGACTCGCAGCGGGGCCTCGCCGGTGACCGAGTATGCAGAGAGCAGGGCAGTAAGCGCGGCCACTCGCTTATAGCAGAGGAGCGCAGCCTGGCGTGGCTGAGCGAGTTTGACCGGCAGCCCGGCCTCCATCAGCTCACGCCCGGAAAAGCGGACGCGGCCGGGGGCGCCGACATTTTCGATTTCGTAGGTTGCCAGGGGGTTGAGGCCGCGCAGCTTGAAACGCAACTCCGGCTCGGCAGAACGAGGCCGGCGGAAGGCCTGCACCAGGCCTTCCTCGACCGGCGGGCGGTGGAATTGCCAGGCAATCCAGGCATCGTCCGCGAGGTTGTAATCGGTCAACGGATAGTAATCGCCCAAAAAGTTCGGGCCGGCCCGGCGCCAATCTTCCTTGGCCCGGCGCCAGGCTTCCCAGTCAAGCTTGCCCGGAATGAACCCGATGCCCATGGCCGGGCAGAGGTGGCTGCGAAAGTCGTAGCTGTCATTGGCGCACTGGCCGGTGCCGTAATAAGGGACCCAGAAGGAGAGCCCAAAGGTATGCCCCTGGTTGCCGACGACGATGTTGGGGTCGTCGGGGTTCTGGGGTTGCTGGTAATCGCTGCGCAACAGGGGCACCGCCCGGCGCAGGGTCTCCAGGTCGTTGCGCCGGCCACCGGAGGCGCAACTATCGATGAGCATCTGCGGATGCCGGCGCCGCAACTCGTCCCAGTAGGCCAGGTAACCCTGGACGTGCAGGTTCTCGGTATAGCCCTGGCGCTCCGGCCCATCGGCCCCGCGCCAATAGCCGAGAGGATCGAAATTGAAGTCCTGCCGGTAGAGATCGATCCCTTCGCGGGTCAGAAAACGATCAATGTGGTCGGTCAGCCATTGTCTGGCCTGCGGATCGCCCAGGTTGAGCAAGCGGGTGTCGCCGGTCCCCAGCAACCACTCCGGGTGTTGCGCGAAGAGCCAGGTGCCTTTGACCACGCGCTCCGGCTCGAACCAAAGGACCAGTTCTAGCCCCTTGGCGTGGGCATAATCAGAGACGGCCTTGATCCCGTTCGGAAAGCGTTGCGGGTCCGGCTCCCAGGTCCCGACCTTGGGCCAGCCCTGGTCGGTGGGATACCAACCGGCATCCATCCACCAGTAATCCAGCCCGGCGTGGTTCCGGTCAAACAGGTCGATCCCCTCTTTTTCGGTCTGCTCGGACTGATTCAAGCCCAGGCAAACCGAGGTAAAAGGCTGGGGCAGGTTGCCGCCAGGACGAGGGAGGTTATGGGCGAGCATCCACCGCCGCCAGATATTCTGGGCACGGACCCAATCGCCTTGCCAGAATTGAAGCACGACCAGGGGCGTGCGGACTTCCTCGCCGGGCAGCAGTTTCAGGTGCGTCAATTCCTGCCCGCCAGTAACACGCAGACGCGGGCCTTGGTCCCGCTCGAAGCCGGCGGACCACTGGCCGGGCCAGCCCAAGACCACAATCAACCCCCCGCCGCCGTAGTCGAGGTTAAAGTAAGGATAACTGCCGTTGGTCGGGCGGCCGCCGCTCGGGGCAAAGCGGGTCCTGGTGTTGCTGCCCAGGCGAGCCTGGAGCGGCTGGTAGCTCCCCGCCGAGCAGTTATCCCCGGCGTTGTAATGAAGCAGAACCAACTGGTCTGCCCGCGGGAGAGCGAGCGTCAAATCCAGGGCCCGGAGCTCCGAGAGGATGGGTGTCTCTTGCGCGCCCGTGTTCTTGAAATAGAGCGTCCATTCCACCGTCGGGAAATCATGGTACTCGACCGCCCGGCAACGAACTTCCAGTCCTGACCGAGGCTCCGTCCAGGTCAGCAGATGCTCGGTGCGCTCCTGGTCCAGGCGCGCCGAGGCGACCTGGCTGGTCCAGGAAGGGAGAAAAGCAGCGGACGATTGTTGGCCGTAAGCGAAGGAGAAGGGCCAGGGTCCGTGCCGGGCGAGCAAGTGCTGCTTGACCCATTGGTTCTTCTGTTTCAACTCGCTCGGCGCCACCGCCGCGGGCAGGCCCGCCAGCGAGTCCTGAGCGACGCACGGCCAGCCCGACCCCAGCGCCAAAGCCAATAGCAGCCGCCCAATCTGTGAGTTCATCGCCCCCCAATATCCCGGAAGCGACTGCCCTTGAGAAGGCTTTTTTGCCGCAGGCCAGAGGGGAAGGCAAAACTGCTTGGGGGTTGGAAGAGGGGGATTAGGATTGAGGCTTGAGATCAAGATTAGGATTACGATTACGATTAGGATCAAGGCCGGGAAGGAGCACCCAAACAAGTGAAATGCCCCGACAAAGGGGTTGCCCCAGATGCCCCAGGAAAAACCGTTGACGCAGTTCGCCAAGAGGTGTAGAAAGCCGGGAAATCGAGCTGAACAATTACTATCTTGTGAAGACCACAAGGCACTTGGTCCGAGCCTGTTTGCTCGTATCCGCTGTGGCCTTGGTGGGCGGGATGCCGGGGTGGTGCCAGGACTGCGCTCAAATCGCCGGCAGCTACAGTGGCACGGAGTCCTCCGATTTCAGCCTGAGCTTGCTGGTCACGGAGGTGGGCAAGACCGTGACCAGCGATGTGAGCGACGTGCAGGTCGCCCAGTTCGGCACGAATTTCTCCTGCAAAGCGACGATCTCGGATCAGGACTATACCTGGACGGGCACACTGCAGGGCAACAAGATAGTGTCCATTACCGGCCCGATCGGTTTTTCGCTGGCCTCCGACTACGGCTCCGTCCAGCCCGGCAATGCCTCAGGCAATGGGAGAGCCGGGCGAGGCGTGCTGCTCATCCAACTCAAAGGCAGTTGCAGGGGCACCGTGGAAGGGCTTTCCGGTGACTTGCACGTTCGCACCACCGCCACGCTCTATGGCCCGGCGGTGCCAGTGCCTGATACTACCCCGCCCACGCTACACATCACCGCCCCAGTGGCGAATCGGCGCTTGACGGCGCCGGAATTGACCGCTCGGGGCACGGCGACCGACGACGCCAACGACGACGACACCGGCGTGGCGCAAGTGTTCTGCCGGCTCAATCGAGGGGCCTGGGTGGAGGCAAGGGGGTCGAATGCCTGGACTGCGGCGCTCACGCCTGCGGCAGTGACCAACACCCTGGAGGCTTACGCCGTGGACGGCTGGGGAAATTGTTCGGCCACGGACAGCGTGAGTTTCTTCCAGGTGATTACCAGCCCGTTGACCGTGCAGACTCGCGGCTCTGGGAAGGTTGTCCGCGGATTCTCGGGCAACCGCCTGATCATCGGCGACACCTACACGATCACCGCCGTCCCGGCGTCCCCGGCGTGGATGTTCGCGGGTTGGTCCGGCGATGCGGCCTCTGGCAGCCCCGCCCTCCGGTTCACCATGCGGTCAAACATGACCCTGATCGCCAACTTTGCGGCCAATGCCTTTCCGGCGCGAATGGGCAATTACCGCGGCCTGTTCTTTGAGCAGGTGCCTCGTGCGGACAGTTCGGGGGCGTTCGCCTTGAGCCTGAGAAACCGCGGGGCATTCTCGGGCAAGCTCACCCGGGCGGAGGCAGCTTACAGCTTCAGCGGCCAGTTCGACGCCTACGGCCAGGCAACGACTGTGATCGCCCGGCGCTATGGCGGGCCGATTACGGCTAGATGGCAGATCGACCTCGCCACCGTCACGGACACCCTCGACGCCACCCTCACCACTGAAAGCTGGACTGTGACGGGCCAGGCTGACCGCTGCACCTATGACGCCCTGACCAATCCGGCCCCGGCATGCGGTCGCTATACCCTGCTCATCCCAGGCAGCGAGGACCCCACGGCCCAACCCGGGGGCGAGGGTTACGGCGCAGTCACCGTGCGCGCTTCAGGCATCGTCCAGTTCACCGGCAGTTTGGCCGACGGGTCAAGGGCGGTTCTCTCACAAAGCGCCGCCCTTTCCAAGCAAGGCCGATGGCCCTTTTTCCTCCCGCTCTACTCGGGCGGGGGCTGCTTGTTTGGCTGGCTGACCTTCACCAACGACGGCGCCGTCGCTCTGGGCGGCCGGTTGAACTGGCTAAGGTCGCCCCAGCCGCGCGCCCTTTACTACACCAACGGCTTCGCCCTCCAACCGCAGGCAGTGGGTTCCGCTTACACGTTCACCAACGGCGTTCCGATCTTGAACTTCAGCGTCGGCCAGCTCTGGTTTTCCGGAGGCAATCTGCCCGCCGCCTTCACCAACCAAATCCGCCTCGGACCTCGTGACCAAGTCACCAGCACCAATAAGACCCTCAGGCTGACTTGGACGACTTCCTCGGGTCTTTTTAGCGGCAGCGTCGGCGACCCCTACGCTGAGGGGACACGGCTTTCCTTCAAAGGCGCGGTACTCCAACAGCAAGACTTTGCCGGCGGCTACTTCCTCGGCACCAACCAAACCGGCCGCGTGGTCATCGCCCCCTGAAGCGCCTTGCCGCCGCCCCGCGCGCCGGGCAAGGCGCGCAATCCGTTGCGCGCCGTCGTCGCTCGCAGATCGGCCAGTTGGCACGGCATCAAAATCAATGCTGCCGCCATCGCACAGCTCGAGGCCTTGAGGAAAACTACGTTCAGGCAGAAAGAAGAGCCGCTAAAAGCTATTTAAACAACACTAATGGCCACCTGGCTATGCCCTCACGACCTTTTCACAGGCAACTTCGGACTTGAACGAGACCGATGGAGGGATAAGGGTTAGTGAAACGGCGAAAGTAGACGCTTCCAGATTCGGATCTCTGGTTTCTGATCCTGCTGCTTCCAACGCATATCATCGGGCAGCCACTCCCTGATCTTCGAGATAACCAACTCGGCAGAGTGGATCAGCGATCTAACGGTTTTGGGATCTACAGGTTCCGATGCCTTCCCTATCCTGGCTATCCCCTCGTGGACGAATGAGTTACGGGCGCTCTTCACATCTCTAAATGCCTGCCAAAGTCCTCTGTCCTCCTTCAGGCTATGACTAGTGAGCACCTTCAAAAGAACGTCGTACTGCTCCTCAAGGCTTGGCTCTCTCTCGTGGTCAAACCGGTTATTGATCCACTCCCATAGCCCATTAGGTTGTGCCCTTCGCGTCGCAAGCCCGTCCAAAACGTGGGAAATAAACACTTCAAGAGCGGTCGTTGCCAGCACTATGGAGTTACCCGACGAAACACCTGACAGCGTAGCGTCAAGCAGGAGTGACTCCCAAGGAGGTGGTACATAGTCAGTTGGCAAGGAGTGAACCTCGTCCCACATGGAAGCTGTAAGCGCGTTGTGCGACCCGCATAATACGAACCTACCCCGTCCTCTTACCGAGCCTTGCTCTTGGGGCAAAGGAGTTTCGTCATCATTCAGGTAGATTATTTCCGAACTGGTTTCCCCAAGTTGAAACGGACGGATTCCCGGTGCCCCTGTAACGTGTCGAAGGCGCACAACATAAGAGTCAAGAACGCTTTGGATTACCTCACATGGGGGATCGAATAACGGTTCCGGAGTCCGCTTAAAACGTTCAGCAATGAAGTCTATTCGAATAATGTCGCACTGACAAGCTTGCACGCCGTCTATCGTCAGCCCACCGTGCTTCTGGGTTTCCATGCACGGACCCCGCGCTGGAGGAAAGAACCGAACCTTGTAGCCCGCAGCCTCGTATTCATAAATGCGGAATGCCGCATCCGCCGGCACCGAGAGTACAAATGGTGGAGCTACTGACAATCGTGCGATCATGTTTCAAATCCCCTCGTCTATGTGTTAGCATTCATAGGACTGCTGCACAGTCGTTGCATCGTCTTCTGCTTCAGGAACCGCAGGACGCGGTCGTCTCTCAACATTTGACAATTGCCGCTTCGCAAAAAAACGCACACCCACCCAACCAGCAGACAATGCCTCGGAGGCGGGCGTTTGTCGCCGCCCCCCGCCAATGCCACTTCGCCCCGTAGCCGCAGCAAGCTCGTAGCCAACGACGAAGCCCTGCCAGACGTGACGCCAAAGGCGTCACATGCCGCTCCCGCGCGCCGTCCTTTCCCGCCGCGCCCTACTCGACGAACTCCAGCACGCCAAACCGCTCCGGCGCATGGGCGCTGCCCACAAGGGTCGGACTCCAGGCCAGGAAGGCCTGGTGGGCGCGGTCGGCACGGAAGAGGTTCAGCCGCCAGCGGACGCCCACGCGGGGCAGGGCGGCGGCCAGTCCTTTGAGCGGGATGCGCATCTCGCAGGTCCACACGCCGGCCTTCTGGTTGACGCGCGCGGCCACACGAAAGTGACTCTGCCATTGAAAATCCTTGGCCGGGAGGTTGACCATCAGGTCCAGCCGTTCGCTGGTCGGCGCCACTTCAAATTCGGCGTAATGCCGAAGGTTCTGGCGGTCGGCGCCGATGAACGCCTCCACCACGTCGCGGTCCCACAAGCTCAGGCCCTCCTGGTCCAGGGCGAAGCGTTTGCCCTCGAACCGCGGCGGCTCGAAGACCGTCAGTTTCGTGCAGGGGCACTGGTAGCCGAGGTAGAGGAATTCCTCGGACCAGAGCAGGCGGACCGAGGTCGAGAGGTCGGGCCGAGCCGTCGCGTCGCGGCACTGGCACTCGAGCTGGACCGGCCTGGCCGTCTGCCAGATGGTCTTGCTCAGGTCGCCGTCAGGCTCAAAGTCGCGGGTGGTGTGCCGGGCTTGGACGATGGGCAGCGGCAGGGACCGAGCCAGGAGCTTGCGGGCGTTGTCGAAATAGATTTTCCGCAGCACCGGCGTCGGCAGCCCAATGGCACTGATCGTCCAGTCGCCCTGAATGGGGGTCATGTGCGCCCAGTGCTTGTCCCAGGTTTCGAGCCAGCGCCATTCCTTGGCAAAGAAGACCTCGGCGTCGGCGTCCGTGGGCGGCGGTTCGTTGCCGCTCGAGCCGAGGATGAGCCGGTCATAGACCTGAAAATCGGTGCCGAACAGGATGCGGTCCTGGTGCTTGAGGAAAAGGCGGTGCACCTGCCGGGGGTCATGCCGGCCCAGCTCGGGGATGCGCGCGGCCAAATCGGCCATCATGTTCGGGTAGCGGCTCAACGCCGCATCCACCCACTCGAGTTCCTCGGCGTTGTTGGCGAAGTGGACGCAAACAAACGTGGTCTCCGGATGCCGCGCAATGACGCGGTTGAGCGCCTCCAACAGTTCTTTCCAGGGCGGGAACTTGTTGGTATCCCCAAACCACCAGCTCTGGTGGTCCTTCAATTCCTGCCACCGCTCGTTCTTTTCGTTGTACGGCAGCCAGAAGGCCTTCGGATCGGCGACGTGGATGGAAACCGGCATGCGCAGCTCGCCGAGGCGCTTCCACATCGGGTCCAGCTTCGGAGCATCCACTTTGAGGAGTTGGCCGGCCCCATCGCGCAAGTAGAGGCCCAGCCGCTTGAATTCCTTCCACCCGGCGGCGCCCAGGCGATAGCCTTCTTCGACCTGTTTGACCGCCTGCTCGGCGAAGTCGGGCTGGTCCCAATTCTTGTAATCGAGGTTCATGTAGTGCACGAAGCGGCCGGGGTAGAGCGTGTCCGCCAGTTGCTTGTTCCGCTCGAATTCGCTCGGTTCGCCATCGCTGCCGCGGGTAACGGTGCCGCCGCTCAGGTTGACAACCAGGCCGAGGCCCGCCGCATCCATGATTTTTACCGCGCGTGCCAGGTGTTGGGTCGTGTAATCAATGTGCTGATGGAGGTCGAGGAGGCGATGTTCTGCGCGCCAGGTTTGGGCGGGCTGGCGGGTTGACGCCCCATTCGCGCTTGTGTCCTGCGCCAGTCCGACGCCGGCCGTCGCCAGCAGGCCGGCTGCGATCATACTCATTCGCCACATGGCAGGTCCTTTCGCTTTGCGGTTCGGCACAGATAATGGCAAGACCGGCGTTCAAAGGGAAGGCAATTCGTTTCCTATCTCTACGTAGCAGCCGGCGTCAGCCGGCTCAAATCTTTTGGAAAACGAGGAACAATCACCGCCTCCTGACCTCGCCCGCTACTATTTGAAGCGCGTCTTGCCGACCCCCTGGTTAAAGCCGAAAAACCGACCCCCCCACGCGCTCCGAGCGCATGCGAGAGAGGAAGGGCTGTTCGCCGTTCGCCATTCGCCGTTCGCAAACACGCATCCAAGGGCAGTGCCAGGATGCTCCCGCGCCGCCGAAGATCAGGCAAAGCCAATAACCGGAGGGCGCGGCGCTCAGGGCTGGAAGAGGTCGCGCAGGACACGCGGGTCTTCCGGCCGGGTGGGGTTGAGGACCAGGACTGGTTCGCTTTCCAGGACTGCTGCCAGGTCCTGGGGCGCACCGTTGGAGGTCCTGTGCCAGGCGAGGTCAAACTGGAATTCCATGATGCCGGGTTCATCGGCCAGGAAATTGGTGTACCAAAAGTTGTTCAGGAGCATGGCGCGCAGCCGATGCACGTCGGCTGGGGGCGCCTGGCGCCTGGCCAGGGTCGGTTCGGCCCCAAAGGTCAGCAGCGGGGCGTCGCGGCTGACCCACAACCAATGCCCTTGCGCCGTGGCGAAGTCAGCCCAGCCGTCCACGGCAAAATAATCGCGGCAGGTGCCGGCCAGTTGGTCAGCAAAAGGCGTGAACGGCACGCCCCCGCTGCTCAGTTGGGGCAGGGTGTCCCCGCTCGGGAGCGGGAAATCGAGGTAGAAGATCTCCGGCGCGGCTGAGGCGAGCCGGTTCAGCCGCAGGGAGAGGCGGACCCGCGGTTGGCGCTTCCAAATCTCGAGGCTGCGAGTCGCCCATGCGAGGCGGGGGTGGCGCAACGGCTGCGAAATAAGAATGGTATGCGGTGTTTCCTGGGGCGGGGCGGCCAACTGGGGCGTGGCAGCAATCTCATGCAGCCGTTCGCGCCGCAGCCGCTCACGCGCCTCGCCCGACTCGCCGCGGATATCGGCCAGCACCCAGCGTGGGGCAAAGCCATCCACTTTCACCGCCGCGAAATCACCGAACCCTTCGAGGAAGAGCGGTCTGGCCATGCCGGGCCAAATGACCGATTTGGGCCAGCCCTGGGCATCGGTCTCGACGCGG
>Ga0187866_1002934_pt1 | contig 13394 bp, 22 predicted proteins | sample June2016WEW_11_1_3_FD_133013 | JGI IMG/M metagenome (GOLD analysis project Ga0187866, IMG submission 133013) | Peatland microbial communities from SPRUCE experiment site at the Marcell Experimental Forest, Minnesota, USA - June2016WEW_11_150 | ecosystem: Environmental > Terrestrial > Soil >... | reverse complement strand
GGGAAAGGGGAGGGTCGAGGGGGCCGCTTCTTCTGTCCCGCCTGTCAGCCGCACGAGGGAAAGACGCAGGACCTGGTCATCGGGGACAAGGGCTTCATCTGTCACAAGTGCACGCCGAAGGGCGATCTATGTGGAAAATCTCGCAAAGAAATATGAGCGGGTGGCTTCATCTGTCACAAGTGCGGGGAAAAGGGCGATCTGCTGAAGCTGATCGAGGTCGCCGGGGACATGGACTTCCCGTCCGCTGTCGCATGGCTGGAAAGGGAGACTAGATATACAGGGCGACCGTCCTTCATATACGGGATGACCAGGAAGCCCGCCTTTTGCGCGAAGTAATGCCAAAAGGAAGGGACTAAACGGTCCGCTTTCGAGCTCGATCGCTTCAGCAGCCCGGCGGCCCGAAGCGCGTCTTCCCCGAAGCGTTCCTTCAGGGCCTTCATGATGTCAGAGTATTCTTGACCACAGTAGCGAAGACCCAGGGCGATGACCACTTCCGGCGCGACCCCCCTGTTCCTTCGTCAACCAGTCCAGGGCGCGACCGCTTACAGGGCGACAGGCGGTCAGGAAGGCTTCATATAGGACAGGATCAGGTAAAGACCCCGCGACTGTCCCGGAAATGTCTGAAACGGCCCCGTAGGAGGCCCCAGGATGCATTTTCCCGCCCCGACCCATATCACTAATACCCCCTTATTGCGATGTCCCGGTGAAGCGATGCCCCCTTCATCAGCTATGGAGGGTCTTCTCTGATATCGACCCTCATAGGGGTGGGGCTGCTGCTCAACGTGAATATGAGACGGTATATGTTCTAGCCGCTGCTTGGGACCGGGCGCTTTTTGCGTATAGCTTTGTCGCGTTGCGTATCGGGCGAAGTCGTTATATCGGAGAATTTTGACAGTTTCAGCTCTTATTGGATCCAGTCCCCGTGCCCTTCCATGTGGAACTGCATCTTCGTCTTGCCGCCCTGGCTCAAAGCGTGGTGGCACGAATTCGGGTCCGATGGTGGTGAACCGATTCCCTGATGCTGTTCTGGAGTTCGCGGGTGCAGAGGATACGCTCCGTCCGCCTTGTCCCCTGGATCAGGAGGGCCCGGGCGAACCCCCAGGACTTCGCACCGCCGCGACCTCCATATGCAACCTTGTACCGGGCCGGCTTGAAGAGAAAGCGGAGGTTTTTTGGGAACTCAGCCCGCATCGCCTTCGTTCCCCTCGACGAACACGACTTCAATGGTCTGTTTCAACGGCCCTCCACCCTCCCCGGTAAGCTCCTGGCGCTCGACATAGCCTCGATGCTTGCCCTTACAGCGAAGGTGAAATCTTATCGCGTCGTAATTGCCCTTCTTGACTTCCTCAAGATGCTTGGACTCGGCCAGATCGAGGTACCGACAGTTGATGCCCCACGCTATATCCTGGAGGGCCTTGGATTTAGCGAGGTGCCTCTCGATCGTCCGGGGTGAGCAATCCAGGTTAAGGGCCGCCTGCGAAATAAAGCCCCCGGTCGATTCGAGGGCCTCAGCAATCAGTTTTATCGTGAGCGTTCTTTTGCCTCTTTCCATGCGGTCTACCCCCCGACATCTGCGACATCTTTTGGAGCGTCCGGGTCGGTGCTGCCCCGCCGCTGTGCTCTTGGAAGAGTCTATCGCCTGCTTCGGACGCCTCATACCCAGATGACAACCACGACACAATCCCCCAAAATGGTTTGACATTTCGACCACAAGGGAATAGTATTTTATCGTCTATCTGATAGGATGGATTCTTGAACAACTCTGATAGCGTCAGAGCCGTTCAGAAAAAATTGAATAACCCGGCGTTGGGCTTAATAAAAGTCTACATTAAGGGCTATTCAATTGCAAGGGTTTTCTGCATTAACCACCTTCCACAAAAGAACCACGGCAATTAAGCTAATTTTCGCGCTCGCTGTGATTGACGTATGCCCTTCATCGGCTCGATAAACGCCAAGCTACGCCAGTTCTTCTACACCCACGCCCGCCTTCTCGCCGGCCGCCGCTGCTTTATCGGTTGCTCCGGCAACTTCACCATAGAGCAGATTCTCACCCGAGTCGCACCCACGGCAGAGCTGCACAGCAACGATGTGTCGCTCTATTCCAGCGTGGTCGGCTCCGCCCTCACTCAGACGCCTTTTCGTCTCCGCACCCTCGTCCCAGAGCTCCAATGGCTCGACGAATACCTGGAGGAGGTTCCCGGGCCTCGCACCGTCGCCGCCGTGATCCTCTTTATGGAGATGCTCAAATACGAGAAGCGCAAGAACGACTATTCGAAAGGCATGTGGGACAACTACCTCACGAACTGGAAATCTCTCCACAAGCGCACCCTGAAGCGCGTCACCGAGGCCTTGGCCAACACAAAGGTTGCTTCCTATACGACGACCGACGTGCACGACTACTACCCATGCGAAGCTGATGGCATCGCGATAGGATTTCTGCCCACTTACGAAGGGGGTTACGAACGTATGTTCAAGCGCCTCGAGGAGTCTTTCTCCTGGCCGCATCCGACCTACCAGATGCTCACGGAAGAGCGCCGGGAAGCTACGATACAGAGGATGATCTGTCCAATTACCGGCGCCAGCTTCTTGATTGTTCTGTTGCTTCTGACGCCGAGAATGTCGAATGTACTGATCTTCTCGTTGATCGTCTTCCGGAAAACGCCGGCGCGGAGCTCGAGGTTGCTGAAGACGTAGACGGTCCGGTGTCCGAAGAGATCGACCCGAGCGACGCAAGGGAGGTCTCGGGGCCGGTCGTCATAGAGCAGGTAATCGGTCTGGAGCATCTTCTCTATGGTGGCTTCGCGACGTTCCTCCGTGAGCATCTGGCAGCTGGGATGGGGCCAGGAGAACGAGGCCTCGAGCTTGGCGCTGTACATGCCTCTGCACACCGAGCACCTCCTTTTTGGCCCCGTGCCATTTTGTTTAAAGAACTGTTTTGGCCTACTCACAGCTTACAAAACCTGGAATTATATAAAAGGAGGGGAATGTTGCCTGGAGAGGAAAATAGGTGGATAACTTTATGGAATTTATCTTTTTTTCTTCTTTCGCGGCCTAAACCCGCGTATAATATCACAAACAAAACAGACTAAGGGGTGATTATGGCCAGAGAGACCAAGGTTACCGAAGAGAAACTCCAGGCGTTGGTTAAGAATTGGAATAATATATTTAAAAGCTTGTTTGCGTTGGCTGTTAATTGTCTGTCCAAATAGCAGCGAACTCCGGCACATGCTCGTAGAAGCGTGAAACAAAGGAGAATATCATGGCAGGAACATTTACACACTGGATGGTAGCGGAACAAGCGTTGGCTGAATATGATAGACTTCCCCAAAAACATCCTTTTTTCCCCACGCTCCTGAATTTAAGTCATTTCGTCTGCCTGGGCGCGGTAGGGCCTGACTACCCTTACCTTACTGAGCTTATCGGGAGTTATTTTAAGACCCACAGTTGGGCTGACAGGATGCACTATGAAAACACTGGTGAGTTTATCAGGCACGGCATCAAGAACCTTGTCGGTCTTGAGGGGGATGCTTTTAATACATGCCTTGCCTGGTTGTGCGGTTTTGCAACTCATCTTGTCACTGATTCTGTTATCCATCCCGTCGTGAACGCTATAGTCGGACCATATATCTTCAATAAAACAGAGCATCGCCACTGTGAGCTGACTCAAGACTGCTATATATTCCACGAGATTAAGGGGGTCGAGGTAGGGTATTCCGATTATGTTACACTCTTCAAGATGTGCTCCGATCCGGGCGATACGGCTAAGATCAACACTCATCTCGGAAGCTTCTGGAGTGAGACCTTAAAAGCAAGCCATCCCACCGCCACCCCGTGGTTTGATAAGGTCGAACCCGACACCTGGCACAAGAATTTCCTTTCCAGGATTAGTTCGGCCACCGATCCTATGCCTGTTTTTCGACATTTTGAGCAAGAAAAAGATCTCGCCTACAAGAAAACAGATGAGCTAACGGCAGCAGAGAAGCAGCGATTTATCGAAGAGGTAAGGCTTCCGGGCAACAAGACGGGGGAATTTAGGAAGAATGCTTTCGATAAGGCCGTTGGTGTTGTTATTGACACATGGAACCACCTCTTTGTCGATATCAAGGACAATAATCCTGATAGGTCCGCAGCCTATATCAGAAACTGGAACCTAGATACCGGAGTCAATGAAGATAAACCCGATTTTTGGATATAGAGAGGGGAGGATATTATCATGAGACGGTTAATGATGTTCGTGCTGGTGGTTATTCTTTTCGGTTGCACGCATAATGGTGTTTCCTCGGTTCTGGGCCAGGAGAAAGTAAAAGAGTACTCTTCCACCGCTATCACGCTCTCTGATTTCTCCATGAAGATTGTTGCTCATTATGAGTCACAAAACGTATCCGTACCGAATGACTTCGACAGCAAGCAATTCTTTGAACTGTTAGGGAAAATATATCCCGATCAGTCCCGTGTGACATTTGTCCATGACCACTACAGAGTACTTGCACGTCCTCTTGGCGGAGGTTACTCAGTGATGCTTTGCGATCCCACGGGGGATCAAAAGATTATGGAAGATTTAAGCTGCCATCTGAACCGTGTGGAAATAAGATCGTGGGAAAGCAATGTGGCTACGCCCTGTGCTTTCGAGAGTAACTGGAAACCATATTGCAAGTGATGATTCATATTGAAAAGCGGATTGTTGCCCGGAGAGGAAAAGCCGCCGAAAAAACTGCCCCACCGATGAAGAGATACCGCCCGACGCTCCGGTCACCATCAAAGAGATCCCTCTGCCTGTCATCAATCACTACCGGAATATGTACTTGAGCAAGCACATCGAGCCGGGCTCCGGCGGTCCCTGCTATCTCGTTTTTGCCGGCGGAAAGCTCTTCGGCTTTCTCATCTTCCAGGCTTACTCACGACTCGGCGGAAAGAAGAACGAGATTTACATGCTCTCCGACTTCGTCGTCCCGAGCACCACTTACAGCAGACTCGCGAAGCTCCTGCTCATGGTGACCCAGTGCCAGGACATGAAGGTGCTTCTCGAAGAGCGCCTTCTCGCAAGGCGCCATACGATTTTTACTACCGCCTTTACCGACAAGCCCGTCAGCATGAAGTACCGCGGCGTCTACGAGTTGGCCAAGCGGGGCAAGGGATTTCTGAATTACCGAACCGAATTCACCAGTAGCACTTTTCAGGAGGTTCTCTGCCAATGGATGAAAAAGTACAAGCAACGGTAAGAGCTCTCAGCGACCGGCTCCGGGAAACGAACGCCGCGCCCTATACGATCGACGTGGCGGACCCTTCCGCGATAAAGCTCCTCGACAAGAACGCCCGTTACATGAGCCATGAGATGTTCGAGAACCTGGTCCAGAACATCAAGCGCGATGGCGGCCTCTCCTCGCTTCCTTTGTGTTACCGGGATCCCGACGGGAGCCTTCTCGTCCTCTCCGGCAATCACCGCGTCCAGGCAGCAGCCCAGGCCGGCATCAAGCAGATACTCGTCATGGTTATCGACCGGGAACTTACCAGGGAAGAGCAGGTGGCCGTCCAGCTCTCCCACAACGCGATCGACGGCAAGGACGACCCGCTCATGCTCAAGAAATTATGGGACGAGATAAAGCAGATTGATCTGAAGTTCTATGCAGGCCTCGACAGTGAGACAATCAAGGAACTGGAGAAAATCCAGTTTGTCTCTATCTCCGAGGCCCGGCTCGAATACAAGGAGATCAAGCTCCTGTTTCTACCCGAGCAGACCGCGACCATCAAGGAGCTGATGAAGGACCTCGACGCGCTCTTCTCGTCGGACGAGTACTACCTTCTTTCCCGCGCCCACTATGACGAGGTGTTCAATCTGCTCCTCGACGTGAAGGACAAATATAACATCGTCAACAGCCCGACGGCCTTTATGAAGATCGTGGAGCTGGCGAGGAAGGCGATAGAAGCTGAATCCACGTCAAAAACCGTGCCAGAACAGAAAGCCCCCTCAGCACGATCACGCCAGTAATCCCTACTCTCCCAACACTTAGCGGACCTTCTCGCAAACGCCCCGCCACGCCACTTTAGACCCCCTCCCCTTTAAATTATACACTGAGCTTTTTTTCGAACGAGTATAGAGGGGATGTATTTTCCTACTCTCCCATGGCTTAGACGAGACGATCATCCAAAATATCACTATACTAAACTTCTTGTAAAGTATAGAGTTCTTTTTGTGACAGTCCGCGTATCGCCCCGTCGTCATTTTTTCTCGAAATCCTATCCTCCATAAAATATTTACTCCCCTTCAGGTCCGCGTATCGCCCCGCTACGCAACGAAAAGTCCCCGCCCTATCTTCTTTCACTCAAATGCGCCCCAAGTGCGCGATATTATTGCACTTTTTCCTTTACATATACCGAGTAAAATCATAAGATATACTATAACTATATGAAATCATTAGCGAATCATAAACGCGGAGCCCAGCAGGACCTCAGCCGCACCTCCAACGAACCCGAGACGAAGAACGGCCAAGTGACCGCTTCCTCTCGGCGCTTTTATGCGACCAAGTCCTCGAACTGCGTTAATCCTGGCGGCGGCCAGGTTGATGCCGGGACCGATCGACAGCCCGGCTACATACAGCCTAACTGGGACGGGGAGCGGATTCGATAGAGGTCCTCCCACTCCAAAAGAACGAGGCAAGGTAAGCGAGGCAGCGATGAACTGCACGCTCCAAGGAAGACCCGAGACGGGTCCTGAGCGATGAGCATAGGCCGGGGCAATAGAGATCAGGCATACGTGATCGCTGGATAGTGGCCAGCCTGAAGACGATCGCTTTCAAGGTCGAAATCACAAGGAGGATGCTATGGAAATCGAATTTGAGGGTCAGAAATATACCGCAACAAAGCTGAGAAACGGAAAGGTCAGGATCACGGACTCCGAGGGTCTCACCGTTACGTACCGCTCGGTGGATGACTTCATAGCCGAGTTGAACGGCTGCGAGTGCTAAGGGGAGGCTCCCATGACCCGACAGGACTTCATCAAGCTGGTAAAGAGGGCTGGCAACGAGCGCGGCAATGTTGACGAAGCCGAGTCGTTGAATGGCATTGCCCTCCACAGGAACCGCGTTCTCGTCACCGAGGCCGGCGCGATCGCTTTCATCAGATGGCAGGCCCGCAACCTGGACGCCACCTGGAGCCCCGGCGCCCTCGACGACTGCGCGCGCTACTTCAAGCGCGTGGATGTGATCTGATGGGGAGGGCGGCACCCTCCCCGAAACCGATAAGGTCGGCGAAAGCCAAATAAACCAAAGGAGGTCTGTCATGGCAGAGCAGACGTGGGTAATCGGCAGCATCAGAAAGAACAGCTCAAGCGAGGTCCGCGTATCCGTCGACCAGTACAAAGGCAAGACCTACGTGGACGTGAGAACGTACTACCTCAATGACCGCGACGAGATGGCGCCGACCAAGAAGGGTGTGGCCATCCACTCCGTGGAAGATGTCGACAAGCTGATCGGCTTCCTTCAGAGCGCCCGCGACAAAATGGCGGAGGTGACTACATGAGCAGGACGACCTGTACCGAATGCGGCTGGAACAATGGCGTCAGAATCAGGAAAAATCGGTTTGGCTGTCGTGAGTCCTCGCGCGAATGCCTGTGCTTCGGTTTCTTTCCGATCTGGCAGCCCATCAAGAAATGCAAGGCGTTTGATCCTAAGGAGCCTCACCATGGCTAAAAACGAGCATCGAGCCAGGATGGACGTAATTCATGAGCAGAACCGCCAGATAGTCGCCTCGGGGAAGTGCCCCGACTGCGGCGCCCGCCTCAGACGCAACAACGCCCTGGCCGGCTGGTGGCAGTGCGGCCGGTTCGGACTCGACCGGTACCGGGAACCAGAGTACCGAGGCCAGCCGGAATGCAACTTCCAGTGCTTCACAGAGTAATCGCCCTGACGATGGGGAGGGTGGCGTCCTCCCCGAAACCTATAAGGTCGGCGAAAGCCAAATAAACCAAGGAGGTCCATTATGGCAAAAGTCACCGCATTAAAGCAGAAGCAGGAAGAGAAACAGGGATTCAGCATAGACGACGTTCTCTCCACGGCAACACGGCTGAAGGAGACGAAGTCGTCCTCCAAGACGCCGCTCCTCACGGTCGGCAAAGACGTGATGGAGAAGGTTGCCCGGCTCCGCGAGATCAGGGAGGAGCTCGACAGCCTGGAGTCAGAGTGGGATCTCCTCTCCGCCGACACCGTCGCCCTGGTCGAGCCCATGCGGGCCGACATCATCAGGCGGCAGGGCTACACCTCATCGGTGAAGGTCCCCGACACGAACGGTCTCTCCGCCACGATCAGTTGGAGCGCGAAGTATTCAGCCGTCGATCTCTCGGACGCGCCCGCCATCGAGGCAGTCATCGGGGATCGGGCAAACCAGTTCTTTACGAAGGAGATGAAGATCACCGTCAAAGATGTCACCGAGGACGCCCTGCGCGATCTCATCCAGTCGGTCGGCCCGGAGCGGTTCGCGCAGTTCTTCAGTGTGGAGCGCTGGCTCACCCCGACGAAGCGGTACACCGAGGAGTTTTATACGGCCTTCAACGAGAAGGAGCGCGCGGCCCTGGCTCCCATCGTCAGGCAGTACAAGCCGAGCGTCAAGGTGAAATGATGAAATACTACTTCCCATGCGCACCGAACCGCCTGAGCCCCACGAGCGACCTTTTCAGGCGGCTTGACAATGACCCGGCCTGGACTGCCGAAGTGAAGAAAAACGGGTGGCGCTGCCTTGCGTATAAAGAGGGTGGCGCCCTTACCCTCTGGACCCGGCACCATACTACCATCAACGACCCCTTGCCCGAGATTCGCGGGCTGCTTACCGACATGCTTCCTGACGGCTGCGTCATAGACGGGGAGCTTCTGCAGAATCGGACGAAGCAGATAAAGGGCGTCTACTATGTGTTCGATCTCCTGGTCGTAAACGGCAAGTCGATCACCGGCCACCCCCTCTGGGACAGGAGACAGTTTCTTGAAACGATCCTCTGGACGGCCATGTCCAAGATAGCAGACAGGGGCGGCAACGTGCATCCCATCTACCTGGCCACGCAGTACCAGATCGGCAAGGTAAAACTCTATTATGACTCCATCACGGGCGAGGAGAACGAGGGAATCGTCCTCAAGAACGTGAACAGCATCTACAACGCATCCGAGAGCCGGTGTCTCCAAAATCCTCACTGGCTCAAGGTCAAGCGCGTTGAAAACCACGTCTATACGAGGAGGTAGGCACATGCAACTCATGACCAAGGCAATCGAGAAGGCGGCACGGAGGCAGTACCCACAGGGCAACGACCTGGAAGGCCAGAAGGTCGTCGCCAAGTTCTTCGACCCCACCGGCTCCTGGACCTGGTACCTGATGAACCAGACCCCGAGGATCCCGACTACCTGTGGGGGATTGTGAAGGGCTTCGAGGTGGAGATCGGCAGCTTCTCACTGTCCGAGCTGCAAACCACCAAAGTCCGCTTCGGGCTCGGGATCGAGCGCGATCTTCATTTCCGCCCCATGCCCGCCAAGGAAGTGTGGGAGAAGCTCTATCAGGGGCAGCACATATGAGATAGCCTACGCCCGGCCGTGGGCGATATCGCGGCCCCTGACCGCCGACTCTTGGGGAGTTGAGGAGCCGGACAAAAAAACCAAAAGGAGATCGTCATGAAAAAGACAGCAACAAAGAAAGTCATCTTGAGCGTCGAAGGCCACGGACAGATCAAAGCCGACCCCGGGAGCAAGCCGTTCACAGTTCTCAGCAAGGCGGGCCTCAACCCGAAGTTGTGGGTCATCGGGGAACCGGAGGAAAAGGCCACCACCATCACCTACCGCGTCACGAAGTTAACCGCGGAGAAGGGGCCCAAACCCAATGCGTCCAACCTACCAGAACCTCCCAAGATGAAGACCGTCTACGGCGACATCGAACAGGAAGAGACGGCCACCAAAGCACCCGCACCCCTCCCGCCCGGCTTCATCGCAGAGGAAATGCTGACCGGCCTTAAAGTCGCCGGCGATGCTCCGAAGGATGACACGGCGCCCATCGCCCTCACGCTTCCTCTCAAGGAGACAGTCGCGGCCCTCAAGATCGCCGTGGACATCGCAAGCGGCAAGAACATCATGCCTATCCTGCGTAACATCAAGATCGAGGCGACAGGCAACAAGGCCACCATCCAGGCAACCGACCTCGAAAAGGCCTGGTCGGGCATTGTCCCTTCGGAGGGAGGGCCCATCGTCTCTTGCATCCCCGCACTCGTGCTTCTGAAGGAAATACAAGCATTGCCGGCCGGTACGGAGAAGGTCGAGCTACTCTTCAGAGGCAGCGCTGCCAGCCGCGACAGCACCGTGAGCGTCAACGGCCGCTGTGATATCGTCACGCAGGACCCGGAAGAATATCCCGAGATCAAGCCGGCGGCCGACGCATGGTCGGAATGCAGGGACTTCCTGGACGGCCTGAAGCGCGTCATGCCGGCCGTGTCGGTCGACCAGACCCGCTACGCGTTGACTGGCGTCTATCTGGACTTCAAGGAATCGAAGATCGTCGGCACCGACGGGTTCAGGATGCACGTCGAGGACATCATGCCGGCCGACGCCTCCATGCCGCCCGCCATTATCCCGCTCGACTCCTGCAAAGTGATCGCGAAGCACGGGACGGTCAATGCGATCGGCTGGCTGGACGAGAAGCATATTGCCTGTCCGATAGGCTGCGGCGTCTTTTCGACGAGGGTGATTGAGGGCAACTACCCTGACTGGAAGAATGTCATGCCGAAGCACAATGAGAACGTCGTCACGTTTCGCCGGGACGAGTTTTTGAGCCTCTTTGTCGGCGCCAGCATCATCGAGAAGGAGCGCCTGACGTTGACCGTCAACGGCGAGCTCGTCATCCAAAGCGAGGGCTCCGAGGGTAATTACAAGTGGCATATTCCGTGCGGCGCAGTGCTCAAGCAGGAGAGCATGACGCTCCACTTCAATGGGCGCTTCCTAGTCGACGCCATCAGGTCGTTTCCGCTCGAAGAAGTCGTGCTGAAGGTACCCGACACCTACGGGGCGTGCCTGCTGAATGGGAAGGCCGTCGTGATGCCGATCAGGGTATAATAGGGGAGGTGCAGCATGGCCGAAAATTTGAATCACACGCCTTTCCCCTGGAACGTGGAGACCACCGGCGAATACGGACGTTACTTCATCGTGGAGGCAGCCAAGGAACAGAATGGGTGGGTAAACAAAGGCTACGACATCGGGGATGAAGAGGGTGAGCGCCGGAATAAGATCGCCGAGGCCCACGACGAAAACAATCGCAAGCTGATACAGGCCATCCCCGATCTTCTTTCCGCACTTCGCGACTGCCGGGATGCTCTCCGGGAATACCTGCAATCCGTGGAAAGCGGGAAGGACGACGACGCAGAGAGCGCCTACCAGCACGCGGACGCGATTCTTACCGACTTAGGGGATGAAGCGTGAGCTCCTCGCTGGCAGTCGCCGCCAGCATTCCCGCCGGCCTATCGGCTCATCAACAGAACAAATCAAGGAGGCATGACGTGAACGAAATCTACACCATCGGCTATCAGCGAATGACCGTCGAGCGGCTTGTCGCCATCATGGACGAGAAGAAAATCTCCCTGCTCATCGACGTCCGGAGCAAGCCTTTCTCACGGAACGCGCAGTTCAACCGGAACAACCTCGTCCGTGTTCTCGGCGACCGCTATCTCTGGAAGGGCGATATCCTGGGCGGGCTCAACGGGCCCGTCCCAGAGGAGGGGATCGCGTTTCTCGTTACCATCAGACAGACGGAGACCGTGCTCATCATGTGCATGGAGACGGGTCCCAGGTCCTGCCATCGCTTCTACGACATCGCAACACGGCTTCATCAGGGACACGGCATCGACGCTATTCACCTCGTCGACCTGGGCGACAAGGTATCGGAAAATCGGACAAGCTCTTTACTCACCGGAGGCTACCATGCTGACGACCATACCCCTTAACCTCATCTACGCAAACCCGAATCAGCCCCGCAAGGCTTTCGACCCGGAGAAGCTCCAGGAACTCGCCGGGTCGATCAGGGAGTACGGCGTGCAGAATCCCATTCTGGTCACGCCTAGGGGCGACCGCTATATGATTATCGCGGGGGAGAGGCGCTTCCGTGCCTCCGCCCTCGCGGGCCTCATCGAAGTGCCTGTTCTCATAAAGGATGTCGATGACAACATGGTTGAAGAGCTGGCACTCCTCGAGAACGTCCAGCGCGAAGACCTGACAATCATCGAGGAGGCCAGGGCATACCAGGCCCTCCTCGACCGCGGAATGAGCAAGGAGGAACTGGCCTCGAAGCTGGGCAAAATGCCCTGGCGGATCGACGAACGGACCAGCCTCCTCAATCTCTCCCCGGCCCACCAGAAGCTGGTGGAGGCGGGGAAGATCGGCAACTCTGAGGCGTTCGAAATGAGCCGGCTGCCTGTCTCCAAGCAGGACGTCGTGCTTCGACGGATCATGTCCGGCGAACTCTCCTCATATAACAAGCTCCGCTCTTTTGTGGATGGCCTCATCCTCTGCGAAAAGCAGGAAGCCATCTTCGCGCTCCAGGAAGTAAGCGGCGAGGAGAAGCGGGCCATAGACCACTTTGAGAGCCTCATGCGGAACATTCAATCCTTTGTCGCGGAAGTGGACAACGAGGAGGCCGTGAGAAAAGCAGCCTTCCATTCATCCGTCCGCGCGGAGCAGCTCGACCTTGTGATCAGGCATCTGATGAGACTACGGAAGCTCGTCCTGGCGGGATCGGGCATCAAGGACGCGATGGAGGCGGCATAAGACCCGGGCGGGCCTTCGGGTCCGCCCTTTTTTTGTCGAGTCGCCGTGTTGTGGCTGGCGTATAACTGCCGACCCAAAAAGCACATCGGCAGGACCCGCCGAACTATGCCGACCATGCCGATGACCGCCGACCACTAAAAACAAACGGCAGTTCCGGAAAGCCTTGATAATCAACGGTCTCGCCGTTACGCCGACCGCGCCGATGATCTAATGATGGTATGGGCAGACTTGACCTTCCGAAGACGTGGTCCGAAAGCCGCCCGGAATTCTGCCCGGAAGGGAATCACTACTCATGATGCTCCTCCTCGTAAGATCGCGGGCCCTTGGGCCGTCGGCGTCTCCCGCATCGAATGTTTCTTCATCTGTCAACGGGAGTCTTGACGGGACGCTGAGAAGGGATGGTCGCATTTTTGGGGGCTGTTTTGGGGGCATCTACCGTTTTGCGATATTTTAAACAGTCATGATACCGCCATGTTAGGCGCTTAATGTGATGGACGCCTCCACCATTTATATGTTGCATATTATTAGGTGTATGTTGTCCTTGGTTCACTTCTCTTTCACTTCCTTTTTTCCTCTCGGCACTAATTCCACAACCTGTCTTCTCCCGTCTAATGCATC
>Ga0187866_1002928_pt1 | contig 13434 bp, 8 predicted proteins | sample June2016WEW_11_1_3_FD_133013 | JGI IMG/M metagenome (GOLD analysis project Ga0187866, IMG submission 133013) | Peatland microbial communities from SPRUCE experiment site at the Marcell Experimental Forest, Minnesota, USA - June2016WEW_11_150 | ecosystem: Environmental > Terrestrial > Soil >... | reverse complement strand
TCATGTTTTAAGAATTGTTTAAATTTAACGAGAACCTTGGTCAATATAAAAAGCTGGTAATTGTCATGTTTTAAGAATTGTTTAAATTTAACGAGAACCTTGGTCAATATAAAAAGACACGATCATAATCCACGATGGAGTCCTATATTTTCGATTCACCCTGCTCACTAGAGCAATGCTAAAAAAGTACTAAGACAAATATTAAATAAAAATAGTGCAACACCTGAAGGGGATTGGATGATAAACAACTGCGAGGTACTAACACCATTAGGGGCTGGTCCTACAGTATGGATGAACAGAAATAGAAAATTGCTAAATGGATATGAATGGAAAATATCTGAAATGAAAGGGATAGGGAACGCAAGGAATGAATTGCTGAGAAAATCCGAAAAACCGCTAGTTTTTTGGCTTGATTCGGACATAGAACTTGGTTATGACCCAGTTCCAATACTCTATAATATGATGCAAAAGTTCAATGTTTCCGGGGTTAGCGCGGGGCAGTTGACAGTGGGCAATAAATGGTTTTTGAAGGTTGCCGGAGAAATGGACAAACTTGATATAGAACGGCACAGCGGGATAAAGATTGTAGAAGCAAGGGCGTTTCAATGTGCATTGTTCAAGAGAGAGGACATGATAAAAGCCGGTGGATTTGATTCTTTTTTTGACACTGCTGGTGAAGATAACGATTTAGTGAGGAGAATGATATCAAAAGACATGCTGATTCTGCAATACAACGGGGTGATTGTAAAACATCACGTTGACGAAAAGAGTTATTGGAAAAAGTTTAAAAAATATAGAGAAGGATTTATGAAATTAACATCTACGATGAAAAACGGTTATCAGCCGGAAACATTATTTTCTCCGATAGATTTCGTCATGTTCACTAGGATGCCAATACTATATGCGCTATACAAAGCAAAGGAAAAGATATATCTTACAACGTGGTGAGCATGATAATTCCGAGGGTTGTGGTGTTTTTTGTCACAAACAGGTGTAATGCGAGCTGTAACCATTGCTTTAATTGGAAGGCGGACAGAAGCGATGAGATGAGTTTAGATGAAATTAAGAAAATAGATTTCAGTTTTTTTGATTCAGTGTCTATAACTGGCGGTGAACCTACCCTAAGGGACGATATTATCGAAATATGCAGATACATATCATCTACAAATAAATTTACAGTAAACACAAATGGCATATTGACTGGGGGGATCGGAAGAATTATCTCAGCAGTGGGTAGCAAGAAAATAAATGTGAATGTTTCTCTGGATGGCACATCGGCAGTTCACGATTCAATTAGAGGCGTAAAGTGTTTTGATTCTGCCATAAGCACTATAAGAATGTGCAGGAAAATGAATGTTGACGTTACAATAGTGTCAACCGTTTCGAGATACAATATGGACAATATTCCCGACCTGATGGAATATCTAACGAAGGGCGGCTTTGTTAGAAAAAAAGGTGATATTGTCTTCAACATAGCACGTGGACTGGACCATGTGTTTAACGTTGACAGTTCTATAACCTATTATCACAATCCAAGGGACGACAGAACCGTGTTATCATTGGACGAGTTAAAAGCGGCATATACTAACATAAAAAAATTTATGACAAATCAAAACAAAGTCGTTTGGGAATACTCAATAAAAATATTAAGTAATCATAAAAAAATATTTCCATGTTTTGCAGGAACACGTGAGATGATTCTGCACTCCAACGGTGATGTATCTGCATGCGAATATACTAGACCATTTGCGAATATTAGAAATTTTGATTATGACCTCATAAAGTTATGGAACAATAAAGATATGGATGATATTAGAAACAAGTTGAGCAAATGTTACTGCATACATCCATGTAATCTGAACACGGCAATACCAAGAACACTGATTGGAATTGTGAAGTTATTTCCAGATATAGTTGAAAATAGATCAAAAAAACTAAGAGAGAGAGTTAAGGGAGGCTTCGGATGAAAATCAGTCTCTCCACAAACCTTTTGCTCTTCTCATGCTTGATCAATCTTTCAAGCTCTGCTTCGGAGAGATGTTTCACCACCAAAACGATTCACTGCCTACATTAAAACCGCAAACATCGGTCTAATTAGTTTTGCTAAAAACCTAAAAAACATAAAAACGGTCGATATTTGCAACATTTATTAATCCTTAGGATTCTTCTAGAGCCTGCCCGTCCATAGAGAACCGTCGAAAAATAGTGTGTGAGAGTAAGCATGCGTGTTTGTTTGATTAATCCCCCACGTATCCAACCCAAACTATGGGGAAAGCCGAGTATACTTCAACCATTGGATATAGCATACGTGGCAGCCCTCCTTGAGAAAGAGCATGATGTACAAATAATTGATGCTCCAAACGAAGGCTGGAAAACTCTTGAAATAATAGATGGAACGAAATATCGGCAGGGGTTAAAAACTGAAGATATAGTACGAAGGCTCAAACAGTGGTCACCAGATATTGTAGGGATTACTATTCCCTTCTCTGGATGGTGCAAACCTGCATATGAGATGGCATCAATAGCTAAAAGCATCAACGAAAACACTATCACCGTATTGAGTGGCTTACATCCTTCTGCGCGGCCTATTGATTGTCTTTCACATCCGAACATCGATTTTGTTATAATAGGTGAGCCAGAGTACACTACCTTAGAGTTAGTCAACGTATTGGGGCAAGGAAATGAGAATAACCTGAAAAAAATTATGGGTATAGGTTACATGAAAAATGGACTGCCAATAATCACCCCCCCAAGACCCGTGATTCAAGATCTAGATTCTTTACCGTTTCCAGCAAGACATCTACTGCCTATGGAAGCATACTTCTCAGCTGTGAAAGAGAACCCCCTCAGAGGTGAAATTTGTAAACCATGGGCAACAATGGTTACTAGCAGAGGCTGTCCATATGACTGCGTTTTCTGTTCTGTTCATACACTAATGGGCAAACAATGGAGGGGCAGAAGCCCTGAGAATGTAGTTAATGAGATAGAACAACTAGTTCAGAAATATAATATTAAACAGATTGATTTCAGTGACGAAAATATTTGTTTAAATAAAAAAAGAATGGAAGCCATCTGTGATTTAATGGTTAAAAAGAATTTTGACATTGAATGGTTTACTCCAAATGGAGTTAGAGCAGATACGCTAAACGAGACTCTTTTGGCAAAAATGAAAGCGGCGGGTTGCAAAAAAATACGTCTTGCTCCTGAGTCTGGTGTTCAACGAGTTGTGGATCAAATTATTAAAAAGAACCTAAATCTTAAGGATGTGGAAAAAGCTATTATTTTATCAAAAAAGGTAGGAATAAGGGTAGGTTGTTTTTTTGTACTTGGGCTTATTGGGGAAACAAAAGAGGATATAGAGAAATCTATAGATTATGCTTACAAGTTGAGATCACTAGGAGCAGAGAGCTTTCACTTTAGTATAGCTACCCCTGTATATGGAACCGAACTATATGAACAAGCTGTGAAAGGTGGTTTTTTGAGGACATGTTTTAGCGAGGACGCTTTGGCCGCTGCTGAACCCCTTATCGAAACTGAAAACTTTACCGCAAATGATTTAATTGAATTATGCAATCGAGCTAACAGAGTGAATTCAACATTAACCCTTGAAAAAATAATGAGTGCTACAAGAAATCCTAGAAAAATAATGAGATTTATACGGGAAAAAATGGTAGTGTCTTAACATAGATACTTTTTACGTCATCCAAGATGCTCGCATTATCTAAGGGTGAAAGACAAAGCAATCATTAAGAGAGGAAAATACCATATTGGGCAGCATTTAGTGTCATCCCGTCAAGCAAATCATATTACAGTCACTTTCTTTTGAACACACTTGGCAAGCTTGAATTCTACTTTGCCATGCTTCGTGCTAAGTGTCCTATCCGTTGTTCCCGCTCTGCAGAACTGCCTGCTTTTTCTCTTGAGTATTTTGGGTCGCACATCTCGTAGACAAGCTCTTCCTGCAGCTTAACCAGAGCTGATTTCAAGATCTCTTTGGGGATTTTTACTTCGTCAAGTTCTCTGGACCAAGCTGGCAAGGCTTAAATCGCCCTGTATTTCTATTTGACTCTGAACTGATATTATTGAGTTCGACTCCTTTGTTATTTGCTGATAACATAGGGATGGACTCAATCAGTCCAAAAAGTTAACCGATTAGCAGGCGACACCAATAGTTTAATTAGATACAAAACAGCTTGCCTTCGGTGGTTGGCTGCATGAAAATAGTGTGGCGAATCTTAGTTGTTACTTTGCTTGTTTTTACTGTGTCAACACCAATCTTCATTTCTGAAAACAGGGCTGAGGCGGCGAGTGGCGAAAATTTTTATGTTGGCGTTACTTTTGGTGGAAATTCTGTAGCTGACGCTGAACATCTGATTGACAAAGTTAGCTCATACACAAATCTTTTCATCGTGGACTCTTGGGCTATAAGTGGGGCGCCGAATTCCACTGCCTTAGATGAAATTTGCGACTACGCTGTAAAAGCCAACTTAAGCGTCATAGTTTATTTCAGCTTCATTTATTACAACTATACCCTCCAGATAGGCAACCTTTACAACTCCTCAACATGGGAGCTTTTTGGAGTCACTCCATGGCACGTTGAATGGCTGAACCAAGCTAAAGCGCGGTGGGGCGACAAGTTCTTGGGCGTATACCTCTACGATGAGCCAGGCGGAAAACAGATAGACGCAGGGTACTGGGGAGGAAACATGACGACCTTCACGGGAGCAACAATTACCGCGTTTGCCAACATAACAAGCTATGCTGACGCAACTACCCGATTTACACAAGGCATCCTACGTAGCGGAAGCATGCAGCATGTCATCAATAGCAGTATCCCCAACTCAGTAACCAGTCCCCTGTCCGTGTTCACTTCCGATTACGCTCTTTACTGGTTCGATTACAAAGCGGGATACAGTACTGTTTTTACGGAAATAGGGGGTGACGAAGGAATAAACAGCAAAATCCAGCAGATAGCCTTGTGCAGAGGTGCGGCTACGGCGCAAAACAAAGATTGGGGCGCCATGATCACATGGGCAACAGATAATCCGCCGTCTCCTGAAAGCGGATCAGCCATGCTCCAAGACATGACCATGGTTTATAACGCTGGCGCAAAGTATGTTGTGGTGTTTGATTATCAAATCAATGGGCTGGGCGGCTTAACTGATGAACAATTTAACGCCATAAAACAGTTCTGGAACAACATCCATTCATCTTCCTCAGATTCACAGGGGAAATACGACGGGCAAGTTGCTCTTGTGCTGCCTTCTAACTACGGTTGGGGCATGAGAACGCCAACTGACAAAATCTGGGGACTATGGCCAGCTGACAACGAGTCAGCTCAAATCTGGGAAAACACGAACAAACTAATTGATAAATATGGTCTAAATCTAGACATAGTCTATGCCGATCCTCAATTCAGTATCCAAGGAAAATTCACCCAAACATACCTTTGGAACAGCACGCTCACTTTCAGCACCGAGCCTTCTAATTCGCTACCAAATGAACTTTACGTTTTAGCTACAGTGACGAGCTCCGTTGGAGCGGTTGCCTGTGTGTCCACATATTTGTTGACGAAGCGCAGAAAACAAAAGCTCACTACATTGCATTTGCAAGAATCCAGTCCAAATCAGGAAGAGCTTTTGAAACAGCCAATAAAACCCCGTGAAAGAATTGAGTTTAATGAGATTTTTAATGCCTTTGTAGGCATGGTAGATCCTTTATTCGATTTGCTTATGGGTCTGCATGGAGAGGGCGAGTGGGACGGAATTGAAAATAGCTTGAAACGTTGCGAACTGGCAACCGTGAATTTCCTCAGAGTAGTAAAGTTGGCAAGTGAAAAACTGAATTTTCAAAATCTGTCTTTTGTCATTAAAGCGCATCAGCCAAAGGAAGCTGCACATGAAATCCAGTCTATACTGGAGGTGTTATATGAAAATGTCTCGGTGCTAGGCTCGGGAAACGAATTTTCAGAGGAACTTCAATCAGATTATAGCGTCCTGAAATCTGCGATTCTTGCTTATTTCATATTGAACGACATCTTATTGGGTCAAATTGTAGGCGATGAAGAAATCGGAAAAGAAAAAAGCGAACTTGCCAACATCTTAAGTAGCTTCTCTGAAGGAACACAAACAAATATAAAAACTGGCTTGTTCACAGAAATCACAGATACGCTGAGACAGGAAAAAACCGACATTACTGCAGTCGCTGAAAGCCGAGCGCTACTCAGAAAGCAGCTGAACGAGTTTCTGAATAGACAACGAACCAAATCCCGATAGGGCGATGGGAAAGGATATGATAAAAGCCTTGATGGGCTTTTTGCTAGTTGAATTTCTTGCTCTGAAACTTGTCATTAATCCTGTCCTAATGTTTGCTTGTTTGCTAAATGAACCTGCTGCCCTTGTTATTTAGGTTCAGGCTCTGACTCAGTCAAGCGCGTGCTTAACAGTCTATTATGGAGAAGAATGAGCTTTCTTGCTTATTTTGCCCATTTTAAATTGGATGACATAAATGCGGTTGTATCCAGAGATTACGTTAAGAAGGCGTAGCAGGTCTCCAAAAAAAGCCTTGGCCAGAAAACCTTGTATAAAACACCAATCAAAAAACCTGTCAGGAACAGCCCCACATTAAGTTTCGGTTTGCCTTTGCCGAGACCTAAGCTTCCTGAAACTACTAAAAGCCCATCTGGATAGTTTCATTCGCCATAAGCGATCATTTAATGCAGTTCGAGCCATATTCTTGCTATAAAACGTTCCTCTTAAGGATTGACGCAAAATATACGACCAAGAATAAAAATGATTATAGAAATCACGTCTGCTCTTAACGAGGTCTACGTCAAGGAGAGGATTTTCAAAAACTGGCACTTGCAGGTCATAATTGCTCCATTCCTTCGATACTTTCCACCCCAACTCTTCCAAATAGCTACTAAGACTTGTACCTGGATACGGCGTTGCCAAACACAAATAAACATAATCAGGTTCCGTTCTTCTAATAAAATCATAAGTTTGTTTCAATGATTCTTTTGTTTCGCCTGGATAGCCAATAATTACAGACATTGCAACAGATATTCCCACTTCTTTTGCCATCTTAACTGCTTTTTCATTAAGTTCTACCGTGGTTCTCTTGTTTACAGAATCCAAGATTTTTTGGCAGCCAGATTCTGCGCCGAAGCTAACGAGTTGGCAGTCTGCGGCTTTCATTTTAGCTAAAATCTCTTTGGAGATGCAGTCAACCCTAGTTTGACAATCCCAAGGAATGCCAATTTTCCTTTTCTTTATTTCTGAACAAATCTCAACTGCTCGCTCTTTATCATAAGTGAACGCATCATCATAAAAACTGAAAGCACCAGCTCCATGCTCATTCTTTAACCATTCAAGCTCATCAACAACCTTAAGTGGATCTCGAGCTATGAACTCTTTTCCAACCATACGTGACGAGACACAATATGAACATTGAAATGGGCAACCTCTACTGGTTAGAATCGGAAGAATGGTTTTGCCAAAAAACTGGTATTTTTTCAGTGCAAAATATTGATACGCTGGACGCGGTAAATCATCCAAATTTTGGATATATGGACGGTCAGGCGTGCGAATGACCTCGCCGTTCCTACGGAAAGAAATGCCGGCAACGCTTTGAAGGTCGCCATAACCAAAGAGTTTTGCAAACAGCTCAATTACGGTAAGTTCACCTTCACCTCTAACCACTATGTCAATTGCTGGTTCCTCAGTGAGAACTTCTTTATCCAGGAATGTTGCATGAGGTCCTCCCAAAACAACAATTGAGTTTGGAGCATTCTCTTTTGCAATTTTGGCTGTGAAATAAGCAGAACTGATGGTTGGAGTCACAGAAGTAATGCCTACAACATCGGGTTGATAAGAGGCAAATTCCTTACCTAAACTTGCGTGGTCCAAGCCAAGCGCAAGGCAATCGAACACTTTTAGCTCATGCCCACTTTTTTCAATAACAGCCGCCAAGTACGCTAAGCCAATAGGCAAGTTAGGACACCATAACTTGCGTATATCAAAAGCTGGAGGAATAACCAAGGCTACCTTAAGTTTTCTGCTTGGCTGCAAAACATTAACATCATTCAACAGGTTCACTTGCCACCTTATGGGGAGCTAACATCTAATAAAGATTATTAACTTTCTCCGCAACATGCAGTTGAATTACCTTAATGCTGATTTTTATAGGGAAATGCAGACATAGCCTCATTTTTAGTGTCTGGAGAGGAATTAAATAACGTTTTTCAGGAAGGTAAGCAAGCCGTCACGCCTTATCCTTCTAAGAATTGTTTTTGGCGATGTATTAAAGCCTCGTTGAAAGCGCTGTTGAATCGCAACCACCGATTCATAATTAAACTGGTCAGTTTTAACGAAAGCCAAGAAATCATCCATTCGATCATAGAGACCTTTCTGCAAAACCTCATCATACAGGCCACTGGTTGGACACGCTATAAACACGTAAAATGTGCACCAATCAGGATCTAGCTTCTTCGCGAATTTGTACGTTGCTTCCATGTCAGCCATTGTTTCTCCAGGAATTCCCAGCATGAATGAACATGCAATGTGTATGTCTTCCGCCCTGCAGAGCTTGAACGCCTCAACAACTTTTTCAGGGGTAATGTGAATGTTAAGTTTGTTTAGAATGTGTGGAGAGCCTGATTGAATCCCAAAAAATATGGTTCTACATCCAGCCTCTCGCATTTCTCTAAGCAGATCTCGAGATAACAAGTCAACTCTGGTATCGCAAGCCCACTGAAGGTCTAATTTGCGCGCTTTCATTAGATGGCATAATTCAATGGTTTGCTTTTTGTTTATAGTAAAATTGTCACCTATGAAATAGATTCCTTTTGAACCGTAATTCTTAACCATGTATTCAAGTTCTTCTGCCACTCGGAGTGGACTAAAAGCACGACATTTCTGTCCCCATAATTTCTTAGTTTCACAGTAATAGCAGTCATAGGGGCAACCTCTTATTACATTTACTACATCGACTGGTTTGACGCTCAAATAACCAATCTGCCTATCATAAATTTGCATAGGCAACAGGTGGCGTGCTGGATAAGGAATATTGTCTAAATCAGTGATGATGTTGGGAGGGTTCTTTATTATTTTTCCTTCGAACATGCAAGCGACCCCTGGAATTTTGGCGATAGCTCGTTCTTCATTGCCTTTCGTAATAAGGGTTGCGAGTTGAACCATCGCATTTTCGCCTTCACCCATTATAACATAGTCTATTTCGGGATGCTGTAGCATTGTGTCAGGCATGTAGGAAGGATGCCAGCCACCAGCAACTACTTTGCAGGAAGGGCACAGTTCTTTTACAGCTTTCGCTATTTCAATACATCGTTGATAAGTTACAGAACCACAAGTTATGCCTACTATTTCTGGATTAAGTCTTTTTATTTCCTGCTTGATAAAATCTATTGTTGTGTTAAGTTGATAATTATCAAGTATTTGCACTTGAAAACCCGCTTTTTCAAGAGCCCCACCAACATAAGCCAATCCTAACGGGGGAAGTTTAGCTGGCACACCCCAAGGCGACTTTAAAGGTTTAGTCGTCGTCATCAACAAAATCACTGCAGTTTTCTCCTCGTGTTAGGTTTGTTGGAACATAGAATAACCATATTAAATAATAAAGTTAACTATGCAACCGCTTCAAACAAATTCACACGAACTAAAACCAGAAACAAGCTGTAAGGGCTATATTTTGCCCAATGCTATCAAATAGTCAAAGAAATGTGGAAGGTGCAACATAGTATTGAGCAGCAATCTTTTAAGCAGTTTATTTAAAGTTAAAATCATAGTTGAACGCTGCATTAATATTTCAACCGAGAAGCTTTTAACCAATCTCCCGCAGGAATTCCAGAAAATCCGAGTGTGGACAAAGGAGACAACAGTAACTCAATCAAATACACTTAACCAAATAAAAATTCTACAGGCTATTTGCGGTTATTCCCATTTGCATCAACGCTTATACCGAGAAAAAAAGCGTAAAAGAAAAAATAATTAACGAATGAAGCATTAGTTAATGGATAACGTCTAAACAAGATTCCATTTTAACAATCACTTAACTATAAGATACACTTAATTAATTCGCTCTTTAAAGTATATGTAAGGTTTGTGGATGTGCCTATTGTAGAAACAAAAAGGACCAAGATAGCACTGATTAGTCCTCCACCTCCTTCTCCTTGGGCTTTTGTAGACTATCTAAATCCACCTGTAGGTGTAGCTTACCTGGCAGCCGTTCTTGAAAAAAACGGATATGAGGTAATGGTATTAGACTGCCCAGCGTTGAAGATGACCTACAGTAAGATTGAACAAGAGATAAGACGTTTTGAACCCGACATAGTTGGGATCACTTCTGTCACCGCCACCTTTTCATCGGCGCTTAAGGTTGCTCGAACTATAAAAGAATCTTATCCACGAGCTCTAATTGTTTTTGGAGGACCGCACGTCACAATTATGGACGAACAGAGTCTTAGGGAACAAAAAGAAGTGGATGTTATTGTTAGGGGTGAAGGTGAGCAGACAATTGTGGACCTTGCGCGTTGCGTATCTGACTCTGGCGTTAAAAGTATTGATAAGGTTGCAGGTATAACGTTTAGGAAGAACGGACAAATCGTTCGCACGCCTGATAGACCTTATATTCAAAACCTTGACGAACTGCCTTACCCTGCCTATCATTATTTTCCGTTAAGAAAGTATCGGATTTTTGGGAAGCTTGGTCTTCCTATGATTACCAGCAGGGGATGCCCCTTACAATGTACTTTCTGTTTGGTACCTAGAATTGCTGGAAACGATTTTAGGGCAAGGAACGTAAAAAATGTCGTAGATGAGATTGAATGGATGAAAGATCAATACAAACCTGATTTTATAACGTTCAATGATGACATATTCACATTTAACAAAGAAAGAGTTCTTGACTTTTGCTCAGAAATTAAAAGGAGAAATATTAAGCTTCCTTGGGACTGCCAAACTAGGGTTGACTGTGTCTCTAAAGAAATTTTAGGTAAAATGAAAGCTGCAAATTGCCAATTAGTTAATTTTGGGGCAGAATCTGGCTGCCAAAAGATGCTAGACGCCATGAGAAAAGGGACGACGGTTCATCAAAATGAAATTGCGATTAAATGGACAAAAGGTGCTGGTCTATCCGTGGCAATGTCCTTGATTGTTGGGTATCCGGGAGAAACAAAAGAATCACTAAAACAAACCTTTGATTTTATTAGAAAAGCCGAACCTGATGATGTGTATCTTTATCTAGCGACGCCTTATCCAAGCACAGAACTTCGAGATCGGGTAAAAGATATGGGTTGGAAAATCCCAGAAGATTGGGATAAGTTCGAGATGCAGACGCCAGCTTTTGAAAATATTGGTTTGCCCTTTGAGAAAATCAATAATAAACGAGAAATTTTCTATAACCAGTTGTATTCGCCTGCATACATCTTGCGGCAAACATTCAAAGGAACCATTTATAACAAAATCATGGCCGAAAACGCGTTGCATCAATTTCTTTGGCGGATTAAGCTACCATGGCTTTCTTCGAACTTTAAGAAGTTAGTACGTTTATAAAGAATAGAGCTTGTCCATGACAACAAAAATGTGCTATAATGTTTTAAAAAAAGAAAACAATAGAATAGCGCACAATCTTTTTTAAGTTGAAAAGAAACCTTAAAGTAAATGATGAAATCAGCGAAGAGAATTTGAAGGGTGGATTTTACTTTGGCGAATAAAGGTCCTTTACTTATGACTTCTTGGAGGGCAACAGGTGCCTGCAATGCTAGTTGTAGATACTGCAATGTTGATGCTACAGGTAAGCATGCCGCCCGAGAAATGAGCACAAAAGAGGCTCTACATTTAGTTGATGAAGTCCATAACTTTGGTGTAAGATGGTTCGGCATAAAAGGCGGCGAACCCCTGATGCGTGAAGATATTTTTGAAATTGTAGGTTACGCGAAGAGTCTGGGTCTCAATGTGTGCTTATTAACTAATGGATGCTTTGTGGATGGAAAAATTTACGATAATTTGGTAAAAAATCAAGTTTGGACATCTGTAAGTATAGACGGACCGGAAGAAATCAATGATCAATTAAGAGGAAAAGGATCATACAAAAAGGCGCTGGCAGCTATCCAGAAGCTATCAAAAGGTAAAATCCTAAATGGCTTAGCCGCAGCAATTACAACCATAAACTATAAGCATTTAGACCACATCGCCGAGTTAGCTGACCAATACCATGCTAACTTTGTCTGGTATAACCATCTGGTTCCTAGCGGAAGAGCAAAAGAAACAATGGAGTTAACTCCGACACCTGAGCAGTACGAGTGGACTCTCAACCACATATGGGACTTAACCCAAAAGTACGAGGGCAAATTTGAAATCCATGTACATTGCCCGCATTATGCACGAGTAGTTAAACAAAGAAACATCCCGAACTTTGACGAGTGGTATGAACATAAGTTTCATGGAAAATGCACCTATTTTGCTTTCGGCGGCTACTTGAGCGTAACCGAAAATGGCGATTTAATACCATGCTTCTACACAGATCTTCAGCCTTCAGAACCAATGATGCTGGGAAACATAAGAGAAAAAAGCCTGACCACAGCATGGAAAGAAGTCCAACAATCAAAGTATTACAAGAGCTTCCAAGACAGAAATGTTCTGAAGGGTAAATGTGGAGTCTGCGAATACCGAGAACTATGCGGAGGCTGCAGAAACAGAGCGTATGCTTACACAGGAGACATCTATGAATCTGATCCTGCGTGTGCGTATGTTCCTGAAAGTCTTCGCAAAAAGTAGCTTTCTCCCGTTCCTCACTACTCTTTTGTTAAGTTAAAAATAAATATCTTATGGGTTGACGGATGAAAATATTAGAAGAAAGAGAAGCTTGGTTACATATTTACCAATTAACGACTGATGAATCCAGTCTAAACCTCAGTCTTGATTTGCTATGAACCGTGATAGTGCAAGCCAAGCGGGAAGTAGAAAAAGATGAGAGGAGTAGCGATTATTTGCCTTATCTTGATAGTGCTGTTTTTGGCCACAGGCGTTGTGAGAAGCGTTGCCTCTGAAGATGATCAGCCGATCGCAGGGTGGACTATGTTCCATAATGATTTGGCACATACTGGCTATTCAAATTCCTCAGCGCCGGAAACGAACCAGACTTTGTGGAAGTTTAATACTGGTGGTCAAGTGGGCTCGCCTTCTTTGATTGACGGTGTGGTGTACGTAGGCTCGTATGACCATAAGATTTATGCTTTTAACGCTTCTAACGGTGCTGTAATATGGGATGTCACTACCGGTGGCATAGTGATTTCTCGTCCTGCTGTGGTTGACGGCATAGTTTGCGTAGGTTCAGAGGACAATAAACTCTATGCCTTTAACGCTACTAATGGCGACCAATTGTGGAACTATACAACAGGGTATTATGTTGATTCAGATC
>Ga0187866_1002927_pt1 | contig 13438 bp, 11 predicted proteins | sample June2016WEW_11_1_3_FD_133013 | JGI IMG/M metagenome (GOLD analysis project Ga0187866, IMG submission 133013) | Peatland microbial communities from SPRUCE experiment site at the Marcell Experimental Forest, Minnesota, USA - June2016WEW_11_150 | ecosystem: Environmental > Terrestrial > Soil >... | reverse complement strand
TTTGTTGTGCTCAATGAAGAAAAGAAGGAATCCGGTCGTGACGCGTTTTGGGGGGATCGCTTTCGTCATTCTTTGGTTCTTTCAACCCCTCCGGGTGCTTTACCATTTCCGGGAAACCGTGGACTATCCCCTGAAATGGCAGGTCCAATTGAACTCGCTTCTGAGCCCGGTTCCTACCATTCTTATTCACTTGCCAGATCAATCGCCAGGGTTCGCCGTGAACGGTTACAGCCAGGTAATTCTGATAGATTATGGGACCCCTTCTTCCGCGGAAGTCGCAGTGCGGTGGAAACGGTTCTTTCATCGTGACCCCACCTTTGTATTAACATCACCCTGGTACAAGTATAATTATCCTTTCTCTACGGTGAATGTCTATCACGGGCCTCTGCGAACCCTTGTCTTTCAGAACGGGACGAACTCCACTCCCATCGAGCCTGTAAAACCACCCGGGGCTCACGTTGATGAGAAGTAAGGCCGAATGGGCATTTGAATTGAAGCGGGGAAACCTTGTCACCCAACAAATCGTTATCGCAGACCTTACCGACCATAATCCTGATGTGTTTTGGGAACTTGGAGTTAGACACCCGAACCATGAAGCGGCGTAAACGCCGCGCTCCAGCCCGTTGGCATTCGGGGACAGTGTCGGGATGCGTTCCGAGACGACAATTTGAGTTTGACAAGAAAAACCTTCGAGGAGTCGACCAGCCTGGGTCAAAAAGTTGCACAGGCCTCTGGCCTGTCTGTTTTCTGGATTTTGCAGGCGGGGCGCCTGCGCTACTTTCCGATAACGTTGCCAAACCCGAGGCGCGTGGTGTAACCTAGGCTGGTAATCTATGCTTTATTTCGAACGCGGCTCTGCAAAGGACAAGTTGTCGTTGGACGATTTGCGCGATGGCTTGTACAAGGCGCTCGCCAAACTCGGACCGCGCCAGCGGGTGCTGGTCGTGCCGCCAGATTTCACCCGGTTTCATTCGCAGGCGGGACCGCTGACCAAGCTCATCTACGATTACTACGATGAGCGTTTGACGGATGTTCTGCCCGCGCTGGGCACGCATACGCCGATGACCCCGGAACAGATCGCCGAAATGTATGCCGGTGTGCCGCCGGAATTGTTCCGCATCCATAACTGGCGCACGGGCGTTGCCAACGTCGGCGAAGTGCCGGCGGATTTCGTGAAAGAAGTATCGGAAGGCGCGGTGGATTTTCCATGGCAGGCGCAACTGGCCAATCTCATTTGGACGGGCAAGCACGATTTGATTCTGTCCGTCGGCCAGGTTGTCCCGCACGAGGTCGTCGGCATGGCCAGTTACAACAAGAACATCTTCGTGGGCACGGGCGGCACGGAAAGCATCAACAAGAGCCATTTCGTCGGCGCGGCCTACGGCATGGAGCGAATGATGGGGCGCGCGGACACGCCGGTACGGCGCATTCTCAACTACGCCTCCGAGCACTTCACCAAGCATCTACCCATCGTGTATGTGCACACGGTGGTGGGGAACGATGCCAGGGGCAGATTGTGCATCCGCGGTTTGTTTGTGAGCGACGACGGGTCCGGTTTCGACAAAGGCGCGGCGCTTTCATTGAAGGTCAATTTCGAGATGCTCGACCAACCGCTCAAGAAGGTGGTGGTCTATCTGGACCCCGGCGAGTTCAAGAGCACGTGGCTGGGCAACAAGAGCATTTATCGCACGCGCATGGCCATGGCCGACGGCGGCGAATTGATTGTGCTCGCGCCCGGCTTGGAGGAATTCGGCGAGGACAAGGAGATTGACCGGCTCATCCGCAAATACGGTTATCGCGGCACGCCGGCCACGCTGGCGGCCGTGAAAGCCAACGCCGAATTGCAGAACAATCTCAGCGCAGCGGCGCATTTCATTCACGGCTCGTCGGAAGGCCGGTTTAACATCACGTATTGCCCCGGCCACCTTACGCAGCAGGAAATCGAGAGTGTCAATTTCCGCTACGCCGACCTGAGGGTGATGACTGCGCGCTACAACCCGGCCCAGCTCAAGGACGGTTGGAACATAATGCCCGATGGCGACCACATCTTTTACATTTCAAACCCGGCGCTCGGGTTATGGGCGTATCGCGGGCGATTCAAGGATTAAAACAGCCGGTAAAACTGGAAGGGAAAACCATGAATGTTCCATTTAAGGTAAATTTGAAAAACCAGGTCGCGCTCGTGACGGGCGGCGGCGGAGTATTGTGCAGTACCATGGCGTCGGCGCTGGCGGCCTGCGGCGCGAAAATCGCCGTGGCGGATTTGAAGCCGGAGGCCGCCGAAACCGCGGCGGCGCAAATCCGCAAGGCCGGCGGCACGGCCATCAGCGTCGTGTGCAACGTGCTGGAGAAGGAAAGCCTGGCCGCGGCCAACGACAAGGTGAAAAAGGAACTCGGCCCGGTGAACATCCTCATCAACGGCGCGGGTGGCAATCATCCCAAAGGCACGACCAGTCTCGAATATTTGCGCAAGGAAGACATCACAAACGCGGCCAAGGATTTGATCACGTTTTACGATCTCGATCCAAGAGGCGTTGAGTTCGTGTTCAACCTGAACTTTCTGGGCACGTTGCTGCCGACGCAGGCGTTCACCCGCGAGATGGCCGGCAAGGGCCGGGGCGTTGTCATCAACATTTCCTCGATGAACGCGTTCCGGCCGTTGACGAAAATCCCGGCCTACAGCGGGGCGAAGGCGGCGGTCAGCAATTTCACGCAATGGCTCGCGGTGCACTTCTCGAAGGTCGGCGTCCGCGTCAACGCCATCGCCCCCGGTTTCTTTGTCACTGACCAGAACCGCACCTTGCTGACCAAACCGGACGGCACCTGGACCCCGCGTGCCAACACCATCCTCGCCCACACGCCGATGGGCCGGTTCGGTGTGCCGGAGGATTTGGTCGGGGCGCTGCTGTGGCTGACCTCGGACGAGGCCTCCGGTTTTGTGACCGGCGTGGTCATTCCGATTGACGGCGGCTTCGCCGCGTTCAGCGGGGTATAGCCGGCACGCCTGCGTTTTGTTTTTTCGCGTGCGAAGAGATTCAGGCGCCTTTGATTTCAACCAGCTCGAACTTCGGCGCCAGCACATGGTTTAATCCGAAGGCGACGAGATAGGCCGCGGCGCAAATGCCGAACAGGATGGCGTAACCCGCCGTGATATTGCCCCCAGCTTTGAAGTGGTCCAGCATCGCGCCGGTGAAAATCGGGAACAGGAACCCGCCAATCGAACCGGCCATGCCGCCAATCCCCACCACGGAAGCCACCGCCCGTTTCGGGAACATGTCGGACACGGTCGTGAACAGGTTGGCCGACCACGCCTGGTGCGCCGCGCCGGCAAGACCGATGAGCATGACCGCGGTCCAGTCGCCGACCGTGGTGATAATGAGAATTGGCAGCACGCACAGGGTAAACACGAACATGCCGGTCTTGCGTGCGCGGGTGATGGTCCAGCCGCGCTCGGCCAGGAACCCCGTAATCCAGCCGCCGAAAATGCTCAGCACCGTTACAATGGTGTAAATCGTCACGATGTGAACCCAACTGTGTTTGATGTCGAGGCCGCGCGTTTTGTTGAAGTAATCGGGCAGCCAGATCAGGAAGAACCACCAGACGGGGTCCGTCAGGAATTTGGCAACGACGAACGACCACGTCTGCCGATAACCCAGCAGGCTCAACCACGGCATTTTCGGCTGGTTGGCCAGTTCGTCCGCGTCGCTGCGGATGTGCTGCAACTCCTCCGCATTCAGGCGGCGGATTTTCTCCGGAACGTTGTAAAACGGCCCCCAAAGCAACAACCACAAAAGGCCAACGACTCCGGCAGCCACGAACGCCGCCTGCCAGCCCCACGTATGTCCGAGCCACGGCAGCGATTGGTCCCAGCCGTGTCGGATGCAAAACGCCTTCCATCCCCACACGGAATCGGTGCTGGCCAACCACGGAATGAAGGCCGGGGCGATGATGGCGCCGACGTTGGCACCCGCGTTGAAGATGCTCGTGGCCAAGGCGCGTTCCTTTTTTGGGAACCACAGCGCCACGGCCTTGATGGCCGAAGGGAAATTGCCGCCCTCGCTGAAACCCAGGCCAATGCGCGCGAAAATGAAGCCGCGGAACGTGCCCACCAGCGCGTGCCCCATTGCGGCCAGACTCCACGCGGCGATGGAAACGGCGTAGCCGACCTTGGTGCCGAACCGGTCAACGAACCAACCGAAGGCCAGCAAACCCAACGCGTAGGCAAGCTGGAACGAGGCATTCACCCAGCCAAACTGTTCATTGGTCCAGCCGATTTCCCGGTCCAGCGTCTCCTTCAGCAGCGCCAGGATACTCCGGTCAATGTAATTGATGGTGGTGGCCAGGAATAACAACGCGCAAATGAGCCAGCGATAGTTGCGGAAACCTGATGCCATGACGTTTAATCAGCGCCTTTGATTTTAACCTGCTCAAAACGCGGGGCGCAGAGATGAATCAAGCCGAAGGCCACGAGGTAGGCCGAGGCACAGATGGCAAACAGGATGGCGTAACCGGCCGTCTCGTTTTGTGTTTTGGAAAAGTGGTCGAGCACCCATCCGCAAAAGATGGGGAAAAAGAAGCTGCTGCATGCCCCTGCGATCCCCCCAATGCCAATGACCGACGCGACGGCCTTTTTCGGGAACATGTCGGAGACGGTCGTGGACAAGTTGGCTGACCAGGCCTGATGTGCGGCGGCCGCAAAACCGATAAGCGCCACGGCCGTCCAGTCGCCCACCCGCGTCACCACTACAATCGGCACCACGCACAATGCGAAAATGAACATGCCGGTCTTGCGCGCGCGGGTGACCGTCCAGCCGCGCTTGATGAGATGACCCGTCACCCAACCGCCGTAGATGCTCAACACCGTGATCATCGTGTAAATGGTGACGATATGTGGCCAACTATGTTTGATGTCCAGCCCACGGGTTTTCTTGAAAAAGTCCGGCAGCCAGGCGAGATAGAACCACCAGACCGGGTCGGTCAACACCTTGCCGACAATGAAGGACCAGGTCTGGCGGTAACCGATCAGACTGGCCCACGGCATTTTTTGCGGCTGAATTTCGTCCCGATCGCTCAGAATGTGTTCCATTTCAGCGGGATTCAGTCGCTTGAGTTTTTCGGGCACTTGATAAAGCACCAGCCAGAGCGCGAGGCAGACCAGAGCGGCGAGGGCGGCGGCGAGGTAGGCGCCGCGCCAACCGAAGTAGAAGGCGATCGGCGGAATCAACGCCGGGGCAATCATGCCGGCGACGTTGGGCCCGGAGTTGAAAATGCTGATGGCCAGCGCCCGTTCGCGTTTCGGGAACCACAAGGTGACCGCCTTGATGGCGCTCGGGAAATTGCCCGATTCCCCAAGTCCGACCCAGAACCGCGTGGCCAGGAACCCTGTCACTCCGTGCACAAACCAGTAGGCCGCCGCCGCAATGCTCCAGCCGATGAGGGAAACCGCGTAACCGATTTTCGCACCGAACCGGTCCACGAACCAGCCGAACGCCAGCAGCCCCGGACCATAGCTTATTTGAAAGATGGAAGTGACCATGCCGTATTGCTCGTTGGTCCAGCCCAGTTCCTTGTCGAGCATGTCCTTGCACAAGGCGACAATCTGGCGGTCCATGTAGTTGACCGTCCAGCCAAAGAAGAGCAGAGCGCAAATGATCCAGCGGTAATTGCGAAAACCCATGTGGGCCTGACTCGGGGAATCCATAATTCTGCGGAGCAATATCCGAAATCGGACTGCGGTTCAAGCGTTGAAATAGCACTGAATTCGCGCTTGCAAACGAGGTAAATTTTTTATTGCATGGAGGGGCGGTGGCGATTAGAATTTCCAACTCTCTTTGTCAAAACGAATTGTGAACGCTGAACTCTGCAAAAGGGCCGCCGAAAAAGTTGGCAATCCAAATGTCCTCGTGAACCTCATTTCGCGGCGCGTGCGCCAGCTCAATTCCGGCGGCGGCGGCTTGAGCCGGCCGCTGGTGACCGACACAACGAATCTTGGCGCGGCGGACATCGCCCTGCGCGAAATCCTGGAGGACAAAATCGGCTGGGAAATGCCGGAACCGGTCGAATTGGTCCGTCCCCAACCCAAGAAACGCCGGAAACGGTAGTCCATTTGCGATTGGCGATTTACGAATCGCCCTTCATTTCAGTTTCGCCTCGTAAATCGTAAATCGTAAATCTAAAATTGGTCATGGCCGACATCGTGACCAACCACAAGGCGCGGCGCGATTACCACGTCCTCGAAACATTTGAGGCGGGCATCGTGTTGCGCGGCACGGAGGTCAAGTCGCTGCGCGCGGGCAAGGGACAAATCAACGACGCCTTCGCACGCGTGGAAAAGGACGAGGTCTGGCTCTACAACGCGCACATTGACGAATACTCGCACGGCAACATCCAAAATCATCAGCCCAAGGCGCCGCGCAAATTGCTGCTGCACAAATCGGAAATCCGGAAACTCTTCGGTCTTGCGGCCGTGAAAGGCAACGCGCTGGTTCCCCTCGCCTTCTACTGGAAAAACGGGAAGGTGAAGGTCGCGCTGGCCGTCGGCAAGGGCAAACAACAGTTCGACAAGCGCGAGGAGCTGAAACGGCGCGAGTCGGAACGCGAACTCAAACGCGCCCGGATGCACCGGCTCAAGGGCAGAAAATGAATGGCCATGGCAAATTTTTCCCGGCGGTCATGACCGTTGCCCTGTTTGCGGCCGCCATCGCGACCGCAGCCCCGGAACCCGCCAATCGCCCGGCAAACTGGGCGCAAAAAATCGAGGTGGCGGGCATCAAAAATTGTTTTCAAGTCACGACAAATCTTTATCGCGGCGCACAGCCGACGGCCGAAGGCATGGCGCAGTTGCGGGCGCTGGGCATCAGGACCGTCATCAACCTGCGCGCGTGGCACTCGGACAAGGACCAGGCGGCCGGCACCGGGTTGAAAAGCGTGCGCTTTGAAACCGAACCGTGGCACGGTGAAGAGGAAGACGTGGTGCGCTTCCTCAAGGTCGTCACAGACACCAACAATCTGCCCGCGTTTGTCCACTGCGAACGCGGCGCAGATCGCACCGGCATGATGTGCGCGATGTATCGCATTGTCGTCTGCGGCTGGACCAAAGAGGTGGCCATTGCGGAGATGAAGGACGGCGGGTTCGGGTTCAATCCCGCGTGGGAAAATCTCGTCACGTTCATTGAGAAGGCCAACGTTGCCGACATCAAACGCCGCGTTGCCATGCAGTAGCAACGATGGCGAGAAGAGAGAATGGAGGATTGAGGATGGAAAGGCGGGGCTGCCGCGAGCGCAAAAGCGTGACGGTGATAATCGTTGAACCGTTAAAAACGTTGAATCGTTAAAGCGGACGCACCGCGCCACCGATTTAACGATTCGACAGTTCAACGATTTAACGAATCACGCCGGGGCCGCTTCCGGTTTCTTCCAATTCCGCTTAGGCGCCTTGTTGACGAGGCCTTTTTTGATGGCGCTGGCGGCGACGTGCAGGTAACGCACTTCGCCGCTGGGCAACACGGCCTTCACGCGCTGCAGGTTCGGCATGAACCGCCGTTTGGTGACGGCGGTGATGTGCGTGCCAATGCCGCCTTGTTTCTTGGGTTTGCCACTGCGCCAGATAATGCTGCCTTTGCGCGAGCCTTTGCCGGTTAATTCACAAATTCGTGCCATAAAATCTTTAATCAGGGACACGCAGCATAGTCATAAAACCCCCGCTGGCAAGCTCTATTTCGGAGGGATTTTGTTTCGCGCCGGCGAAACGCCCGAAAATGGGCTTGGCTTTCCGGGTCAATTCCCTTTGTCTTTGACCTGCATGAATTTGAACTCGCTTTGTCGCCAGCCGGTCACAGCTCTGCTGCTGATGCTTAACCTCACCCTGCCACTGGCCACGTTCCGTGCGGCAGCGGCGGATTCCGGTGCCGCCCCATCCGCAACCGCCGCCGCCACCCCGCCGGCGTCCGTGGAAGCCAGAACCGACGCGGTAGCGAACTCGGTCGTGAAGGTGTTTGCCACCGTGCGGTACCCGGACCCTTATCGTCCTTGGACAAAGCAACCGCCGAATGAGCAAACCGGCAGCGGAGTCGTCATCGAAGGCAAACGGATCCTCACCTGTGCACATGTCGTCCTTTACGCCAGTCAAATACAGGTGCAGGCCTACCAGGCGGGAGACAAAATTTCCGCGACGGTTGAGTTTATCGCGCCGGGCATCGACCTCGCCGTGCTTAAACTGGATGACGAAACGTTCTTCGACTCGCATCCGGCATTGCCGCGCGCGAGCATTTTACCCGAGATCAAAGACGCGGTCATGGCTTATGGTTATCCAGTGGGCGGCACGAGCCTTTCCATCACCAAGGGCATCGTTTCGCGCATCGAGTTTGCCGATTACAATTTTAACGTATCCGGCCTGCGGATCCAGGTGGACGCCGCCATCAACCCGGGCAACAGCGGCGGGCCGGCCGTCGCCGGCGACAAAATGATCGGACTTGCCTTCAGCCATCTCGGCGGGTCGGAAAATATCAGCTACATCATTCCGTGCGAAGAGATCGAATTGTTTCTCCAAGACATAGCCGACGGCCATTACGATGGGAAGCCTGCCATGTTTGATGAACTCCAAACGCTCGAGAACCCTGCACTGCGCTCATTCCTCAAGCTCGACAAATCGGTCGAAGGAATTGTTGTACACAAACCGTTGAACGCTGACGCGGCCTATCCACTAAAAGAGTGGGATGTCATCACCAAAATCGGCGATATGCCGGTGGACGACCAAGGCATGATCAAGATCGGCCATAACCTCCGCGTTCGCTTCCAGTATCTCGTGCAGAAAATTGCCAGGGATGGAAAAGTCCCGCTGACCGTCGTCCGCGCCGCCAGGGAGCTTCAGGTTGAACTCCCGGTATCGCCGAAATATCCATGGCTCATTCCTGATTTGGAAGGCGCTTATCCATCCTATTTCATCTGTGGACCGATTGTGTTTTCGGCTGCTACGAAACAGTTCACAGGCAGCCTGACCGATGGTGATCGCGCAGCTGATTTTATGAAATGGCTTGTTTCTCAAGGAAGTCCCCTGATGTCGCGGCTGAGTGACAAATATGCATTTGAAGGAGAGAACCTCGTTGTGGTGACTATGCCCTTTTTCCCACACAAACTGTCGAAAGGTTATTCAGAGCCATACGGCCGGGTTGTCAAAACCGTCAATGGCCTCCGCATCAAGAACCTTGCCCACCTTGTCAAAACCCTGCGCGACTGCAAAGAGGAATTCTTCGCGATTGAGTTTGATCTCCACGGCGGCGAAACGTTGGTCTTTCCGCGCGCTGAAATGCTCGCGGCCACCGACGAAATTCTGACCGACAACGGCATCCGCAGCCAGGGCTCGCCGGACACCCTGGCCATTTGGAACGCCAAGTCGTCAAAATAAGAATGGACGGTTGGCCAGTTGCGCGTGAGGCGAAGCGTGAGGCTTGCTGATTTCCCCTGTCTATCCATGAAGGTCAGCAACGATTATTGACCGAATCAAATGGAAACTGTGAAAACCAACGGCATAGGAATCCGGGTGTTGGATTTCTCGAAAAGATTTCTTTCCCACCGTTATCTACCCGCGGCTCTTGCAATTGGGGCGATACTGGTAATGTTGCCCGTCCTGAAGACCGGCTTGGTGCTGGACGATCTGCCTGAGCGCGCGGTTGAGCTCAGACCAAGCCAATTGCCACCGCGAATGCACGAGACGGGTAACCCCGCGGATTCCGGCTCTTTCTCGACCGTCCTCTGCGACCTTTTTAACGCCGGCTTCTTCCGGGATCCGCGATGCATGGCGCTGGCGAAAAACTACGGCATTCTGCCATGGTGGACGCCCTGCAATTTAAGAATAGGTCTTTGGCGGCCACTCACCGCGTTCACTCACTGGCTCGATTACCGGCTTTTCCCCGACTCGCCCGTGCTGATGCACGCCCATAACATCGCGTGGTTTGCGGCCATCGTGTTTCTCCTCACGATTGTTTACCGGAAGCTGATGGGAACGGGGTGGGCCGCCGGACTGGCAGCGCTGTTGTTCCTGCTGGATGGCAACACGTATTTCCCGGTGATGTTCGTCGCCAACCGCGGCTTCATGCTTTCGCTTTTCTTCGGTCTGTTGTGTCTTTATGAACATCATCAATGGCGTTCCGCAAAGTCCCGTTCCGGATGCGTGCTATCCACCCTGTTCCTCGCGCTTTCCCTTTTCGCGAACGAAGGCGGAGCTTCCACGTTTGCCTTCATCCTCGCGTATGCCCTGGTGCTCGAGGCGGGTTCTTTTCGCAACCGGGCTCTGACGGTTTTGCCTTCGATCCTGGTCATCGTTCTGTGGCGGACCATCTATACACTCTCCGGCTTCGGTGTTTTCCATTGGGGCCTTTACATTGACCCTGCCAACGACCCGCTTGAGTTTGGGCGCGAAGTGATCCCCAGAGCTATGGTTCTGCTCGGAGGCCAGCTTACCGGCGTGGCGCCGGATTTTTTGTTCGCCGTTAACCCTTTATTGCAGCCGAAGGTCACTGCGCTTTATTGGGCGTCCGTGGTTGCGGCTTTGGTGGTTTTCCTTCCCTGGGTCCGCCGGGACAAAACGGCCGCGTTCTGGTTCGCTGTCATGATGCTGGCAGCCATCCCTGCGGCAACGGTAGTGCCAACCAGCAAGAACCTTGGCTTTGTAGCCGTCGGGGCTTATGGACTGATCGCCAGTTTCGTTGCCGGCCTGATCACCCGGCCAAGCCGGTTGCCGGAATGGTTGGCCTACCGAATCCTGGCATGGGTTGCATGTGTCCTGCTGATTCTGGCGCATGTTCCGGGAGCAATCGCCGGAAGGGTCGCAATGGTTGAAACTGCCCCTTTCCTTTTCGCCGGGACGACCCGCCTCAACGCTCTCGGCGATTCACCAAACATGGAGGACAAGAATGTGATTATAGTCAACGAACCCTGCCCGCTCGCGTTGGTTTATGCACCTTCTTACATAGCGTATCACCACCAGACCCTGCCAAAGACCATGAGGGCGCTGGTACCGGGTTGCACGAGCTTCGACGTCCAGCGGACCGATGACAAAACGCTGGTGATTCAATCCCAAGCGCCGGACATATTCTCCTGCGACAATGTCGGTCCCATCCATGGCGTCTATGTCTGCAGGACAGCCAACCTGCTCCTGGGCAAACCCAAATGCAAAAAAGGCGACCGGTATGACCTCGGCGGCCTCACGGTGGAAGTCCTGGAATCGGATGCATCGGATTTGCCTTCCCGCGTTGCTTTCCGGTTCGACACTTCGCTGGATTCGCCCGATTTTCACTGGCTCCAGTTCGACCGGCGAACGCAATCCTACCAACCCTTTAAGATTCCGGCCATCGGACAGAGCGTCACGCTACCCGGCCCGCGCTACGTGACGCTGGCGAAATTCCTCCGGGTAATTTTTCGGCCCGTCCTGCGAAAAAATTAGCCGGGTTTTCCAGATTCAAATTCTGCGTGCCTTCCGGCGGCGTGCAACCTACTCTTCCACCGCATGGCGACCATCAAACCCTTCGCCGCGTTGCGACCCAAACCGGAACTCGCGGAAAAAATCTGCGAACTGCCTTACGACGTGATGTCGTCGGACGAAGCGCGCGAGCTTGCCGCCGGCAATCCATTGAGTTTTCTGCATATCAGCAAACCCGAGATTGATCTGCCGCCGGGTACGGACCTTTACGCGCCGGAAGTCTATGCCCGGGGCGCGGAAAATTTTCAAAAACTCATACGGGACGGCGCGTTGCGGCCGGACCCGCAGCCGTATTTTTATCTTTACCGCCAAATCATGGACGGTCACACGCAAACCGGCCTGGTCGCCGGCGCCAGTTGCGAGGAATACCTGCGCGGCGTCATCAAGAAGCACGAACTGACCCACCCGGACAAGGAGGAGGACCGGGTGCGGCATATCGAAACGCTGCAGGCCCAGGCCAGCCCCGTCTTTTTGACGTATCGCGCCGCGGGTGCGATTGACAAATTCATCGCCAAAAAAATTTCCGAAAAACCGGAGATTGATTTCACCGCCCAGGACGGCGTGCGCCACACCTCGTGGACCATCCGGGACGCGAAGGAAATCCAATTTATCGAAACCGAGTTCGCCAGGATTCCGGCGTTATACATCGCCGATGGCCATCATCGCAGTTTCGCGGCGGCGCGCATTTTTCAAAGCCGCAATGGCGCCGGCCATTGCGGACAGTTCCTCGGCGTAATTTTCCCGCACAACCAGATGCAAATTCTGCCCTACAATCGCGCGCTGAAGGATTTGAACAATTGGACCCCGGACCAAGTGCTGGAACTACTCCACACCGTTTTCGCCTTTGATATAAACAGCGCGTCCGCGCCAGCCCGCAGACACGAAGTCGGTTTTTACCTGCGCGGCAAGTGGCACACGCTGGCCTTTCGCCGGAAATTTCTGGAAGCCACAGGCCCGTTGGAACAACTCGACGTGACCCTGTTGCAAAAACACGTGTTCGAGCTGATTTTCGGCATCAAAGACCCGCGCACAGACAAACGAATCCAGTTTGTCGGCGGCATCCGCGGAACGGCGGAATTGGAAAAGCTCGTGAACGGCGGCCAGGCCGCCTGCGCGTTTTCCCTGTTCCCGACCGGCATTGAGGATTTGATGAGCGTGGCGGACGCCGGCGGCATCATGCCGCCCAAGAGCACCTGGTTTGAGCCGAAACTCCGCGATGGCATGTTTTGCCGCCTGATTTGAAATTGTAGCGGCGTTTGTGAAAACGCCGAAACCGCACTTTCACAAGCGCGGCTACGGGCTTGGCGAGATTCATTCATTCGTGTTCAATAACCCTGTGCCCCTGACCCGCCTCCAACGCAGTCTGCGCGCCACCTTTGCGGGAATGGCCGTCAACGTCGTGTTCTCGGGCACCAAACTCGCGGCGGGCATCGTCGGCCATTCGCACGCGCTCGTTGCGGACGCGGTTGAATCCTTCGCCGACGTGTTCAGTTCGCTCATCGTGTGGCGCGGAGTCATCGTGGCCGCGGCGCCGGCGGCTGAAGACCATCCCTACGGCCACGGCAAGGCCGAGCCGATTGCCTCCGCCATCGTTGCCGCGATGTTGTTGGGGGCGGCGCTATGGATTGCGCTCAAGGCGTTCGGCGAAATCATGGAACCGCACCCGGCGCCGGCGCCGTTCACGCTCATCGTGCTGGTCGTGGTGGTGGTGGTAAAAGAAATTTTGTTCCGGTTTGTTTCGCGCGAAGGCAGGGCGCTGGACAATTCCGCCGTGCGCACGGACGCCTGGCATCATCGCAGCGATGCCATCACGTCCGTGGCCGCCGGCATCGGCATCAGCGTGTCGCTCATCGGCGGCGAGGGTTTTGAAGCCGCCGACGACGTGGCGGCCATTGCGGCGGCGGGGGTCATCGCTTGGAACGGCTGGCATTTGCTCCGTCCGGCACTCAACGAACTCATGGA
>Ga0187866_1002907_pt1 | contig 13517 bp, 15 predicted proteins | sample June2016WEW_11_1_3_FD_133013 | JGI IMG/M metagenome (GOLD analysis project Ga0187866, IMG submission 133013) | Peatland microbial communities from SPRUCE experiment site at the Marcell Experimental Forest, Minnesota, USA - June2016WEW_11_150 | ecosystem: Environmental > Terrestrial > Soil >... | reverse complement strand
TTTCTGGTCTCGAGCACGACGTTGATGTGTGATGTGCTGATGTTGAGTTTTTGGGTTTGGGCGGTGGTGTTGTGGGAACGGGCCTTGGCTGCCAGTGAGCGAAGCCGGTGGCGATTTGTAGGAGCAGGAGTGCTTGTCGGCTTGTCTGTGTTGACCAAATACAGCGCCCTGATTTTGTTACCGTTGTTGGCCATCTTGAGTCTGCTGCGGACGCGCAGATTGGGGTGGTGGTGGTTGGGGCTGGCGGTGCCACTGGTGATGGCGGCGGGATACGAGTGGCTGACGGCCAGGATGTATGGCCGGGGACTACTATTTGCCGCGACGGGTTATGTTCAGACATCCGGGATTGAGTATCCTGGCGGTTGGAAAGCGAAAGGGATAGTTGATCTGGCGTTTGCGGGAGGCAGTCTGCTGCCGGTGTTGTTCTTTGTGCCGTGGCTATGGCAGGGGCGGGCGTTGTTGGCGGTTGGGGTCGTGCTTTTGGGGATATCGCTGGGGATATGTCGGTTTGGTGGCAACCTTGGGCTGCTCTTTCCTTGGGGAAATCCCGAACTGTTGAATCGCTGGGACTTTCTGCTTCAAGTGGGCGTATTGACTGCGGCCGGGGTGCATTTGTTATTGCTCGTCGGGGCGGAAGCCTGGCGTCGACGCGACATCATTTCCGTAATGCTCATTCTTTGGATTATCAGTGAACTATTTTTTCCGACAGTGCTGGACTGGAAGTTGGCGGTCCGGCGTTTTCTGCCGATTGTTCCAGCGGCGGCGATCCTGCTGGTGCGGCGCCTGGGGGCGACACGAGGAAACGCTGTGACGTGGGGAGTGCTGTGGCCACTGATTCCCGCAGCGGCTATCACATTGAGTGTGGCCATGGCTGATTATCAACTGGCCAACTCGGCCAGAACCGCGGCGAAACAAATCACAGTCCAATACAGACCGATAGGCCACGAGCTGTGGTTTGAGGGAGGATATGGGACGTTTCAATACTACATGGAAAGACTTGGGGGCCAACGGATAGATATCGGGCGGTCATTGCTTCAACCGGGAGATGTTGTCATTGTGCCATGGTTCAATAACGCAACTCTTAGACTTCCGCTAGGCAGCGTAGGATGGCTTGGAGGTCTGACATCCAAACCGTATTCCTGGATGAATCCGTATGGCGACGCAGAAAGCAGTGCTGCAGGATTCTACGGTGCGGATTCGGGGCCTGTCCCTTTTGCGTTCGGAAGACTTCCCGATCAAGTTTACTATGTCGTAAAGGTTTTTTCCACAGTGCAATACTGCACGCAACCCGCCAACTGGCGGGAAGTGCAGGCCGGCGGCGTGCCGAGTTTTACGAACACTTCCTGCTCGATCAAAGGCAATCTAAGCTTACGACTGAATCCGGAGGCGGCAGCAAAGCTTCAACTAGCCAGCCAGTGTAAAGCAGACGGGAAGATCGAAGAAGCGATCCAACACTACCGCGAAGCCTCGGACGTGGACTCCAATAACCCCATAGTATTGAATAATCTTGCTTGGCTTCTGGCCGCCGCCGACCGGCCGGAATTGCGCAATGGAAAAGAAGCGGTGCAACTTGCCACCAGAGCGGTTGGGTTGACCGATTACCGAGTGCCACACCTTATTGTGACCCTCGCTGCCGCCTATGCTGAAACCGGTGACTTCTCCCATGCAGCCGAATTGGCCGATACCGCACATGCCCTTGCCCTGGTAACGGGCCAAAACGAAATTGCTGCGGAAAGTGACAAATTGTTGACGTTGTACTCCTCCGGCAAAACGGAGGATGCCACTCTTGCTCCATGATGCGCCGCCAGCCTTGGGGCTGGGAAATCGCACCCGAAGAGCAGGGATAGTTTGTTGCCGGTAACGTTTTTCCAAAACCGCCAATGATACGGAGCCTATTGCGGCATTGCGCGAAAATATTTGCGCGGGGTTTCCGTGCCGTAATAGTACCATTCAATAACCGAACCGGAATTCGTTGCAACGGCCAGTGAAGTCCGGTCAATCTGATTGGTGAGGACTCGCAGGAGGAAACTTGCGACAGCATTGATGTTTCCCTGCTTTGAACGTTTACCCGTGCGGAGCATCGGCTCTTGATCGAAAAAAACGCATATTTGCGCTTTTGCCAATGAATCGGCTATTTGCGAAAACGGATTTGGAAACACCCTTCAATGACCCTTAATTAAGTCAAGCTACGCCAGGCTTACCGTTTTGCCGGTGCGGGCCGCCTCGTAGATGGCCATCATGATTTTCACGTCGCGCAGACCCTCTTCACCCGGGACCCTGGTTGGCTGGTTGTTCAAAATGCATTGCGCGAAATCGTCCATCTCGGCCGCAAACTGGTCAATCTCCGGCAGATGAATTTCCTGCCGGTCGCTGCGTTGTCCCCGGATGCCGCTGTAAAGGAACGCCGGATCCAGCTTGAACCACCCCTTTTGCGCGTAAGCGATGAAATGAGCCAGTCCCGGTGTCCGATACGTCGCGCTGCAATAGGCGATGACGCCGCCGGGAAATTTGGTTTGCCAGACGATGGACTCCTCAACTTCCTTGAACTTTACCGGGTCAGTGACGGTTTCAATGGCTGAGACGAGCGCCGGTTCTTCACCGGTCAGATATCGCGTCGCCTGTAACGCATAAATGCCGACATCCATGAGCGGTCCGCCGCCGGCCAGAGCGCGTTTGAGCCGCCATTGCGTCGGATCGCCGATGGGAAAACCGAAGCCTGCCTCGATGATTTTAACGTCGCCAAAAACTTTTTCCCGCGCGAGGCGGACGCATTCGAGGTTGTTCAGTTCAAAGTGTAGCCGGTAGGCAATGGCAAGCTGGCGCCCGGCCTGTTTGCAGGTGTCAATCATTTCCTGGCATTTTTCGACCGACACCTCCATCGGCTTTTCGCAAAGGACGTGCTTGCCCGCTTTCGCCGCCTTGATGGTGTGCTCGGCGTGCAGCCCGTTCGGCGTAACGACATACACCACGTCAATGTCCGGATTGTCCGCCATTTTTTCCATGTTGTCGTAGTTGTAGATGTTTTTGTCGGAAATATGGTATTGCGCCTTCCACTCTTCCGCCTTGGCGGGATGGCCGGTGACGATGCCCGTGAGGCGGCAATACTTCGTCTTTTGCAACGCGGGTGCGAGTTGATAGGTGCTCAGGCGGCCCAGACCGGCAAGGGCGAATCCAATTTTCCGGTCCGGCTCGGCGGCGCGAACCCGGGAAGCCAGGGCGCCGGCGAACGACACGCTCGCGGCGGCCAGGGCGGTGGTTTTGATGAATTCACGGCGGGAATGGAGTTTCATTTTCATGGTTCAAGATTGTTGGCATTTGCCTTTATAGCGCAATTTGGGAAATTGCTCGCTGCCTTGGCGGCGGGTGGATTAAACTGCGCACGATGACACGGAGTCAATCCGAAAAATTTTTCGCCGAGGCCTTGAAATTCATCCCCGGCGGCGTCAATTCGCCCGTGCGCGCCTTCCGCGCCGTCGGTGGCCAGCCGTTCTTCGTCAACCGGGCCAAAGGCGCGCGCGTTTGGGATGTGGACGGCAACGAATTCATTGACTATGTCTGCACCTGGGGACCGGCCATTCTTGGCCATGCTCATCCCAAAGTCATTTCCGCGGTCAAAGCCGCCGCTGAAAACGGCGTAAGTTTCGGCATCCCAAACCCTTACGAAGTCACGATGGCGAAACTCATTTGCGAATGCGTGCCGAGCGTGCAGAAGGTGCGCATGTGCAATTCAGGAACGGAAGCGTGCATGAGCGCGATTCGCCTTGCGCGCGGCTTCACCCGGCGCGATAAAATCATCAAGTTCGACGGTTGTTACCATGGCCATGCGGATTCGTTGCTCGTGAGGGCCGGTTCCGGCGCGCTGACGTTCGGCCATCCCGACAGCGCGGGTGTGCCGGCGGCGTTCACGCAACACACCGTTGTCCTGCCATTCAATGATGTTGACGCAGTGAAAGCCGCGTTTGCCGCGAACAAAAATCAAATTGCCGGCATCATTCTTGAGCCGGTTCCGGGCAATGCCGGAGTTTATCTGCCAAAGCCGGGCTATCTCGAATTTCTCCGCGAGATCACCAGGACCAACGGCACATTGCTGATTTTTGACGAAGTGATGACGGGTTTCCGCGTGGCATGGGGCGGCGCGCAGGCACGTTTCGGCGTTACCCCGGATTTGACGTGTCTCGGCAAAATCATCGGCGGCGGCCTGCCGGTGGGCGCGTTTGGCGGACGTGCGGACATCATGGATTTGCTCGCGCCGCTAGGACCGGTTTATCAGGCCGGAACGTTAAGTGGCAATCCGGTGGCGATGGCGGCAGGCATCGCGGCGCTGGAAGAATTAGGCAGGGATGCGCGGCCCGCGCGTCCAGACGGCTCGGTGAGCCGTCCCTACCAACATTTGGAACAACTGGGCACTCAACTGGAAGCCGGCATGAAGGACGCCGCGAAATATGCCGGCATTCCCGTTATGTTTAACCGTTGCGGCTCAATGTTTTGCGCCTTCTTCACCAGCGAACCGGTTTGGAACCTGGCCGGTGCGATGAAGAGTGATCGCGCGCGGTTTGCGAAATTTTTTCATGGAATGCTGGCCGAGGGCATTTATCTCGCGCCGTCGCAGTTCGAGGCCGGTTTCGTTTCCACCGCGCACACGTTGGAGGACATTGACCGGACGATCAAAGCGGCGGCAAAAGTCTTGCGAGGCCTGTAACCTTTCGGTATCAGATGCGTCTGACCTGACCTGCCGCTGTTCCATTTTGGGCGGCAGGGTCTTAAAACAACCATCGAAGCAAAGATTATGAAAGTGACAAAACCATTGATGATCACCGCACTCGTCGCCGGCAACCTGTTGGTGTGGAACCTTGCGCTCCATGCACAGGGTGCCACCAACACTCCGCCCGCCGCTCCACCCGCAGGCGGCCCGCCGCCTGGAGGCCCACCCGGACCCGGCATGAGGGGTCGCCCGAACCACGACCGGATGATTGAGCAACTCAACCTGACCGACGAGCAGAAGCCGAAAGTTAAAGCAATTCTCGATGATCAACGGGACAAAATGCGCGACGTATTCCAAGACCAAAACCTGTCGCGTGAAGATCGCATGGCAAAAATGAAGTCCATCCGCGAAAATACCGATGCAAAACTGAAAGCCGTGCTTACGGCTGATCAATTCGAGAAATGGCAAAAAACGGAGCCCAGAATGCGCGGCCCGCGAAACGGCCCGCCTTCGGGTGCCCCGCCTCCGGGCATTGGCGGCACCAATACTCCGCCAGCCAAGCCACCGCAAACGTGATTCGTGGGGAGATACGCTGACAGAGGGACGGCTTTCCGCCGTCCCTTTTGGTTTTCGGGTGTAACATTTCTGCGGCGGCCTGCGTATTGGATAGCAGTATGAAAACAGCCCAATGGCTTTCAATTACACTGGCCGCCGCGCTGAACCTCGGCGGATGGATGGTAACCCCCTCGCTGGCGACGGATGTTTCTGCGCCTGTATCCGCGCGGGGACAACTCCGCGCGCGCATCGCCGAGAAGCTGAATCTGACCGATGACCAAAAGGCGCAGATTAAAACGGTTTTGAGTGGTGAAAAGAACACGCTCACGGTGCTGCTTGGCCAATGGCATGATGCGCGAAAAAATCTGCGCGCGGCCATTCATGCCGGCAATGCGACCGAGGCCTCCGTGCGCGTTGCCTCGGCCAGGGTGGCTGCGGTCGAGGCCGATTTGGCGGTTGAGCGCATGAAGATTTACGGCAAAATTGCGCCCATCCTGACCGATGAACAACGCCGGCAAATCGCCGATTTCGAGCAGCGCGCGGACAACTTCGCAGACCGCGTTATCGCGCGGGTCGGCGACAGGCTGGCGGAGTAATTTCACAGTTGGAGTTCAGGCTTTGGCTGGTTTGGAGTTGCCGAGCACCGGGGCTGTGAATTTGAATGACCGGCAGGCTGAAGCTTGAACTCCAACGAAACCGTGAGTGACGATGCCGAATTGCTGGAACGCATCCGCAACGGCGCAACGGACGATTTTGCCGAAATTGTCCGGCGCCATCAGCCGCGCGTCTTTGCCATTTTGCATCGTTACGAACGCGACGCGCACAAAGTCGAGGACCTCGCGCAGGAAACGTTCGTCAAGGCCTGGCGCGCGCTGGAGCAATTTGACGGGCGCGCGCCGTTCGCGCACTGGCTTTCCCGCGTCGCCACACGGGTGGCGTTGGACCATTTGCGAAGGGAAAAACGGCGGCAAGACGAAATCGGTTTGCCCGAAGTTGGCGACGATGCGCTCGACTGGCTGCGCAGCGATGATGAAAAAAATGAATTGGACGCCCGCAGCGCGGCGGAACTGCTCGACCTGGCGATGCGCGAGCTTTCGCCACTCGACCGCGTTGTTATCACCATGCAGGAGATCGAAGGCCGCAGCGTAAAGGAAATTTGCGCGGCGACCGGCGCGTCGGGCGTGGCCGTGCGCGTGCGGGCGCTGCGGGCGCGTGGGAAGCTGCGGCGCGTGTTGGAAAAACTGGTGAAAGACGAAAATGAACAAACGCAAGCTGAAGCAACTGTTTGAACTCGTGCGGAGCGAACCTGCACCTGTTCCCCGGGAAGATTTCGTGGCGGACGTGTTGCGCGCCGTTCACCGTGGACCGCCGGTCACCGCGCCGGAAGCGCTGGCGATTTCCGATCAGTTGATCCGGCTGTTCCCGCGCCTTGTGTTTGCGGCGGCGTTGGTCATCGTTTTGTGCGTGGCGGTGGATTTTGGTTTGACGGCGGCGGGAATGCCGGGTCTGGGCGACGGCTTGTCGCAGATTTCGGCGCAGTGGCTTTTGACACCGGATGAATTCCGATTATGAAAACGTTCAAATTGCTGTTCCTGGTGGGACTGGTCTTTTTGGCCGGTGTAGTTGCCGGCGTCGTCGGCACGCGCATCGCGATTCGCCACTGGATGCGCTCGGCCATTCAACGGCCTCAGATGGTCCAGACGCTTATCGAACGCCGGCTGGCATGGCAGTTGCGGCTGGATGCCAGCCAGCAGACGCAGGTGCATCAGATTCTGGCCGACGCGCGTGGGCGGTTGAAAGAACTGCGTCAGGAATACCGTCCGCAAGTCGTGGTGATTGTCAGCAACGCCGATGTGGAAATTTCCGCCCTCCTGACACCGGCGCAGCAGAAACAGTTTGAAAAGATGAAGCAAAAGAACCGGGCGTTCCTTCAGCCGTTGGCGCCGGGCCGGTGACGAAACCGCGTGCAAATTCAATTTGAGCCAAGGCGCGCGCGCCGGTATTATGGGGCTGGTTGCGCGCGAGTAGCTCAATTGGATAGAGCGTCGGCCTCCGGAGCCGAAGGTTGTGGGTTCAACCCCCACCTCGCGTACCAGCCTTCGCTCGGAGCAAGGCGTAGAGCGAAGGCTGCGCGCCGACTTGTCCGCCATAGTGAAACGACGGCGGTAGCGCAAAGCGCGAAGGCGGGCGGGAGCGTGCGGACAACCAGCGCTCCGAGCTACGGCTGGCAGGCCAGCCTTTGAATTGTCGCTCGGAGCAACGCGGAGAGTGAAAGCTGCGCGCCGACTTGTCCGCCATAGTGAAACGACGGCGGAAGCGCAAAGCGCGAAGGCGGGCGGGAACATACGAACAGCCATCGCTCCGAGCTGCGGCTGGCAGGCCAGCCTTCGAGAATAGAGGGTCCAATGGATGACTATCATTACGTTTACACGCTGGAGTCGCTCTCGAATCCTAATCAGATCTACACGGGTCAAACACAGGACCTGAAGCAACGCCTGAGAGAGCACAACTCCGGTCATGTTCCACACACCTCGAAATTCATTCCTTGGCAAATCCGATCCGCGACGGCTTTCAAGAGCAAAGATCGTGCGTTAGCCTTCGAGCATTATCTGAAAAGCGGCTCAGGTCGCGCTTTTCTGAAACGCCATCTTTAACTCGCCTCGTCCGCCATAGTCCAACGACGGCGGAAGCGTTGCCGCCAAATCAATTGTTTTAGCAGAATCCGCTTTTTCAATCGGCTTTCACCACGTCGTCTGAAAATGGATTGAATCACCATCAAAACCAGAACAGAAACCAGAACACTTGGGGAATTTTGAAGAAATCAGGTTCCAGTCGGTCTGGCTTGGGTTTTGACGGGTTGACGGTAAAACCCCTACATCCTCACAGAAAAAACGTGTCCAGACCCATTTCCACCCGATTTCCAGACCGTTCGGCGGTCAACATCGTCAATCGGTTCAGGCGGTCCGTCAGCAGACACCCCAAAGAATGGGTTATCAAATGACTAAAACAACAAACTTAAATCACTTTTTAGGCGGTGCCGGTTGGGTCGGTGCGGGTTTTGGCGCTGCAATAAAAGGTCTTTTAGCGGCCTGTTCTGAACCGCGTATTTGCCTTAGCGGAACATCAGGCGAAACTGCTTTTATTACCGGAGAATTCGGTGTTGATTTACTTGGTGTACTCATATGATTGATAACATGAATCAAGAACAATTCCTTGTCGAGATTAAACAATTGCGTTGCCACGCCGATTGGCACAGGCGTTATTACGCTGAACGAACGAGAAAATATAATCGTATTGATTATTGGTTAAAGAGCGGGGTGGGATTTTTTGCTCTCGCTGGTGTGGTTTTGGCAGGTATGCCACAAACTCGTTTATATGGCGCAATTTTAGCGAGCGGTTGCGCCTTTTTTATGGCCAACGTTCTTCCAAATTTCAAATGGGATTCAATCGTCTCCGGATTTGATGACGAAGAAAAAGAATGGACAAAAATATTCTATGGGTATGAAGACCTTATTCGTGTGGCTGAGATTTCAGAAAAAGGGGAAATTTTGCTTCAGGAATTCCAAAAGGTCAGGGAAATGCAAAAGACCGCTGCGTTGAATGATAGGCATTTGCCGACAAACAAGAAATTATGGGATGAGAAAGATACGGAAGTCAAGGAATATTGGAATTTGCCAAAAGACCCGTACAAAACAGACTGAATAATCAGAACGCATCCACACCGCTAGAAATTTGAGCGAACCGGGTGGCTTTTTGGATTATTGTGACAGCGGCAGCGAGCCAGAACACAATGGCGTTTTTTAAATTATTCTCCCCATGCTCATAACAATCCGGCACCCCTTTCATTGTGAACGTCATTACCGCTGACCGCAGACGGTGCCAGCGGCAGCGCGGCAAAGCACAATTGCGGCTCGATTTCACCTCAGGTATTCTGCACGTATGAAACCGCTTGAAATCGAGTCTTGGGCGCTCCGCATATTGGAACAGGTTGAAAGCAAACAACGCGTAGAAGACTTGAGGGTTGAGCTCAAGTCAGAATGGCCAAGTGATATTCAGAAAACTGCAAGGCAATTAGCAGGACATGCCAATTCCGCGAGGGGTGAAAACATACTGTGGATTATTGGTGCAGACGAAGGGCGCAGCGTCGTCACGGGCGCGGCTTATGAAGATTTGGCTAAGTGGTTTCCACAAGTGCAATCCGAATTTGAGGGACTCGCCCCCTTATTGACGGACATCAACATCAAACGAAAAGACAAGACCATAGCAGCCTTGTGCTTTGATACTTCTCGCTTTCCCTACGTCGTCAAGAACCCTGTGTTCGGTCAGAAGTCGGGTGGCCCGGTTGAATTTGAAGTCCCTTGGCGAGAAGGAACAAGAACGCGCACGGCAACACGTAGCGACATGGTATTGATGCTGAGTCCGCTCATAAGAATGCCAAGGATTCAAGTCCTGAGTGGAGAACTGCGCTTCATAGCTGCGAGTCCTTACACGGGGAATCCGCATCTTGAATTGACGGTGCTTACATATGTGAGCGTGCCCGACAGCACTCCTATCACATTTCCATTTCACAAGTGTTCGAGCATCTTAACTATCGAAGGTCACGCCCTCCCCGACGCTTTGAATGTCAGGCTGACTACGCTAAGGGTTAGGCGGCAACAGTTGCAGGCAAAAAGGGATGGTGGCCCCGTCTTTCCCGCGGTGCGCACTGTTCACGAAGCTATTGAACCGACAGAGGATGAAGTCGTAATTAGGGGGTGTGGTAAAATGTTAGTCGAGGGCAGAATGGAAGTGCCCGAAGTATTAATTAGCGACTGGCAGGAGGTTCATGTCAACGTCACGGTGGTAGAGGCAGTGTCAGAATCGCAGCTTGCGTTCAACCTGAAGCTGGTTAAGCGTGACAAGGATACAAAGCTGTGGGTCTTGCAACAATAGCAGTCACCAATTGAACCTAAATGAGCACCCTGAAAGTCATAGCCGGACTGGGTTGTTTGGCGGTGGCACTTCTGCTTGCCCCCTTTGCTTGGGTTTCCTTTTTAGAAGCAGTTCTTTGGTTTAAATTCATTCCCGTCATTTTCACTGTGGGACTGGTCGTCACTGGTGTATTCCTGATTTTGAAGCGACGGACTCCACTCTCAAAGCAGGTCAAAGTGCTGATTACTATTTTTGCCTGTGTCCTTATCGCCAGTCCGGCAGTTTTGGATTTCTACATCCGATACGAACGTAATGCGCTGCAAGTTCGAGCGAAGGGATTTCTAGTGCGGCCCATTCCAAAACTACTAATCCCGGATTCTGGAGGAAGAGTTGGGGATTTTTATGTTGATGTCAATGGCGGGCCACAAAATGGCATATTTGGCTATTCGCGGGTTTTGATGATGAGATTCGCTGTCAATGGAAGAATTCGGTGGTCCGCCAGAATACAAGGCGAATTCGCCTGCACTTCCGAAGATGTAAATGTCAATTTTCTCACCGACACCATCCGCACCAACGAAGAAGTGCGCCAGTATTTCAAAGAACGAAATGTGATTCTGGGAAAGATATGGGCGATGGGCTATTGGCAGTATATTGAAGACACGATAGAGCGTAAATCTTTACCTCCGGAAATCCAAGAAGAGGATGAAGACCACAGATTTGTTCGGCAGTGTGAGGGCACATGGACAAATGAGGTTTCTGACAGGCTGACCATCGAACCTGACAGCAGTTTCTCATTGGAACTGTCGCATCATCAAAACACGAATTTCTACAGCGGCGATTGGATAGTTGGCGTTGGAAGGCCGTTTTTCGCTTTGATATTTACCCGTGCGACAGGCACCAACCCTCATTGGTCTGTTGGCGATAAGGCAGAGTTCACCATTATTCATGTGGACGACCACAACTTGGTTTACGAAGTTGACAACCGAACGAATTCAATGAGCCGATTCCTTAACCGGTCAGACCGTCCTTAACGCATCCAAAATCCACACCATGCCAAAGGTGTCCAAACAACAATAAATTTCCAAATCCATTCTGACCCGTTTCCGTTCCTTTTCGCTGACATCACCGAATGTGACCCGCAGAAATTCACGGCCAGCCGTTTCACCCTCCTGAATCTCCAAATTCGTGTAATTCTTGCCCGTCAATGCCGGCAACACCTGTTTCAACGAAGCACTGCCGTACTGGTTAGGATGATAAAAATTAAATGCCTTAAACGGATTCAGCAAATCCACAATCCGCTGATTCACCGCCGCCACCCATGATTTGTATTCCGGCAAAAGTTCCGCACATTCTTTCATCCGCCCTTTTTCAAACGGTGCGTTGAAAACCACGATGGAACCCGACGGCTCAACCGCCGACTTCAATTGACGCATGAATTCCGCTCGCGGGTCATTCCGGCCCTCGGCCAGAAATTTCCGATGTTTCGGACTCGCTCCGGCCTTGTGGACGATATGCAGGGAAAATTGGAACGGGATTTGTTCGTATGGCCGTGTGCCATCAAAAAGCGGAATCGCCGTGCCGAATGTCTCAAAGTCCAAAAAATGCAGTGGGTATTCCAGCCCCTTCAAAAAAGTTTTAATCTGTGTCGGCTTGACGTGTGGTTTGCCGCTGATTGCCGTTGACCGTTGAATTTCCTGTTTTTCCGACAGTGGATAATCTTCGGGGATGTCAGCAATTCGCAGCACACCGCGTTTTAGCAAATCCCAGCCACGTCCCTTCGTGTCAAAATAAAGTTCCAGAACATTTTGGGGTGGCAGAAATGACCAGCAATGTTCATGGAGTGGACAGGTGTAGGGGCTGTCGCATTGTTTGCCGATTTGAATTTCAGGACATTTTGCCGAACGAATTGTTTTTCCCACTTCACCGACCATTTCTTCAATTTCACCGGACATCTGGCCGACTTCCGCCGTCACGTCATGCAGTGTAAAGAATTCCTTCGGGTCAATTTCACCGTGACGGACAAACTCATTGTTGATGTGGCAGAGAAAACACCGGCGAATTTTTAATCCAGCCTCAATGAACACCCACGCCTGAAATGCCAAGTCAGGAACGTGAACGTCCTTCAATGACGTGGTGGATTTGACCTCAATCATGTCCCACTCGTCTTTGCCAACCGGATTCAAGATGTCGGCACGGGCATATCCGCCATTGGCAGAAAACGTGGCCTCAAAAATTGGACGCCGTGACGGAAGATATTTTTGGGTCAACTGAATGGCTCCGTCGAAATCGGTGGGGTCAGTTTCGATTTCAATGCCATTGGGAAACATCCTTTTGGCAAACGCACCGACTTCGTGGCCTTGGTCAAACACGGCTTGGAGGGCGGCGTCAATTTCGGGGAACAGATGTTTGGCGTTGTAGGCACTCCAAATCAGCTTTGGACATTGCAGCCCTTGAAGAAATTTCGATTTTGAAATGTATGGGGTGTGGCTCATCAATTCACCACTCATTGAGAATGGCAATTTTTGCGTTGGCAACATCTATTTGCCTCTGAATCAACGCTCATTCAGTGCTTTCGTTTACAATTGAACTGTTTTGGTTTTCGACTTAGAATCACCTTGAGGTGTCAAAATGAATGAATCAGCAAATAAGCCGTTTGATGACCAAGAGAAGGTTCGGATTCTTCTTCACGAATACGACACACTCAGACAGGAAATCCTACAGCGAACAACTCACGGTTTTCAAGTCTATGGAGTTGGTGCGTTGTTCTTTGTTTGGCTTATGGGCCGGCCTTTCGACCAAAGGTTTTGGATAATGTTGTGCATTTCCGTAATTGCATTGCTAATTGCAACGAGACTAATTTTTTTAGAAATTGGGAAAGCCGCAAAGAGATTGCAGAAACTTGAGAATACAATCAACCGGCTGGCTGGTGAGGATTTGTTGATTTGGGAGAATCGTCTCGGTGGTTTTGCAACCGGCCCGAAGTGGCTCTGGGGAAGCCTAAAATCAAAAAAAGAAGCTCCTGAAAGCAATTCTGGAACAGAACCGAATCGACCAAATGCTACACCCATTCAATGAAATGATTGGTTCACACACGGGTTTGACTGGAAGTTTTAACTTCAAAAATGGGGCTGGCAACATCCTTTTGCCTTGACCGCAATACTGTAAAATCACCCCACCCTTCACATGTGGGGACAACTGGATTTCGATTCGCATCAAAACCCGTCAACCAAATCCCGCACCCGAACGCCAAGAGCCTTGGCGATTTTCAATAGATTGTCCACTGATGGTGATTCGACTCCCCGCTCGATTCGGCTAATGAATACCGTGGAGAGGCAGGCTTCACCCAATG
>Ga0187866_1002889_pt1 | contig 13554 bp, 18 predicted proteins | sample June2016WEW_11_1_3_FD_133013 | JGI IMG/M metagenome (GOLD analysis project Ga0187866, IMG submission 133013) | Peatland microbial communities from SPRUCE experiment site at the Marcell Experimental Forest, Minnesota, USA - June2016WEW_11_150 | ecosystem: Environmental > Terrestrial > Soil >... | reverse complement strand
TGGTCCGCTTTCTGGTACTCCTTCCGTACCGCTTCCAAGTACTGCTTCTGCGCGTGCATGTCCACTCCTCGAAGGTGTCATGCCCCGCGCCCACTTGGGTTACATTTCTTCGTGACCCAACGGATCGAGTCCTGGTGACATTTTAAGCGACCCAATTCGTCGGCTTTCGCTTTGGCCCCTGGCGTGCGTATAATACGACTGCGCTTTGCGATAGCCGCTTATGGCAAAAGGCAATGTCACGATCAATGTTGAGCGATGCAAGGGCTGCGCGTTCTGCGTCGAGTTCTGTCCCACCAAGGTGTTGGCCCTCTCCTCGGCGTTCAACTCCAAGGGATACCATCCGCCGCACGTCGTAGCGCTTGAGAAATGTAGCGGTTGCGACCTTTGCGGAATGTACTGCCCCGACTTCGCGATCTTCGGTTGGCGGATCAAAGAGGCCCCGGGCCAGGAGGCGTCCGATGCAGGCTGATCCTCGCGGGGTGTTAACGGGAGTGCATTTCCTGGATGGCGACCACGCCTGCTGTGAGGGTGCTCTGGCCGCGGGTGCGCGATTTGCCGCAGGATACCCCATCACACCGTCCACGGAGGTGGTCGAGCGGTTCGCCGCGCGCATCCCCACGGTGGGTGGCACGTTCATCCAGATGGAGGACGAACTGGCGGCCTCGATCGCGATTCAGGGAGCGGTCTGGGCCGGCGCGAAGGCGTTTACGGTGACCTCGGGGCCCGGCTTCTCGCTGATGATGGAGCATATCGGTTTCGCCGCCATGACCGAGACGCCGTGCGTGTTCGTGAACGTGCAGCGCGGCGGACCCTCGACCGGCTTGCCGACGCTCCCGGCCCAGGCCGACATGATGCAGGCGCGCTGGGGCTCGCACGGCGATTACGAGATCATCGCGCTCTGCCCCAACTCGCCGCAGGAGTGCTTCGACCTGACGGTGAGGGCCTTCAACCTCTCCGAGGAATACCGCACCCCGGTCATGTTCATGATGGACGAGTGCGTGGGGCACATGACCGAGAAGGTCGTCATTCCGCCCGCCGAGCAAGTCGAGGTCTACCCGCGCAGGCATACCCACCGCCCGCCGGGCGCCTACAAGCCGTACGAGCCGGAGGCCGACCTGGTGCCGGAAATGGCGCACGCCGGCGAAGGATACCGGTTCCACATCACCGGCCTGACGCACGACGAGTGGGGCTACCCCGGGATGAACGTCCCGACGCAGGACCGGCTGGTGCGCCGGCTGGCACAAAAGATCCGCGCCGCCGAAGACCGGCTCACCATCGTGGACGAGAATGGGGTCGAGGACGCCGAGGTGGCGGTGGTCTCCTACGGCATCACTTCGCGGGTGGCGGAGCGGGCGATCGAAATGGCGCGACAGAGAGGCGTCAAGACAGGGCGGTGCCGGCTGATCGGCGTCTGGCCGTTCCCCGACCGGCATCTGAAGGCGCTGGCCGCGCGGGTGAAGGCGTTCGTGGTGCCGGAGATCAACCTGGGCCAGATTGCGCGCGAGGTCGAGCGGGTGGCGGGGGGCGCGGCCCGCACCATCCCGGTGACCCACGCCGGCGGGGGCGTACACCATCCGCAGGAAATATTCGAGGCCATCATGGAGGCTGCACGATGAGCGCACTGCCGGAAGTCATCAACCCCGTGGAGCCGTTCCTGCGCACCGAGCGCATGCCGCACATCTGGTGCCCCGGCTGCGGCATCGGGACCACGGTGAACTGCTTCGCGCGGGCGCTGCTGGAATCCAAGCGCAACCTGGACCGCGTGGCGATTGTCTCGGGCATCGGCTGCTCGGGCCGCGTGGCGGGCTACGTCAAGCTGGATTCCTTCCACACCACACATGGGCGGGCCATCCCGTTCGCCACCGGACTGAAGCTGGCCAATCCGTCGCTGGAGGTGGTGGTCTATTCGGGCGATGGCGACCTGTTCGCCATCGGGGGCAACCACCTGATTCACGCGGCGCGGCGCAACATCGACATCAAGGTGATCTGCGTCAATAACCTGATCTACGCGATGACGGGGGGGCAGACGGCGCCGACCACGCCTTTCACCGCGATCACCACCACCGCGCCCTACGGCTGCTACGAGCCGTCGTTCAACCTGTGCGCGCTGGCCGAATCGGCCGGGGCGTCCTACGTGGCGCGCTGGACCACCTTCCATGTGCGGCAGCTCACCAAGTCCATGTCCGAGATCCTGCGCAAGCGCGGGTTCTGCTTCATCGAGGTTCTCTCGCCCTGCCCCACGCTCTACCAGCGCCGCAACAAGATGGGCGACGGCCTGGACACCATGAAGTACTACAAGGAGAAGAGCAAGGTGCGCCACGGCGCGCCCACGGGCGAAGTGGCGCTGACCAAGGACGGCGAGATTGCGGTGGGCAAGTTCGTGGATCGCGAGCGGCCCGACTACATGGAATTGATGCGTGGCCGCCTCGCGGACCAGTTGGGCGAGCGCTACGTGGAGATGGAGTGTCCGGTATGCCACTGACCGAGATTCGCATCGCCGGGTTTGGCGGCCAGGGCGTGATCCTGTCCGCCATAGTGATCGGCAAAGCCGTCTCGATTTTCGAGGGCGCTCACGCCACCATGACCCAGAATTTCGGCCCCGAGGCCCGCGGCGGCGCGTGCAGCGCGCAGGTGGTGCTCTCCGACCGGCCCATCGACTATCCCTACGTCACGCGGCCCGACGTGCTGGTGGTGATGTCGCAAGAGGCCTACTCGCGATTCACGCCGGAGCTGAAGGACGGCGGCATTCTGATCGTCGAGGAGGAGTTGGTGCGGATCTCGGGCCTGAGGAGCGGCATCCGCGTCTTCAGCGTGCCCGCCACGCGCCTGGCCGAAGAGCTGGGAAGGCGGATGGTGCTGAACGTGGTGATGGTGGGTTTCTTCGCCGCGGTGACCGGCCTGGTGACGGCCGACGCCCTGCGCCAGGCGGTCGCGGACTCCGTGCCGCCCGCCACGCGCGACCTCAACCGCCGCGCCTTCGACAAAGGCTACGAGTACGGCCTGGCGAAAGCCGGCGCCGCCATCGAAGAGCACCACCACGCGCCGCTGGAAGTGGAGTAGGCGTGGGGGGCTACAGGTTCCACGTCTCCCACCTGCGTCTCCAACGGTTCCCGAGTTTCTCCCAGCTTGAATCAACGCGAACGCACGGAAACATCTTCTTCCTCGTGCCGTCCCGGACTCTCTTGCGCTGCTCCGCTTCGACACCCCTAACCCCAGCTCTTGCCTCGCTACCTTTGAGCATAAAGCCCTCGAACTTCTTCTCGCTCTCGACCCAGCGGACAAGAACATAGTAGTCGTCGGGTTCGGCACGGACCATTTTGGATGGAGGCGTCGGCCAGTATTTAACCGACTTCTGGGAGGTCTTCACTTGGATGTTGGCATGCTTCTTCCCGTCTGGAGTCACCACGATGATGTCGTAACCCGCTGTGTTCCGAATTGTCGGCAAGGCGATGAGACCTCGGCGGGACAGTTCGGCGGCGACATAATGAACCCCGGCTATTCCCACAAGAGCATTGGAGACTGTCTTCTTCATAAAGCGCTCTCCTTGTCGTCGAGACCTGGAACTCCGGGACACATTCTACCAGCCAGAATCTGACCCTGAACGGCTCGATGCGCTGCTCGCCGGCTGGGAAACCATGCTCGCGAAAGTGGGCCCGCTCAAGGATCTGCCCAAGTAAATCACCATACGTACAGGAATCCTGTACAATATGGGTGAGGGCATCCCATGGCGATCGAGACGACGTACACGAGTCTGCGCAACAACCTCGCTGCAGCCCTGGACCAGGTGGTAGAGGACCAGGAAGTCCTCATTGTGCGCCGCAGGGGCGGAAGGGAAGTGGCGTTGATTCCAGCGGCGGAACTGGCTGGTCTGATGGAGACCGCGCACCTTCTCCGCTCGCCGAAGAACGCCCGGCGGTTGCTCGCCGCGTTCCGGCGGGCCGGCGCCCGGAGAGGGAAGCCGGAATCCATCGAGAAATTGCGCCGGGAGATGGGGCTTGGGACCGGCCGCTGAGCGCGAGGCCGTGTTCCACCCGGGGTTCCGGGAAGATCTTCGCTACTGGGTCGGGGCGGACCGCAACATCGCCTTGCGCATCTTCCAACTGATGGAAGCAGTCCTGAGAGATCCGTTCCGTGGAATCGGCAGCCCCGAGCCGCTCAAGCACATCGTGGCTGGCGCGTGGAGCCGGCGAATCACCCAGGAGCACCGGCTCGTCTACAGGGTCAGCGGAAACAGGATCGACTTCCTGCAAGCGCGCTATCACTATTGAGGCGCAGTACGCCGTCGCGCCGGCTCAAGCCTGCCTCAAAGTACTCTGACCATGCTCACGCTATACTCATCGCATGAGTAAGCGACTCCAGGTGCTTCTTCCCGATCCGGAGATGGACGAGATTCGCCGTCTGGCTCGCATTGAGCGGGTCCCTGTCGGCGAATGGGTACGCCGGGCGCTGCGCGCAGCCCGTTCCCGCCAGCCGGTCAACGAACCCGAGGTGAAACTGAAGGCTGTGCGGAAGGCGGCCCAGTATTCTTTTCCCACCGCCGACATCGGGCAGATGTTGGAGGAAATCGAGCGGGGATATCAGCAGTGATCTTCGTCGATTCGAACATCCCGATGTACCTGGTTGGCGCACCGCACCCCGACAAGACCGAAGCACAGATACTGCTGGAACGAATCATTGCCTCGGGCGAGCGGCTGGTGACAGACGCTGAGGTGTTGCGCGAGCTTTTGCACCGCTACACGGCGATCAGCCGGCGCGATGCGATCTCCCCCGCCATGCAATTGACGCTCGACATCGTCGATGAGGTCTACCCGATCGAGAAAGCCGATGTCTTGCGCGCCAGCGAGATCGCTCAAAACCCGGCTGCACTTTCCGCCCGACATGCAATTCACGTGGCCATCATGGAGCGAAACGGGATTCGATCGATTCTCAGTTTCGATTCCGACTTCGACCGGTGGCCAGGCCTTCAGAGAGTGCACCAGATCTGAGGCGCATCGGACCCTCAACCCATCTCCACTACCACCTCGTTCTCGGGCAGCAGTTTCTCCGCCGGAATGAGGTTCCCCTCCAGCAGAGCGCCGTTGAGCACGAGCTGGCTCACCCCTTTTTGAACGCCGGTGGGGTTCCTGACTTCCACGTTCAGCCGCTTCCCTCGGAACACCCGGATCATTCTGAATCCCTTCCAGGCGGAGGGGATGCAGGGATCGATTCTGAGTCCTTCGTATTCCGGGCGCAGCCCCAGAATGTATTGGGTCGCGGCGAAATAGGACCAGGCGGCGGACCCGCTCAGCCAGGGGATTCGCGAAGCGCCGGCGCGCGGGCTGTACTTGCTGTGGGTGAACTGGCAGTAGACGTACGGCTCGATCTGGCGGACTTCGGCCCTGGTGTTGTAGGCTGCCGGCAGGTAGGCCCTGAAGTACTCATAGGCCCGGTCGCCGTGGCCCAGCAGCGTTTCCGCAATGATCGCCCATCCCTGCGTATGGCTGAAGACGCCCCCGTTCTCTTTCATTCCCGGATTGAACAGGGCGGCCAGCATGACGCGAAAGTCCGTTTGGACGAAGGGAGGGTCGCACAACATCAGACCCCACTGGGTGGCCAGCCGCTGGCGGACCGACTCCATCACCTGTTCGGCCCTCCCGGCGCGGGCGTGTCCGCTAAACACGGCCCAGGACTGGGGGTTCAGAAAGATCTTGCCTTCGGGGTTCTCGCTGGAGCCGAACTTGTGACCGTCGGCCCGGTAGGCGCGCAGATACCATTGCCCATCCCAGGTGTGTTTCTCCAGGTCATCGTCCAGCCGGGCCAGTTGTGCCTGCGCCCATTTCTCCTCCTCGGTCTTTCCCAGCAACTGGCAAATCTCCAGATACACCGCCAGCGCATAGCGCAACTGGAAAGCTACGAAGACCGATTCGCCGCGATGCCCCAAACGGATGCAATCGTTCCAGTCCGCCCACAGGCCGCACGGCAGCCCATGAGCGCCGGAACGCTCCAGGCTAAACTCGATGGCCCGCTTCAGGTGGCCCAAAACGGTGTCTTCCCCCTGGTCCGCGTAGGGCAGCAGCTTGCTGTAAAAAGAGAAATCGCCGGTCTCCTTGACGTACGCCGGGATGGTATTGAACAGCCATAGGGCGTCGTCGGAACGGTACTCTTCCTCCCTGGGGGGAGCCTCGGATCCGGGGCGATGGGCAAACTGCTTGACCACGGGCATCGCGCCGCCTGTCGAGACCTGCCCCGTGATCATTAGCTCGAGCCGCTGGCCGGCTTCCGCGGGAATGGCGTGCAGGACCCCGAGTATGTCCTGAACCGTGTCCCGATATCCCAGCCCATCCCGCTCGCCCGCGTAGATCAAGCTGGCGGCGCGGGACCAGGCATAGGTCATCAGGCAATTGAATGGGCTCCACATATTCAACATGCTGTTGAGCTCAGTGTCCGGGGTTTCCACCGTGAGCCCGGCGACGCGCTCGTGCCAATAGCGCTTGAGCCGGGCCAGTTCCTCGCGGACTCTCTCCATGCTGCCGAACTCCTCGACCGCCCGCTTGCCCGCGTCGCGAGCCGCCCCGACGCCCAGAAGCACCAGGAACTCCTTGGTCTCACCCGCATCCAGCTCGATGTCGACCTGGAAGACGCCGCAGCCGTTATCACCGGCGGCCAGGGAGTTTGTGCATTGTCCCCGCTCGACCACCACCGGCCTGGCGTAGCTGCCGTAAGCCCCGATGAAGGCGGTGCGATCCGTGTCATAGCCGGACACTTCGGCGCCGGCGACGGCCAGAAAGGTGTGCCGCCCCTGGTCCTTCTCCTGGAAGTTGTCGGGCATATAGGGGAGGTTCACATTGGTGCCGTGGTCGATGATGTTGCCGGCCACGTCCATCTTGAGAATGTGCTGGGTGTATTGAAGATTGATCAGATCGTGGTAGGCATCCCAATTGCCGGCATATTCCACGTAGGTGAACGCGCTCAGGTGGCGAGGTCTTGGGCCCAGGTTGGCGAGCTTGACGTGCCAGCACTCGAACACCTTCCCCAGGGGAACAAAGTATGTTGTTTCCGCTCGTATCCCGCCGTACTCGGAAGAGATGACAGTGTAGGCCGTCCCATGGCGGCACTCCGACTGGTAGCGATCCAGGGGCTTGCCCACCGGCTGCCACGAGGCCGACCAGTAGTCCTGGGTCTCGCGGTCGCGCAGGTAGATGTACCGCCCCGGCTGATCCATGGGGAGCGAATTGAACCGCAGGCGCAGGAACCGTCCCTGGGCGGCCGACCTGTAGAAGCTGTACCCACCGGCATTGTTAGTAATGATGGCGCCGTATTCGGTGGTGCCCAGATAATTGCTCCACGACTTGGGGGTGTCGGGGCGGGTGATGACGTACTCCTTGTTGTGATCGTCAAAGTACCCGTATTGCATTGGCGCACTCCTCCCTCTCAGGCTGCCTGGACGGTTCCGGGAGTTCCCAGAATACCAGGAGTGGGAACTACGGAGCAGTCGGCGTTATGGGCAACCGGGGACAGCCTGAGCCGTCCCCACAGCGGACGGCCTAGGCAGTCCCTCGGTTGCGGAACGGCCGCTAGGCCGTCGCGCCGGCGCGCCGGGCGAAGGAGAGGATGGCCGGGTTCACCAGGCGCTGGAAATCGCGGAAGTGCATGTGGATGACGTCGCGGTGCGTGCCGCCGTTGAAGGTGATCGTCTCCTCGCCGGCCAGGCGGCTGTCAGCGTAAACCGGCAGGCTGAACAGGTTCCCGAACGGCGGCATGGCGCCCAGCTCGCAGGTGGGGAACAGTTCGCCGAGCTCCGCCTCGGTGGCCAGCCGCAAGCGGGACAGACCCAGGTCCAGCCGGAGCTGCTCCAGGTCCACCACGCTGTCAGCAGGCAGGACCGCCATGCCGTAGCCCTGCTCGCTCAGGAAGATCACGGTTTTCGCCATTTCGCGGGCCGGCACGTGCTCGGCGGAGGCGACCTCCCGAGCGGTGTAGGCCAGCGGATGAACGGTATGCGTATAATCCACCTGGTTCTGATCCAGGAATTCGCGCAGCTTGGTGAGAATCGGCATCGGGAACCCTCCTTTTACGCGCCGGGCGCGAAGAATCCCAAGCTGAATGTACTGCAAAAAAAAGGCCGGCGCAAGGGGCGGTCAACTCTTGCCGATGCCGATCAATACGATTCCCAGCACGATCAGCAGCAGTCCGAAGAGCTTGTTCCGCGTGATGCGCTCTTTCAGGAACAGCGCCGACCACAGCAGGGTCCAGATGTAACCCAGCGAGACCAGCGGGTAGAGGACGCTCAATTCCCCATGCCGGATTCCGACCACGTAAGCCAGCGACGAGGTGACGAACAGCGTCACCCCGAGCAGCAGGCGGCCGTTCAGGATGAGATAGCGCAGGCCGAGGTTCAGCTTGGCGGCGCCGGTCTTCAGGTAGAGCGCTCCGAAGGAGCCCACGAAGGAGGCAATCCCCACCAGCACCATGGACTGAACGGGAGTGGCCGCCGCTTGCGCCGTCATTTCTTACCGTCCTTGCCCAGCACGCCCACCCCAGCCACGATGATCAGAATGCCCAGCAGCTTGGGCAGGTTCATGGTCTCGCCGAACAGCCATATCGACAGGGCCGCCACCCAGACGTAGGTGAGCGAAATGACGGGGTACAGGATGGACAGCTCCTCGTCGCGCAGGGCGAAGATGAACACCACCGTCATCAGCGCGTACAGGGCATAGCCGCCGATCAGGTGCGGGTTGGTGGCCATGGCGTAGAGGTTGGTCCAGACGCCGCCCACGGTCGTCCACGGCGCAGAAGTCGCGGAGGCCTTGGCCCCGGTCTTAATGAGGATTTGGCCGGCCGCTCCGAGCAAGGTGCATAGAAAGACAAGCCCGACGGATTGCCGGCGGCTCAACGCCTTCCGTACGGGCATACCAGTAGCAGACGCTCCAACGCTCAAGAAACCTCCCGAAGTTCCTATGATACCCGACGTCGACGGCGCCGCAGGATTCCGAGCAGCGCGATGGCGCCGCCCAGCGTCAGCCACGTCGAGGGCTCCGGGTTCGAGACAAGGATCTGGCCGGTGAGGCCGGCCGTGTGAACCGCTCCGTCTCCGCCGATGCCGGGCTCGGAAACGGCATTCCGCACCGTATAGCCGGGGCCGATCCCCAGCGTAAAGCCGTCGCCCAGGTTCAGCAGCCGGATCCGCGCCGCGTCGTTGTAGCTCCCGATGTTCGCTCCAAACAGGAGTTCGGACGTTGCCTCAGAGATAACCACAGTCCCGGAGATCACAGCCACGTCGATCGGAGGATCGCCGCCGGCGGCGAAGCTGCCCGGCGTCACCAGCAGCGAGAACGGAATGGAAACCGTGCCGTCCAGCGACTCCAGCCAGCCCTCGAACAGCGATCCCGTCCCTGGCTGCCCGATGATTTCCAGGCCGATCTCGGTGGGATACGGGGAATCGCCCGGGTTGTTCCGGCCGTAATTCCAGACGCCGAACAGGATCTCGATCTCGTCGCCGGGAGAAACGTAGGCGAGGGTTTCCGCGGTGACGTCGATGGCGTTTGCCGCCAGCGGAATCGACGCGGCGAACAGAAGAGCGCACAATCGGGCAAACGGCTGCATGGCTTGTCGGCACAAGTATGGAATGCCGCATTGCCCGCTGGAATGTACCTTCTCTCACAAACCGGCGAGACCGGAAGTACTGGAGCGATGGTCCTGAGGCGCCCGCCGCGCGCGTCACGTCGTCTGAATGGTGACGGAGGCGGGCGGAAGGCCGGCGGCGGTGGCAGTCACACGGATGGCGCCCGGGTTCCTCGCGGACTGCACGATGACCAGGCAGCGGCCCGCGCGCGTGGTACGCAAATTCCCCTGGTACGGCTCGAGACTGCGCAGGTCGCCGCTATCCACTCCGATGATCGCGCCCGGGCCGCTCAGCTCGAACTGGACGGCGCGGTCGTCGTCGGGCACGAGAACGCCTTCGCCGTCGGTGAGTTGCACCTGGATATGCGAAACGTCGCGCCCATCGTCCGCCAGCGTCTGGCGGTCGGGCCGGAGGACGATGCGGGCGCAAGGCCCCGCGGTGCGCAGCTCGTGCCGCGCCACGATCCTGCCGCCGTTCCTGCCGAGGGCCTCGATTCTACCAGGCTGGTAGGGAACGTACCAGATCACCGCCCGGTTGAGGAAATCGGCCGACCGGCGCTGGCCGTAGGATGCGCCATTGAGCACCAGCTCGACGGTCTCGCAGTTGGTCTGAGATTGCAGGCGCAGCAATTGCCCCTGGCACTTCCGGAAGTTCCAGTGCGGGAGCATCTTGGGCGCCTCCCAGGAGGAGGCGGGCGTCCCGGAACCCAGGGATTCGTCGAGGACGCTGAGGAACACGACCGGGTCCGCCCGCCAGGCGCTGCGCTGGAACCAGCCTTCGGGCTTGAGGAAGCCGCAGGTGTCGATGATCCCGCTGGTGGAGCCTCGATTCGGCCAGGCGCCGGTTTCGCCGAGGTAGTCGATGCCGGTCCACAGGAACTGGCCGGCGACGTAATCGTGTTTGAGGACGTCCCACCACGTGTTTGTAGGATCGAAGGCGTGCCGGAGCTGTTCGCTGTTGCGCCAGTACTTGAACGCTTCCGTCCCCACGATGACCAGGTTGGGGTCGGCCTTCTTCAGATGGGGGTAGAGCGGTTCCTGGTAATTGAGGCCCGCGACATCCATGAGCTTCGAGCTGGAGAGGACCTGGCTCACCCGTTCCTCGAGGGTCTTGCCGTGCGGCAGGATCAGCGCGCAGGTGACCCGCCGCGCCGGCTCCTCGCGGTGAACGAAGTCCACGAGCGTCTTCAGCGTCGGGTTGACCTCGCCGGTGCCCGGCTCACCGGTTTCGTTGCCCACGCTCCAGAGCACGACGCAGGGATGATTGCGGTCGCGCTCGAGCATCGAGCGGAGGTCCTGCTGCCACCACGCGGGGAAGCTGGGGCTCTTCATCCACCACTGGCGCGGGTCCTCCTGACCGGCCCACTTGTCGAAGGCCTCGTCGATGACGACAAAACCCATACGGTCGCAGAAATCCAGCAGCTCCGGCGCGGGCGGGTTGTGGCTGCACCGAATGGCGTTGCAGCCGATGGACTTGAGGATCTCGAGCCGGCGCTCGAGCACTCGGTCCGGCACGGCGGCGCCCACCGCGCCGGCGTCGTGGTGCAGGCAGACGCCCTTCATCTTGACGGCGCGGCCGTTCAGGAGGAATCCCTTGTCGTGGTCGAAGCGGACCTCGCGAATGCCGAAGGGGGTGACGTAGTCGTCCACCGGCTGGCCGTCCACAAACACGACGCTGCGGGCGGAGTAGAGCGCCGGGTCTTCCAGGGACCACAGCCGCGGCCGCGGCACGGTGAAAACCTGGGCCACGTCGGTATCGGCGGTTCCCGCAGCGGGCGCAGCGGCAACCTGGCGGCCGTAGGGGTCATGAATCGTGGTCTCGAGCCGGAACCTGGCCGGCGCCTGGCGCGAGCGGACCAGCGTGCGTACACGCACCTCCGCAGCCTCCGCCGAGATGTTCGGCGTAGTGACCGAGGTTCCCCAGTGCGCCACGTGCACGGCAGCGGTCCGCGTGAGCCAGACGTGGCGGTAGATTCCCGAGCCCGAGTACCAGCGGCAGTTCGGCTGATCGGAGTTGTCGACCCGGACCGCCAGGACGTTCCTGGCGCCGAAGGCGAGGTGCGGCGTCAGGTCGTAATGGAAGCTCACGTAGCCGTACGGCCTCCGGCCCAGGTGCGCTCCGTTGATCCAGACATCGCTGTTGTGGTAGATGCCGTCAAACTCGATCCACACGGTTCGGTCCCGGCCGGCGGCCGGGAGCTCGAATTCCTTCCGGTACCAGCCGACGCCGCAGGGCGAATACCCGCCCGACCCGCCGGAGGCGGCGTCCTTCGAGAACGGCCCTTCGATGCTCCAGTCGTGGGGCAGATGGACGTCGCGCCAGGCCGCGGCGGGGAACCCGGGCCGCTCGGCGCCGGGCGCGTCACCCCGGAAGAACTTCCAGTCGAAGTCGAAACTGGCGCGCGAACGGAACTTCGGATCCGGGCCGCTCAGGCCCTCAGCCGGTGCCGGGGAGGGAAGCAGCAGGGCCGCCCCGGCGCACTCCAGGAACGTCCGTCGATGCATTGCCCCATCCTACCAGCGCGGAACGGTCTGGTCATCGGCACCTGGTTTTCGCTACAATGGCCCAAACTGAAAGCGAGGATTCATGTTCAAGGAGTTCAAAGAATTCGCGGCCCGCGGCAACGTGATGGATATGGCCGTGGGCATCATCATCGGCGTGGCTTTCGGCAAGATCGTCAACTCGCTGGTGAACGACATCCTGATGCCGCCGATCGGGGAACTGACCGGGAGGGTGAATTTCAAAGACCTGTCGCTGGCGCTCGGCGGGGTGAAGATCAACTACGGCCTGTTCATCAACACGGTCATCGAGTTTCTCATCGTTGCGTTTGCCGTGTTCCTGCTGGTGCGCCAGGTCAGCCGGCTGCGCGGGCCGGCCACGAAGCCAGGGGAGGCGCCGGCGACCAAGGACTGCCCGTACTGCACGCTGGAGATTCCGGCGAAGGCGATCAAGTGCCCGCAATGCACGGCGCAGTTGAAGCTGTCGTAGAACGCTGAACCCATGGGCGAACTGAGCCGGATTGGCGTGGCGATCGATTCCGACCTGCTGAAGAAGTTCGACGACCTGATCGCCAAGCGCGGCTACACCAACCGCTCGGAGGCTTTCCGCGACCTGATCCGGGAAGAACTGGTGGAACAGGCCTGGGAGTCGCCCGAGCGCAAGGTGGTCGGCACGGTGTCGATCGTTTACGACCATCACGTGCGGCTGCTCAGCGAGCGGCTGACGGATCTCCAGCACGAGTACTATCACCACGTGCTTTCCACCTTGCACGTCCACCTGGATCACGACCACTGCCTGGAAGTGCTGGTGGTGCGCGGCAAGGCCGGCGAGGTGAAGAAGATCGCCGACACGCTGATCGCGACCAAGGGGGTCAAGCACGGCCGGCTGACCATCACCACCTCGGGGGCGGAGCTGTGATCGTCGGCACGGGGGTCGACCTGGCGGAAGTGGACCGCATCCGCGCGGCCATCGAGCGCTACGGCGCCCGTTTCGTCGAGCGCGTGTTCACGCCGCGCGAAATCGCCTACGTCGAGCGCAAGGCCAACCGGTTCGAGAGGTACGCCGCCCGGTTCGCCGCCAAGGAGGCCGCCATGAAGGCCATCGGGACGGGCTGGAGAGGCGGTGTGCGCTGGCAGGATTTCGAGGTGGCCAACCTGCGCTCGGGCAGGCCGACGCTGGAGTTCCACGGGGTGGCCGCCCGCGTTGCCGAGCGCCTTGGCGTGAAAGCCGTATCCCTGTCGCTCACACACACCGCGAACACGGGGATGGCCCTGGTGATCCTGGAGTCGTAAGGTTAGCCCAACTTTCGCAGTTCGGGGGTTGGGAGCAGGTTAACTCCTTATTTTTCAGCGGAGGCATTGAAAAGGTCTGCCCTACAGACGGAGCCTTTCGGCGGGCTCGCTCTGGGCGCGGACCTTGATTCTGGGCGGGGGCTGGGCAGGCAGACTGAGCTT
>Ga0187866_1002888_pt1 | contig 13555 bp, 10 predicted proteins | sample June2016WEW_11_1_3_FD_133013 | JGI IMG/M metagenome (GOLD analysis project Ga0187866, IMG submission 133013) | Peatland microbial communities from SPRUCE experiment site at the Marcell Experimental Forest, Minnesota, USA - June2016WEW_11_150 | ecosystem: Environmental > Terrestrial > Soil >... | reverse complement strand
CACGCGTTTCATGGGGCGTCGCGAGAGGGATGAGTCACCCACCAGCACGGAGCGAAACGGCTGCCCGGCCAGCACGCCCGCGAGCATCCGCATGGTTGAACCGGAATTGCCGGCGTCGAGCGGCCCGGAAGGCGCGCGCAGGCCCTCCAAGCCCCCACCCGCGACCTTCACTACGTTGCCTTGGCGCTCGATCTTGACGCCCAGCGGCTTCAGGCAGTCGAGCGTGGACTGGCAATCAGCGCTCGAGGAAAAGAAGTGGATTTCGCTCGGTCCTTCGGCGATGGCGGCCAGTATCGCGTAACGATGGGAAATCGATTTGTCACCGGGAAATTGCACCGCGCCTTCGAGCTTCTTCGCAGCGCTCAGTTTCTTCGACTTTGATCCAAACAGTCCCATACTCGAATCCTTTTAGCTCACGGTGAGCAGAACCTTCCCTACCGTCTCGCGCGCTTCCATCTTCCTGTGCGCTTCGGCAGCTTGCTCGAGCGGCAGCTTCATGCCGATGTGGATTTTCAACCGCCCGCTCGCGATCGAATCGACCACTTGCCGGACGCCGCGCTTGGCCATCGGAGGCGTCTGCAGCGTGCTGAAAAGCCAGAACGCGCTGACCTTCTGCGATTTCTGCATCAGGGCGCCGATCACATTCAGCTTTTGCGGCAGCCCGCTGGCTGCGCCGTAAACAATGAGATGTCCGAAAGGTGCGAGCGCGCGCAGGCTTCCCGCAAAAGTCGCCCGGCCCACGGAATCGAGCACCAGATCGACCCCGCGGCCCCCCGTGAGTTCTTTGACGCGCTCGGCAAAATCAGTCTGAGTATATAGAATCACCTCATCCGCACCGTACTGGCGCGCGATCTTAGCTTTTTCCTCCGTGGACGTTGTACCCAACACGCGCGCGCCGCCCTGCTTGGCCGCCTGGATGAGCTGCAAGCCCATGCCGCCCGCCGCAGCGTGAACCAGCACCGTCATGCCGGGCCGCACGTGGTCCATAGTGTAAAGCAAGTGGTGCGCGGTGAGTGCCTGAACCGGGAATGCCGCGCCTTCCTCAAAGCCGATTTGGGCGGGCAGCGGCATCAAAGCGTCCGCCGATACCGTGGTGTACTCTGCATAGCAGCGTTGGCCCAAGAACGCCACGCGTCGGCCGACGAGGCCTGACTCCGCACCTGCGCCCACCTCTTCCACGATTCCCGACGCCTCAAGACCCGGCGTTTCCGGAAAGCTCGGTGGCGTCACGTACGCGCCGCGGCGCATCAGAGTGTCCGCAAAGTTCACCCCCGCCACATGGATGCGCACCAGGACTTCACCGGAGGCGGGACGCGGCTTCTCGACTTCTTCCCATACCAAAACTTCCGGCCCCCCCGTTGCATGATAGCGTATGGCCTTCATGGTCCTTCTTCCGAACGGTTATTGCCTGTCAAGATTATGCGACACAGTCGGACACTCTGCGCCAAGCGGGCCACAGAGGGCGGGTGAGGGGTCTCTTCTTCACCTGCCAGATCGTCGACCTGAAAGGAACGGTCTGCGCCTGCCGTCCGGTCGAACCCGTGGTTTACCCAAAGCGAGTTAAACAGCCCCTCACGGCGTCACCCGGCGTTATGCCGCTTTCCGCCTCTGCGCGGCTTTGTCCCCGTCCGGCTTGGGAACGAAGATGTCCTGCCGCGTGAGCCCGCATTCCTTGACCATCGCCACGGCGTACTCCATTCGCCCCAGGTTGCGGTCAGCGTTATTCGTCCCGAAAGAGAATTTCACCCCCGCGTTCCTGGCGCGCTTGATAAACGCCGCGCTGGGCAGCCGGTAGCGGTTGTTAATCTCGATAGCCACGTCGTTCGCCTTTGCGGCGTCGATGACTTTCTGCATGCGCTCCGCGGTCCAGAGGCGATCATAATCGCGCGCGATGACATCCGGCAAGAAGGTGGGATTTTGGAAGCGGGTGTGGAAATAGATGCCGGAGCACGCTCCCGGCCGCGTCAGCACTTCCGCCTTGAGTTCGAAGTTCTTGAAACTCGCGTTCCGGACCCGGCCCGAGTAGAAGAGGTGCGCGCGCGGTCCATCGGCCAGGATTTTGCCGTCCTCGACCCGGAAAGAGTGGCGGCTCTCGCTGGGTTTCCAGTCGTCCAGCGAGCGGCCGTTGAAGAGTGGAATCCATTCGCTCTCCCCGCGAAGCGCGGCGGGCAACAAAAGCAAGGAGGCCAGGAGATCACGTCGGGAAATCGGCACGATCGGAAAGTCCTTTCACGACTCGCGGGTCATGGAGAGCCAGTATAACCGCGTCATGGCCATACGCCAAATGGCACCGCACGACGGTCCGGCCACTTTTGCGCGGATGAGGCGGGTCAGACTGAGAGGGTGACGGTGCTGGGCGGCTTCCGGCGCCGAAATGGCTTTCCAAATCTCCCGGGCGATTTTCCAGGCGCCGTCCTGTGGGCCTCGCAGAATGTGCATCCCCTTGTCGTGCCCGAGCAGGGTCTCGCCGCCGGCCCCCGGCGAAACCTTCCAGGCATATGCGAAGCGGCGGTAAGCACAGAATTCCCAAGACCGCGGTCATTGCTCTCTCACGCCTGCGAGCGCCTGCGCGTAACTCAAGATGCGTCCGCCGTGCTGCTGCTGGTAAGCCTGCGCTTCTTGCTGCGTCTTGAACGCCACGAGCGTCGGCAAGCAGCGATCGTACTCGCGCACCGAGACACCCTGCGGTTCGCGCGTGACCGGCTGTTCGCCGCGCGTGCAGTACTGTAGGTCGCCGCCTTCCACATAAGTCGCGGATTCCGCCGCGATCGTCTCGCCCGTCGTCAAGTCGGTGGCCCAGGCTATTCCTGTCTTCCTTGCCTGCGCAGGCAGATCTGCCTGGCCCGGTGTCTGGTTCTCCTCGAAATGCATGCCGCAGCGCGGGCAACAGGCGACCATCAGGTGATCACCGACTTTCACCCGAAAAGCCGTGGCCGGATGTACCATGCGGTCGCAGAAGGGACACATTTCCGCCACCTCGCGTCGTTTTTCGTGGCGATAAGCCCAGAAACTAGTCAGGCCAATGGCCATCAGCGCCACAAGCGTCACCAGGAACTCACGCCTTTTCATCGGCGTCCTCCTCGGGCGGTTTGACCATATGATCCGAAATCCGCAGCCCCTGAATCATGATTGTACCTTGGCTTCCGCCCTGATGGCGGGCTTTACCTCAAAATTCCATTTCCACACCGCATAGAGGGCGGGATAAACCAGCAACTCCAGAATGAACGAAGTGAAGATGCCGCCGACCATGGGCGCCGCGATACGCTTCATCACGTCCGCGCCCGCGCCGGTCGACCACATGATGGGCAGAAGTCCCATGAACATGCACCCCACGGTCATGATTTTGGGGCGGACGCGCATGGCCGCGCCGTGCACGATGGCATCCTTCAGACCTTGCCAGCTCTTGAGCAACCCGGTTTGCTTCCAGCTTTCATAGGCGAGGTCGAGATAGAGCAACATGAAGACGCCGGTTTCCGCGTCCACACCCAGCAAGGCGATCAGGCCCACCCAGACGGCGATGCTCATGTTGTACCCGAGCCAATGGAGCAGCCAGATGGCGCCGACCGCCGAGAATGGAACGGCCGCGAAAACAATAAGCGTCTTTACCACCGAGCGCGTGTTGAGATAGAGCAAAATGAAAACCAGGAAGATCGTGATCGGCACCACCAGCTTCAACCGTTCGCGCATGCGCTGCAAGAATTCGTACTGGCCGCTCCAGCTCAGGCTGTAGCCTGCGGGCAAATGCCTTTCCACCTTGTCGTGCACCAACCGTTGAGCTTCCTCAACATAACTTCCCAAGTCGCGCCCCGCGACGCCCACGTACACGTAGCCGCTCAGCAGGCCATTCTCATCGCGAATCATGCTGGGCCCCTCCGCCAAGCGGAGGTCGGCAAGCTGGCCAATGGGGATCTGGGCTCCGGAAGGGGTCGCCACCAGCACGCGCTCGAGCGCGCTCAGGTCGCTCCGATAGTCGCGCAGGTACCGGACGTTGACGGGATAACGCTCGCGGCCTTCGACGGTAGTGGTGATGTTCTCGCCGCCTACGGCCGACATGATGTAACTCTCGACGTCGTCCACGGTCAGCCCGTAGCGCGCCAGCTCGTCGCGCTTCAGATTGAAATCCAGGAAATAGCCGCCGCCCACGCGCTCTGCGTAGACGCTGCGTGTGCCCGGAACGTGCGCCAGGGTGCGTTCAATCTCTTCACCAATCTGCTGGATTTTGTTGAGGTCGGAGCCCAGCACCTTGATGCCCACCGGTGTGCGCACACCCGTGGTGAGCATGTCCACGCGGTTGCGGATGGGCATGGTCCAGGCGTTGGTCGTACCGGGAATGCGCAGGGCACGATCCATCTCATCGACGAGCTCGTCCTGCGAAATGCGGTCGGGCCAGAAGTGGCGCAGAATCTTCTGGAGCCACTCCGGCGCGCGATTTGAATACCACTGCGGCTTCTTACGCCACTGGTCTTGCGGCTTCAAGAGCACGGTGGTTTCGATCATCGAAAGCGGCGCAGGGTCGGTGGAAGTTTCCGCACGGCCCGCTTTTCCGAACACGCGCTCGACTTCCGGGAAGGTCTTGAGCACCCGGTCCTGGATCTCGATCAGCCGCTGCGCCTCGGCGAGGGAAATCCCCGGCAACGTGGTGGGCATGTAGAGCAACGTGCCTTCATTGAGCGGTGGCATGAATTCCGAGCCCAGGCGCTCGAAGACCGGAACCGTCAGCACCACAGCGGCAATGGCCGCGGCAATCACCACCCAGCGAAGGCGTACGGCCAGTTCGACGACGGGACGATACAACCGGATGAGCAGGCGACTGATGGGGTGCTTCTCTTCCGCGTGGATTTTCCCCACCAGGACGGCATTCGCGAGGCGCGCCAGGAAACGCGGGCGGAAGGCAAACGGCGCTGCATGTGTGAAGAGCAGCCGCATGGCCGGGTCAAGAGTGATAGCCAGCACGGCAGCGATGGCCATGCAGAAGTTCTTGGTGAAGGCCAGCGGCTTGAAGAGTCGTCCCTCTTGCGCTTCCAGCGCGAAGATAGGCATGAACGAAACCGCGATGACCAGGAGCGAGAAGAAACTTGCCGGCGCGACTTCCTTGATGGCCTCGATGACGACTTCGTGGTAGTCGCGCTGGCGGCCGCCCGCTTCCCAAAGCTCCAGCTTCTTATGGGTTTGTTCCACCACCACGATGGCCGCGTCTACCATGGCCCCGATGGCAATGGCAATTCCGCCTAGCGACATGATATTGGAAGTCACCCCCGTCATCTTCATGGGGATGAATGAAATGAGAACCGTGATGGGGATGGTCAAAATCGGAATCAGGGCGCTCGGAAGGTGCCACAGGAAAATCAGGATCACTAGGCTGACGATTGCGATCTCTTCGAAGAGCGTGTGCTTCAGCGTTTCGATCGAGCGCAGAATGAGATCGGAGCGGTCGTACGTGGAAACAATCTTCACACCGGGAGGCAGGGAGGGCTGGATTTGGTCCAGTTTGGCCTTCACGCGGTCAATCACTCGCAGCGCGTTTTCACCAGAGCGCATGATGACCACTCCGCCCACCACGTCGCCCTTGCCATCCAGGTCCGCGACGCCGCGGCGCAGGTCCGGCCCGAGCGTCACCCGGCCGATGTCCTTAACCGTGACAGGAATTCCCGTGCGGGGATCACCGCCCACGACGATCCGCTGCAGGTCATCGACGGAGCGCGCATAGCCACGGCCGCGCACCATGAACTCGCGACTGGAGAACTCCACCAGGCGCCCGCCTACGTCGTTATTGCTCTGGCGCACCGCCTCCACAACTTTCGTCAAGGGAATCTTGTAAGCCGCCAGCGCGTTCGGATCGACCTGGATCTGATACTGCCGCACCAAGCCGCCGATGGGCGCAACTTCTGCCACCCCGGGAACGCTTTCCAGGTAATAGCGCAGGTACCAGTCCTGGAAGGAGCGCAGCGAATCCAGGCCGTATCGCCCGGTGGTATCCACGAGCGCATATTGAAAGACCCAACCAATCGAGGTGGCGTCCGGTCCCAATTCCACCTGCACGCCGGAAGGAAGCCGCGGGGTGATCTTGGAGAGATATTCCAGCGTGCGCGACCGCGCCCAGTAGATGTCGGTGCCTTCGTCGAAAATGATGTACACGTAGGAGTAGCCAAAGTCGGAGAACCCGCGGATGTCCTTGACGTGCGGCGCGCCCAGGAGTGCGGTGATGATGGGATAGGTGACCTGATCTTCCATAATGTCGGGACTGCGGTCCCAACGCGAGTAGATGATCACCTGCGTGTCGGAGAGGTCGGGGATCGCGTCGAGTGGCATGTTCTTGAGCGACCACCACCCGGCGACCACTGCCACTCCGACCACCAACAAAACCAGGAATTTGTTTCTTGCCGAGAAATCAATGATGCGGTGAATCATGGCTTGCGCTCCTGTCCGGGCTACTTCTTCAACTCCTTCGACTTTTTCAACCTTTTCAACCGGTCAAAGAAGTCGAAAAAGTCGAAAAAGCCCCCTGCCGAGCTGAGGGCCGGCGACACTTCACTCAGTGGTGGTGGACCGCCGCGGGCGGCGTGGCCTCGGGCGTCGTGACCTTCTCCGCCGACGCTGGTGCCGCGTGACCCGCGTGGGCGCCGGTGGCCGGCTGCTCCGGCTGCATTCCCGCTATCGACTCGCGAAGATTGCTCTCCGAATCGATCAGGAAGTTAGCGCGTGTCACTACGCGCTCGCCGGCGCGCACCCCGCTCAGGATGACGGCAAAGTCCTGGGTGCGCGCGCCGACCTTCACTTCACGCGGCTCAAAGACGCCGTTGCCCCGATCGACGAACACACGCTGGCGCTCGCCCGAGTCGAGCACGGCATCGACGGGCACGGTGAGGCGCCGCCCGAGCGAGCGGTGCAGTTCCACGTTTACGAACATCCCAGGCTTAAGCCGCAGAGCGGGGTTCGGAAACTCCATGCGGACCGTGAGGGTTCGCGTGTCCGGTTTGACGTCCGGGTAGATAAAAGTGAGCCTCCCGCGCATTGCGACGTTCGGGAACGTCTTGCTCGTGAGGACAGCTTGCTCTCCCAAGTTGACGTCGGGCGCCTCTGATTCGTAGATGTCTCCCTGCACCCAGATCGTGCTGAGGTCCACCAGTTTGTAAATCTCCATCTCGGGAGTGACGTATTGATTCGGATAAGCCTTGCGCTCCAAAACGTAGCCGTCAGCAGGCGCATAAAAAGTGATGTCATGTTGCGGCTTGCCCTCGAGCTCCAGTTGATGAATCTGGGCGTCGGTCAAATCCCAAAGTTCCAGACGGCGTCGTGCGGCTTCCAGAAGCGTTGCGCCGCCCGCCGCGACTTCCGGGAAGCTGCTCTGCGCCAGCGAATCGCGCGCGCGAAGCGCCAGCAGATATTCCTGCTCCGTGGCCAGCAAGTCGGGACTGTAAAGAGTGAAGAGGGGCTCGCCCTTCTTCACTCGCTGCCAGGTGGAGTCCACAAAGACCTTTTGGATCCAACCGTTGACCTTCACGTGGACGCTCACCAGCCGTCTTTCGTCCATGGCCACCTGGCCCACGGTGCGGAGGATTTTGTCGAGCGTGCGGTACTCGGCCTCGGCTGAGGTAACTCCCATCAGTTGCTGCCGCACGGGGCTGATCTCGACGCTTCCCGGCACGAGCGAAGGCGCCGCGGCCGCAGCCTCGGAGGCATAGACCGGCACAAGCTTCATGCCGCAGTCCGGTGCGATCCCAGGCTTGTCGGAGTGGTACCAGGGATGCATGGGGTCTTGGTAATAGAGAATCTTCGGCTCCGCGGGCTTCGACTGGTCCGCAGCGGCTACCTTCTGCGGAGGCTCGAAGAGTGCTGTAGCGCGGCGACGCAGGGAGCTGAAGCGCGAGCCGGGTTCACTTCCCAGCAACGTCGCAGCAACGAGTGCTGCCAAGAGGGCAGCGCCGATCAGACCTGCTATCCTGCTTCTTCTGTGACTCATAGGGCACTTCTCCTTACGGGATCAAATTCAATCCGGTCTCTTCTTCCAGGCGCGCCAGCGCCTTTTCGTGATTCGCCACTTGCTGGTGATAAGCGAGTTCGGAGTCGAGGACCGCGAGGAAGTTGCTGAGCACGTTCAGGAAATCCACGGCGCCCGTTTCGTAGCTGGAAATTGAGGATTCGAGAGCGAGCGACGACTGTGGGACGATTCCTTGGGAATAAAGCTGCAAGAGTCGGTCGGAAGCCTGGACCTCCAGGAAGTCCTGCTTCACCCGGTAGCGAAGCAAGGTGAGTTCGCTCGCTTCCATCTGGCGGGCGGACTCCAGGCTGGCCGCGGCCTCGGCGATGGCCATGTCCTGCTTGCGACGGCGGAAGATCGGCAGGGAGGTGGAAAAAGTGATCCCATACATGTCGGGCATGCCAGCACGCTGCATGTAGGCATAGCCCACACTGAAGTCGGGGCGAACGTCCTTGCGGGCCAGCTCCACGGACAGGCGGTTTTCGTCCACGACCGTGCGGCGCTGCTCAAGTACCGGGTAGCTCGCCTGCGCGGCCGCCTGAAGTTCGTCCACGTTATAGACAACCGCACTGGGCCTGACCCCAGTGACTGCGCCGAGAGGCGAGTCAACGGGAAGGTTACGCAGGCTGTTGAGCTGAGCCTCCAGGGTTCGCTGCTGCTGTTCGAGCAGAGTCTCGCGCTCGGCGAGCCGCGAAAGCTCCACTTGTGCCCGCAAAACATCCTGCTGCGCCGCTTTGCCAACGGAATAACGGATTTCTGCGATCTTCTCGAAGTTCTGGAGAAGCTCCCGATCCTTCTGCAAGGTCGCGAGGCTCCGGTCAACATAGGCAAGGTCGAAGTATGTCTGTTTGACTTCCGCCGCCACCCGCCGCGCGGCAGCCTCATAGGCCAGCGCCTCGGCGTCAGCATCACGCGTGGCGATTTCCGTGCGCAGGCGCGTCTTGCCGGGATAAGGAATCGTTTGCTCGGCCATCACCTGACGCGCGCTGGAGGGATCGCCCCTCATCACCGTGAACGGCGGCAGCACGTTGCCCGCGTAGCTCAATGAGACCGTGGGGTCGGGCCAGGCGCCGGCCTGAGGGATTCGCGCGCGCTTTGCCTCGACCGCACGACGCGCGGCCAGGATCTCCGGATTTCGCTCTATGGCTTCCTGGACGAGCTTGGACAGACTAGCTGGAGCAACGCCCTCGGGAGGCGCAGTCGGTTTCGCCACCTGGGGAAAAGCCCAGGTGGGCGCGAACGAGAAATACACAACGAGGAACACTATCTTCCGATTCATAAGCAACTCTCCATCCCGGCCAAGAGCTATGACCGGGCCGACGTGTTACGGAAATGAAGACAACAGCCGGGCTCCCCGCGCGCGGGGACCGACACCTTGGGCTTAAGGTCGAGAGGAGAGTCTCAAATCAGAAGCAGGCAAGTTTGCAGAAGCGGACTTAAAGGAGGAGAGACCGTTGGCAATGCGACCTGCCGCACGGGCGCATGGGAAATGTCCGGCGGCACGGTGGAGGGCATGAACACCCTCCCGAGCACGGCGGTCAGGTCAGAGCGGTGGTCAGAGCCCCGGACCTCCGTAATGGAACCCTGGTAATTCAAGAAGGAAATCAGGCAACAATCCGGCAATGAAGACCGATTGGGGAGGGTGTGCTTTTCGCCGGCGGGGCAACAGGCGTGGGGTCGTCCGGGACTGGGCACACACAGCGCCCGCAGCCCGGAAAGCTGCAACAGAAACACGGCTACCAAAGGATAAACCCAACGCTTCACTTCTTTAACCCCGACCTAGATTGTACACCCGTCACCCCACGCGGACAAGAACCTCAATCAAGTTGGGTAGCGTCAAGCATCACGTGTAAATTCCTTGAGGGGTTTTCTCTCCCAGGAGTGGTTCAAGTGACTGATGACGCCGAAGACGATGCGGTCGCAGCCCACCGCTCGTCACAAAGCCCCTCCGGTTTGTTGGAGAACACCTAAACTGCGAGGGGGTAGCGATTTTGCATCACCATAATTCTTCTGTCTCCCAGTCGCGTGGCGGCGCTTCTGGCCATCAACCGCTTGTGCGCACCGGCGAGCGCTGCCGGGGTCGAAGAGCCGCGGACCCACACAACGGAGGTTCGCGCTACACTTGCTACGCTGCCAACTAACACCCTCAGCCGCGGTCCTTTTTTTGTCTGACCACTCGCGGAATTGTTACTGCCGTGATAGCCCCCAGAATTGGACCGCCGACAAGCATGGTTATTATCGTGCTATCCATCTTTATGCCAAAATATGGCAACGCCACGCGGAATCCAACACTGATAAGTAACCCCAAAAGGATCAGCCAAGAGAAAAACACCACCAGCGGACTTTCGTGTTTGAAGGGCGCAGTGACTTTCGAGATGAAGGCGACGAACTTGCGTGACAGCTTTTCCTCCGGCGTTACTTTCACTTGTTCCGAACGATATGGTGCCAGCGAGGTCACCTGCCGGGCAAAATTCACCAGCGACTGGATTCCTTCCTCGAAACGTGGTTCGGATTTGCTATCCGACAATTCCGGGATTTCCAAATATTGATAGGAAGCCAAAAATGTTAGTGCCGTCTCGATGGTCGGGAGGTCCTTGCGGTCTTTTAACCTGTCCCTCAGCTTCAGTATGAATTCGCCAAGGGCCTTCAGAATCAGCTCAGTTTCCGGCCGCAACCGGTACCATTTGGGTGGCCCAATCACAGCGTCATTCAATCCCGTTGCTTGCTCCCGCGACAACTGAATCTGTCGCTGCCAGTACTGGTCAGGATAGAAGTCTATTGGAAACGCTGGCCGGGGAAGCAGCGATTTGCTAGTTTTATCGAGATATTCGAGCGCAGTGTCGATATGGCGTGCGAGTTGATTTGTCTTGTATTTACGAATTTCATCCACGACTGCGTAGCAGTATGCAAATCGCATCTGTGGTGGGGAAAGCCATTTTTTCTTTTCGTCCGGACTGACTCCAGAAAACTTGAGGGCCAGAAGCAACACGGCAAGGGAAACAACAAAGAACGCGACCCACCAGAACCAAAAAGATGCGAGATGGAAATGAATCCTCCAGATGGAAACGAGAATGGAGGGGAAGTACCACCAAGAAAGCTTTGATACCGCATAGGGAATCAACGGAATGAGCGAGACAATGAAGAAGACGATGAATCCCCCATTTAATCCATCACCTTCCTTTGCCAAGCCATCACGAGTTTCGCGAAATGGTTCTTCAACCGATTGGAAGTACTCGTCGAGCGCATCTAGAGACACGCTGGGTTTCGTGGGAGCCTCTGGTTGCTGGCCGACTGGCAAAATATCGTCGGGCATTTAGCCCCCCTTCTGCTTGAAGTCTGGCTCATGAGTGCCCGCGTTTATTTGTTCGCGGGCGGTTTCGAAAGACTTACGGTTTGTCGGGGGTAGTGCTTGGCAAAGTGAGATATACCTGTCATCAATTCTTCTAACTTCCGCAAGGAACTGTTCGCGCGGCAATTCTTTGAACAACGTTTGGTGCAATGATCTTGCTTCATGGCGTAACGCCGTCCATTGCGACGCGGCATTTCGATGTACGGTTGGCTGTTTATCAATCCCCAAAACCCCCGCAACTGTAGCCACCAGTCCGCCAGCCGCAGAGAGTGCTCCTAACCACTGTGGAAACCCAAGCGCCGTCAGCAGCCCGCAAATTCCCGCAATAAAAGAAGGAACGACCAGCAACCACACAGCCTGTTTCTCCTTGGAATCTGCCAAGAAAAAGTGTGCCTGCCCGTTATACAAGGAGTTTTCTGCAACTGTTTCACATTCCTGAAGAAGATTGGTCACATCGTTCAAACTATCAGCCATCATTCCCTCCTCAGCTTGGAAACGGTTGGCCAAAGAATTCACGCCAGCCCGTTGTCGCATTCGTTGCGCAAAGCCGCCAAGCCGCCTCCGACCGGGCGGCCAAGAACGTGCCAACTGACGAGAGCGTTGTAGAGCTGAGGCCGGAATCCACAGGCCAAGAAAAACTGCCACGCAATGAAGCAGGGGCTGCAATTATATTGGACACCTGACCGAGAAAACCCGCGAGAAGGTGCTGATACCCGTAGCGGTAGCCTTTTCCTTTCCATTCCGAGATCAAGGCCGGTATGGCATTGGCTACCAGAACTTCTGTGTGGAAAGACTTCAGTGGGACAGTGACATTCCGAAAGTAGCACTTCACCAGCTTGATTGTGGGTACCAATTTCTCTTCTGACAGGGCATTTAGGCTCGAGATAACTTGAGCGTCGTAATCATAATCGGCTGTGAGCCATGTGTACGGCGAGGCGCCCACAATATAGCATGTCGGCCCGCTGAGTCCGTGAGAATGCTGTCCAGTCAGATCCTCAAATGCGGGGGCGAATTCGATCGCCATCTGGTCCGCGTATTCTATGCGAATTACCGGATGGTCTTGCTGCTGTGGCATGACTCTGTAAGTCTCGTTCGACCGAAGTGCTTGACGAACAATATTTAGGGCTTTGTCAGGAGTGACACCTTCCGTCAGAGTTGTTGCGTACTGGTAAAAGCGCCCAAAACTAACTACGACGTCTAGGTCCAATCGGTCGCTGAGGTCGACGGGTTTTATTTTGGTCTTGCGCTGGAAGGAGCCGATTTGATGCAAGGTCTTTCCGGGCAGTGCGGCTTCGATGGTCGCTTTCACGGCGTTGTATCGTTGGGACGCTAACGCCACCCGAGAACGATTAAGTTCTATACGCCTGAGGAGTTCATTAAACGACTCATCCACGGAAGCCACGGGCATGGGCAAGCCTCAATTTTTGAGATTATCACGAATGATACGTGATCGTCTATAAAGCCGGTAGCGCAGCGGTTAGCCACGGTTGGCGCTCTCCCAACCGTAGGCTTTTCTCATGCCCGATACCCCAGCGGCAACCGTACGTAATCAATCTGAATCGGACACCACCGTACCATCTCCGGGTCCAGCGAGAAATTGCTGTAACTCAACCACCGCCCATCTTCCGACAGCAGTAGCGCTGACCTTTAGGTCAGCACGAGATGACACCGCACAAATGCCGACCTGAAGGTCGGCGCCACATTTGCTTGCGGGCGAGAACGATTTCGGACGATTAGACACCCTCTCTAAAAGATTTTTCCTACCGGCAGGAAAAATCATATTAACCCCTATTGACATACCCCCGGCGCGTGGAGCTAGTCTATAAGGGTGGGCACTGGGGCCGAGCCCCGATAGCGCGTTTTTTCCAAGTTGATCATCGGGGCCGAACGGGGTTCGCGCATCACGATCAACACCCTGGGGACAAGCCCCTGTGTGAGTGCCTCGATCTGTAGCGGCGCTCTGCGAGCGCCGGTTGGTCGAAAAACAAAGGCCGGCGCTCATAGAGCGCCGCTACAGCAAAACCGGCGCCCCGATGCCCGATCGCGGCGCACGTGCGGCGGATCACCAATTTGTTGATGAAAATCAAACAGGGAGCCCGCACCCGAAGAGATGTTAAAAATGAAGGTTGCTCCCAAGATCTTATTGAAAATAAAGGGGCATAAACCCACAGATTGTCGTATAGCCAATATGTTTTTGAAAATAAACAGCTTATCCTTTAGGCCAATAT
>Ga0187866_1002887_pt1 | contig 13557 bp, 13 predicted proteins | sample June2016WEW_11_1_3_FD_133013 | JGI IMG/M metagenome (GOLD analysis project Ga0187866, IMG submission 133013) | Peatland microbial communities from SPRUCE experiment site at the Marcell Experimental Forest, Minnesota, USA - June2016WEW_11_150 | ecosystem: Environmental > Terrestrial > Soil >... | reverse complement strand
TCGGCAACGTTCGAGCCTATCTGCGTTCCACCCAAGCTCATCGCTCTCTGGTCAAACGCTATTTTCAAGAAAACCATGTTCGCTACGCTTCAGTGTAAAGTATTTCACGCTCCCGGTAATAAGCGTTTGCACAAGGCCAGCTCCTGAGAAGGTTCCGGCCTTTTTATTTTCCCATTGCCATTTTCGCGCTGGCGCTGGAATGGCGTCACTTTCAAATCAATTCTACCGGACGGGACGCGGAACACAGAATTCGACACGCGCAGCAATCTTTGCGCAAAACCCGGTGACTACGGCGGGCAGCCTTGAACATGATTGAGTGGCAGGCTGGATGCCTCCGGGAAACATTGACGACGGCAATTTTTCGGCGCACACTCTGTTTCCATGCCGGCAATTTTCGAGGCAGCTTGCCACGTGGAACGGCTTTACGTGGCCTGTGGGCGGGTGAAGCAGCTTGCGGCGGATTTTCGGGCCAACGAGAAATTCCACCTGTCTTTAGCACATCGCCTCGACGGCCTCACCTCCGCCGAAATCAAAATCGTGGAAGGACTTCAAGGTTGTCATTATGGAAAATAAACCGCTTTCCGAACACAAATGGAAACTGAAGTTTACAACTATTATACCTGTCATCTTGATCAGTCTGCTCTTGCTGACATTTATCGCGGGTATTGGAACCGCCTTCTATCTGTATAGAACTGGGCAAAAAATAACATGGTCTGATGGAATAATTGTATTTTGTGGCGGTGCAATTATTGCTGTTTTTTGCGGGATAATGGTCGCCAGATACTTGCGCCGGATGCTTTCGGTTAGAAGAGTTTTGCTATTTGAAGACGATAGAATTGGAGTCGTTACTTGGCGGGGCAAATTATTCGTAGCGAAATTACCGGATAATATCGAACATATGTTGATAATCGGGACCGATTTAACTGTTACGCTTAAAATTGAAAACCGACACTTCATTGTTAGCAGCGAGGAGTTTTCCGATAAAGACGGCATCAACGAGTATTTGCGGCGTTTTTTGCAGCGTTATCAAACTCAAGCCGAATGAAGAGGCAACCTTTGTCTCACGGTTGGGAACATCATCGGCGGTTGAAAGTTGACCGGTCGTCGCTCCGCTTTGACCCGGCAAGGAGTTGAGGGAACTGGTTATGTGTGCACGCTTTACCGTCGCAGGAGATTTGTCCGAACTGGGAAAGTTCCTTGATTTCATCTGCCGCGTCGCCTTTTTCGCCCCGCGCAGTAATCTTTGTGCAAAACCCGGTGACTACGGCGGGCAGCCTTGAACATGGTTGAGTGGCAGGCTGGCTGCCTCGCCGAATGGCGAGAAGCTCACAAGTCTTTGGCTGCCCGAAGTGCTTGGCGGTTACGCGAAGTCTTCTTTATTTGATGCCGCGGTGATTGCGTAAAACAGGCGGGCACATCATTGGCGAGGGCCGGCTCGATGTCCTCAATCTCATATTCATGTAAGTGGCTGCTGTCGGTCAGCTTCACACAATCACATATGATCTCTTGCAATATGCCGGTCCTTGTGCGGCCATCTTTCAATCGAGCCACTATCTCCAGACTACAGCTGTTTTGCATGCATATCGGTGATTGGGGGCAGGCTCTGATGATTCTTATGAATTCTTGAGGATTCATACTGACGAAATCTTGGCATTTCCATCGCAATGAGTCAAGATAAAAGACGGCGAGATTTGTCGAACACGGCAAGCTGCAATGCAACCAAGCTGGTGAACAACACACGAAACGATTCACCGGAGTGCATCAAAGCGGCGTAGGCATCCATAGTTCACTAAACCGTTATGACGGCGTCATTGACGACGGCAATTTTTCGGCGCACACTCCGTTTCCATGCCGGCAACCCGCTCAATCAAAACCGCTCTAAATGCGACTGGACGCCGCATTGCAGTTACGGACTAACAAAATGTATTCCTCATTAAGCAACCGCCAGGTGTGCCCCACAATGTCCCGTTGGTAAAAAAATGAGTGGCCTTAGGTCAAGGCCGCTCTTTACTAAAGAGAATTCGGTTACATCTCAATTTTGTCCACGCTTTTGCTTGCGGCGCAAGGCCAGCAATCCAGCACTGGTGGCTCCGAGTATGCCCAAGGCCAGCGTGCTGGGTTCCGGCACAGGAATGGCTTCAAACCCATGAGCCGTTCCAGAGCTGTCTGAATAGTGTCCCACGATGTTGTTGCCGGAAATGCCATTGGCAATGGTTCCTTCGACGCCGAGCGGGTCGTCTATGGTCGTATAACTGCTGCCGTTGTAGAGAAAACCATTATATTTACCAGAGCTATCTTCATAGTATCCCACGATGTTGTTGCCGTCAACGCCAATGGTAACGGTAAGGGAGCCGAGCGGGTCATTCAAGGTCGTGTAAGTGCTGCCGTTGTAGAGAAAACCATGATAATTACCAGAACTGTCTAGATAGTATCCTACGATGCTGTTGCCGGAAATGCCATAGGCAAAGGTTCTATTGAAGGCGAGCGGGTCATTCAAAGTCGTATAACTGCTGCCATCGTAGAAAAAACCATGATAATAACCAGCGCTGTCTCGATAGTCTCCCACGATGTTGTTGCCGGAAACGCCCTCGGCAATGGTATAGTTGACGCCGAGAGGGTCGTCCAAGGTCGTATAACTGCCGCTGTTGTAGAGAAATCCGTGAGAAATACCAGTGCTATCGTAATATTGTCCCACAATGTTGTTGCCGGAAATGCCTTCGGCATAGGTTCCATTGACGCCGAGCGGGTTATTCAAGGTCGTGTAAGTGCTGCCGTTGTAGAGAAAACCATTATAATTACCAGAGCTATCTTCATAGTATCCGACTATGTTGTTGCCGGAAATGCCTTGGGCAAAGGTATTGACGCCGAGCGGGTCGTCTATGGTCGTGTAGTTGTAGTTTTGCGCTCGCGCCGTGACCGCCAGCAACAAGGCTAACGCCGTTTGACTGAGGATTTTGTTTTTCATAATATGGTCTGATTTTTGGGTTCCGTTTCCTGTCGCGGACGACACACATTTTGAAAACCTTTTTCCTACAACCCAAAACCGTGACCGCGCAGTCTGTGGAACTGATAATGGACGGCTCGTTGAGCAGCCCTTCTTCGCGAAACGATTCTAAGCCGGAGTAAAACTGTTGTCCAGCATAAAACCACACCGTTTATGACCTCGTAATCTGCTCCAGCAAGGGCTGCACGCGCCATGGACAAATTGTGCCCCAATGTCCCATCTCAGCTACTGCTGCTGGCGAGTAACGTGAAGTGTAAAGGGCGCACCCGAACTGCCGCACCGCACCGGCGGAAAAACATAGCGGCGGCATTGACGACGCCAATTTTTCGGCGCACACTCTGTTTCCATGCCGGCAATCTTCGAGGCAGCCTGCCACGTGGAACGGCTTTACGTGGCCTGTGGGCGGGTGAAGCAGCTTGTGGCGGATTTTCGGGCCAACGAGAAATTCCACCTTTCCCCGGCCATCGGCCCGCCGGTGTCGTGCTGGTTCTTTATGACCCTTTTAAGTCTGTCAATCGGTTTCCACACCTAAGTGCGGGTTACGCGGTCTATAGCGATGACGCGATAAAAACGCTGTCTCGGAAGAACTCCGCCCGTGAAACTTCCATCATCGGTCCAAGTGGTCGTAGTGTCGTCCGCAACAATGCCACGCTGGGCAAGTTGCCAAGCCCCTATTTTCAGATCATCGCGGTATTCGATCCGATAGACAAACGCATCCTGGCTCTGGAACGTGACCTTGAAATTTCCGTTCGTTTGCTTGATACCTTGAAAGTCAGGACTTGTCACTTGAACAAGCGTTTGTCGTCTAGTGGCATTTGGATCCAGAGTCAATGACGGCGTGGCTGTAATCGGCGTCGTGGTCGAAGTCTCAGCCAGTTTGCCCGTTCCCTTCACAGTGATCATGGCCCAGCTTGTTGCGGGAGCGGTGCTGATCTGAGTACTCCCCATTCCTGTCAAAGCCTGATAAATGGGTTGATCAATTGCGTTATTGAAAAGGCCACTATTATCCGCCACGGCGATCATGACAATAGAACCATTGGGAATACCGTTTAAGTAATCCGCGATGGATTGTTTGTAAGAACCAGAATTCTGGTAGTACCAACTGTCAAAGTGACGATATTCTTTAATGCGGTTGCCCGTCTTCTCGTCGAGGATCGCAATATTCAATCCGCGCGCTCCTTCATCGCCCCCACCACGGGAAAAAACGGTCTTGCCGTTCAGTTGGAATATCGCAAGGTTGCCCGAAGTCGCACTGAGGACTGGATTGGTTAGCAAAGGAATGTCGTTCTGCCCATCTAGCGCAAAACGCTGTTGGAATGCTATATAAACCAGTTTCGGCTGACGAAAGATATCCAGCCAACCGAACCATTTTTCGTCGTTGTAGCCCGGGTTACCATCAGGTTGACCATAATTTATCTCGGTTGAGTAATTATGCACTCCGGGATTTCCACCTTTATACCATTCATCGGAAAATTCGAAACCCAAAACACCGGACACGATCCCTGATGTTCTCTCAGAAGCGATGTTAAAAAAGAGTTCATCCCAAAGGCCGATATTGAAATCGCTCTGCATGGCCTGGTTCTCCGCCATGATCCGGTGATCAAAAGAATCCGCTCCGAACTCACTGACAAACATGGGCTTGGTTGAGACCTGTGCCCACTGCGAAAACGCATCCGTGAAACTTGCATTTCGATAAAGTTGAAGGCCCCAAATCTTCACGCTTGGGACCCAATTACTGACGACGATGCTCGTAAAATTAACACTCCCATCGGTCGGCTGCCAGGGCGCGATATCGGGATTGAGATAGTGGTAGCGGTAATAATCGCTCATCGCAATATGCGGATCGCCATAGAACGAAATCACGGGATGGTTTGTGTCAAGGCTTGTGACCAATTGGGCGCACCATTCCGTAAATTGTGCTGAGCTCTGAAGAGTAGTAAATGTATCGTAGTAATAATTAATGTCCCACTCGTTGCCGATGCCCCAACCGAAAATTGCGGGATGATTCTTAAACGCGTTCACAACCCCGGGGATATTGTTCGAATTGGCTGTGTCGCCGTAGTAAGGCGCGGTTACAGGAAGAATGACCTTGATCCCGTACTGGTAGAACCTGTCGAGCACAGCTTTTGCTTGGGAATTTGTCCCCATGTCATAATAAAGCCGGACCACATTCACTCCCATACCCGCCATGAGCGGAATATCATTTGTGTACCATTTGAAAAACTCCTGGCGGAATCCCTGCGGGTCTGCTTGCGGATTGGAATTAGTAGAAGCCGGACTCCAGCTCTTCCCTTTAAGGGTAGTCGCATACGGCACGCCCAATGTTCCGTCCTGTTTGCGCTCCTGGATGAAGATACGGCGGTCTCCGGTTTGAGTGTACACAACCGTAGGCTGGTTTGGAACTCCGAAAGGGCCTGCATATGCGTTCCTCGTTAACGCAAAGAGGATCGAGAATCCCGCGATAAATAATGCTATTAAATTTCTTGGATGAGTTTTCATAGGGCGGTTTGTGCTTGTTGGTGTCTGCGCCTTCCACCCGCAGCGAGACTTGAACTGTCAAAGAACTACCTCGGCAAAACCGTTTCAATAGGCAAATTCTACCACACAGGTCTGAAACTGCAACTTGCTGTCAGAACTCAGCCACAGTCAGACCGCGCAAAGCAGTTCCGCCTGGCAAGCGTGGGCGTTCCGACCGATGAAAATAAAACCCGCTTTGATTCGGGGCGGCATCCGTCTATAATCGGTTTGTCGCTGGCATTTAGGGTTGGCGCAGCGGATACGCGCGGATGACGGGTCGCCGGCGATCCCCTAATTGCCCGTCGTCCCTTCTGAGCGCCGCGGTGGCCGGTGTTATGTCTGTCGCCACCATAATTTCAAAAACAATTCCCGCACTTGTCCGCCCCTCAGCTTCTTGCTAATGTCGTGCCCATGACATGCCATGCAAGCCACGAAAACGGCGGCTTGGACAGCCTTTGTCGCGCGGCTTCAAATAAAATTGCGGTCAAAAATCATGTGTGCCCGCTTTACCGTCGCAGGTGATTTGTCCGAACTGGGAAAGTTCTTTGATTTCGTCTGCCGCGCCGCCTTTTTCGCCCCGTGCTATAACATCGCCCCATAACCCTCACCCGGCTGCGCCACCGTCTCCCGGTCCCGCGAGCGAGGGACAATGCCAGCAAGATGAGCGCATCAAAAGTGCACACCCGCGGCTTGGGCCAAAAGATACGGGGGCAGTGAACGCTTGCCCGGTACGCCAATCTCCGGTATAAAGAGGGTAACAAATTAATGCTATGGCCAAAACCAAAATTCCCACCAAAACGCTGACGGAACTCAACCGCCAGCTCAATTGCGAACTGACCGCTGCCCACGCCTACCTCGCCCTGTCCGTTTGGTGCGCGAGCCGGAGTCTCAAAGGCTTCGCCGGCTTCTTCGCCAAGCAGGCGGGTGAGGAACGCGAGCACGCGGAGAAGCTCATGAAACATGTCCAAGACCGCGGCGTTGCGCCCGCGCTGGCTGCCATCGCGGCGCCGAAGCAGGATTTCAAGTCACTGCTGGAGGTGGTGGAAAAGGCGCTGGCGATGGAGCAGGCCAATACCGGCGGGATCAATGCCGTTTACGAGGCGGCCGTGGCGACCAAGGATTATCCGGCCCAGGTGTTGATGCACTGGTTCATCAAGGAACAGGTGGAAGAGGAAGCTTGGGCCGCCGAGTTGGTGGACCGCGTTGAAGCCGCCACTTGTGCCGGCAGTCTCATGGACCTCGACCGCCACCTTGAGAAGCTCCTCGGTAACGACAAGGAAGATTGACCTTGGAGGGCAATGCTTCGTATCCGCCGGAGCTGTCGCGTCCAGTTTCTCGCGCCGGGTTTTGAAATTATGGCGGCATGAACTCTTCAAGAAGTTGAAGGATTTGTTCACACGCTTGCCAGCGGCTAGGATGGATCTCCCGAATCAAAAAGTTCACACCCGCGGCTTGGGCCAAGGCCAAAGTGAAGGAGCAATTGGTCGCTCAGGCACGGTATTGTTCATCCCCAGCTTCGGTCGGGCTACGCCCTCTGCCGGAGATGGACAAAACCAGAACAATAAACCAACATGAACCCAGTCCTGAGACTGACTCTCCGGGTGGCTCGAAAAGATGAGTCCGGTCAGGAAATCGAAAAAACTATATGCAACTCAAATTCGATTGGTTGATTGTGTTGGAAAACTTGCGGCGTGGAATCATGGTTACTGACGGGACGCTTGAAGGCCCTGCGGGTCCGCGCATCATTTACGTGAACCGCGCCTGGCTGAAGATGACGGGTTACGGCCGGGAGGAACTGGGCGGCAAGACCCCGCGCATCCTGCAAGGCAAGCACACCGACCGCGCCGTGCTCAACTCGCTGAAGCAAAAGCTGTTGAACCGGGAAGCGTTCCACGGGCAAACCTGGAACTACCGCAAGAGTGGCGAGCCCTTCATCATGAACTGGTATTGCTACGCCATCTACGGCGAGCGGCCCAAACCGACCTACTACGTGGCCGAGCAGGAGGACGTGACGGAGCTTGAAACACTGCGCCAGAAACAAAAACTGCTCGTCAATCCGAATGACGCGGATGCCCTGAGCTTCTTCTCCGTGTTGGACGAGTGGAAATCCGCGCGGAAGAAGGGGGTCTGAACCGCTGACCCGGTCGCTGCCCTGACGGACGAAATCTCTGAACAACAAAAAACCGGCGATCTGAAAAACAAACCGCCGTTTACACCGGTAAAATTTTTCTCCGCCTACCACCCGCGCGGCACCGGAGTTTTCACACGGCCTCGCGAATTGTTAGCACTCCAACCGCCTCCGAGGCGGGGCAATGACCCAAGAAACAAGACAAGGACGTTTTGTTGAATATCAACGACTTGCGCGTCTTGTTTCTCAGGAGGTGCGCTTTGCATTCGGTGTTTTTAACCGCAATTTGCGTTCGTCGGTTTTATTAGAGTGACGGTCGGTAAAATAACCCACTACCAAGGTTTCAATTTTTTAAAGGACGGCATAGCCTCGTCTTCAGGGACAATCTTTGCCTGCGGCTCCAGTCGGTTATCCACAAGGCCGCCGGCTTTCGCCCTTCCACCGTTGGCTGACAATTACTTTTTAAGACTCGTTTTCAGCACTCCGGCCGGACAGCTCTCAACGCAACGCTGACAGAGGATGCAATCGCCATTGCTAATGCGTGTGCCCATTTTCACACGCGCAGCCACGGGAATATCCATCGGACAGACTTTCGTGCACGTCTCGCATCCGGTGCACGCCTCGGCCCGAGCGGAGACATGGAGAAGCGCCGGGCGGCTCGTCCAACGCAGAACGAATCCGGTGGGACAAAGGTATTTGCAGAACGCGCGCTGGTCGCGCAGAGCCAATGCCAGCGCAATCGCTGCCGCATAGTAAACGGCAACGCCGGCAGCGACGGACCACAGGCTGTTGCCGTGCAAGTGTCCGCGGGCTCCGCCAGGCTGGGCGTCTAACACCAGCGCGAACAGAGCGGCGGCCGCAAAACTGACGGCCACACCGACAAGCGGTGTCCAAACCCAAACACCCTTGCGCCGCCCCAAGCCCTTGCCGACGGGAAGACGCTCGAGCACCATCGCACGCCAACACCCCCACCCACATAGAGCTCGGCCAAAGATGAGCGGCCCGACGATGGTGGTCGCCATCGTGTGACCGATAGCCGGGCCTAATGCTCCCAGGATCAGGAGCTCGAAGAAGCCATCCAGGTCGAGGTTGACGGAATCGACCAATGAGAACAGGAGAATTCCCAATCCACTGGTGGCCAGGACGAGCCACCGCCACCACTGTTTGCGGTTAGCGCGGGCAAAGGCGTAGCCGGCGAGAAATGGGCCTTGGGCGAGCCCCGAAAAGAAGAGAGAAATAGCGAAACCCAATGTATTTCCCCGGAACAATACTGCTGCAGCTAGCGGCCATAAGACGAGAAGGGAAATAGCGCTGACGACGAGCAACGCACGACTGACTCTACGGGGGTCGCGCACTCCCCGGTCATCTCCATCCTGTAATGACACGCTCATAACACCTAACGTCCAGTATAGGTCATCCGAAGTTATTCATGAGCTGGAAGCGAGCCTTTGAAAAGCTCGCGCCGCAGGTCGTGAATAACTTCGCCGCGAACCGGGCGGCGACCGCATCGGATTGACCATTGAGTTTCATTTCCGGTATCGGTTTGCTCTGGTTTTCCCGCACCGGCGGGCCAGGCCTGCTAACGACCAGTCGCTTTAACGACTTTGAGTTTATGGGCCGGCCCGTCGGGCGGGGCTTGGCCCTCTAACGACTACTCCAGAGGGCGTCTGCCTATTGCATGACGACTTTTCTATATTGCCGTCGCCGGGTCAAGCCGATTGCGGGAGACCACCACAAAAGACATTATGAACACCTCGCATCCCTATGACCTCATCATCGGTCTGGATCGTTCCGACCAGAAAGCCGACCTGCACCTGATCACCACCACCACCGGCGAACGCCGCTCGGTCGTCATCGCCACCACGCCCGAAGCCCTCTGGGAATGGTTGTTGGCACTGCGGCAGCAACAGCCCCAAGCCCGCGTCGGCTTGTGCCTGGAACAACCCGCCGTCCATCTCATTGCCTTCCTCGAAAGCTATGACTGGATCACGCTGCATCCCATCAATCCCATCACGCTCCAGAAGTATCGCGAAGCCTTCGTCACCAGCCGCGCCAAGGACGATACGCAGGACGCGTTCTATCTGGCCGAACTGCTCCTGACCCATCACCGCCAACTCAAAGTCTGGACCCCTGAGGACAGCGCCACCCGCGCCGTGCAGCAACTGGTGTTTCATCGCCGCGCCATCGTGGACGAGCGCACCGGCCTATCCAACCGCCTGATCGCCCTGTTAAAACAATACTTTCCACAAGCCCTGGTGTTGTGTGGCGAGGACCTGTGGCGTCCCCTGGCCACCCGGTTCCTGCTCAAATGGTCCAGCCTGCAGGCCGTCCAAAAGGCCAAACCGGCCACGCTCAAACAGTTTTATTATCTCAACGGCTCGCGTAGCGCCAAACTGCTGGAGCAACGGCTGGCCTTGGTCCAAAGGGCCGTGCCGGTCACCGACGAGACGGCGTTGCTTGCGAGCTTCGCGCTGCGGGTGCAATTGATCTGCCGACAACTGCAACTGGTACAGCAGACCATCACCGACTACGAAAAACAGATCGCGTCGGCTTACGCGGCGCATCCCGACCACGCCATCTTCGCCAGCCTGCCCGGGGCGGGGCCGGGGTTGGGGCCACGGCTGCTGGCCAGCCTGGGGTCGCAACGCGAACGCTTCGGTGCGGCGGCCGATCTACAGCACTACACGGGTATCGCACCCGTGACCAAGCGCAGCGGGGGCAGTTGTTACATCCACCGACGTTACTTGTGTCCGAAGTTTCACCGGCAAAGCTTCCACGAGTATGCCAAGGAAAGCATTCTGTGGAGCCGCTGGGCGGCGGCCTACTACCTGCAACAGCGCCGCAAGGGTAACCCGCACCACACGGCGGTGCGGGCGCTGGCGTTCAAATGGCAGCGCGTCATCTGGCGCTGCTGGCAGAGCCGCACGGCGTATCGGGAGGAAACCTACGAAGCGGCCTTGCGGAAAAGTGGCAGCCCGCTGGTGGCCTTGTTCGATAAGGTGGAATTGGGCAAAAGCCCTTTTAAAAACCCGGTGAAAAAATCCTAAAAAACCGTTGACGGATTACCTCAGAGGTGAACTGAGCGACGCGGGCGGCCCAACGCGTTCGCATTGGTAATTGACGCGGCCCGCCCGCGTTCGCTCCAGTGACCTTGTTCGACCAAGTCATTTCTTCGGAGTCACCTTGAGGTTGGCAATGACACCATAACCGGTGCACCAAAGCCCAACTGAGCCTCCGGTGCGCTCGCTGAGTTCGTTGACAATCAAGGATGGCTCGGTAGCGTCATTTACGAAGACTTTTACTTGCCTGTTTTCCAAGATGATTTTGGCATGAAACCACACGTCTCCATCTGGGGCCGGGTTGATGGGTTTCTCATACTGCCCGGGCTTCTCCTTCCGCAGTTTTTCCCATGGCCAGGCAGGCTCCGATATGTATTGCACGGCGTGTGACTTTTTTTCGGGATCGGTCGCCCGAAAGTTGAATGGACGGAAATAGACTGCATCGTGGGTCTTGGCATCTACGACGCGGAAGGCCACGCCAACGAAGCTGCTTTGCGGTGGCGCGCTTTTGCCCTTGGCGTCGAACTCGATAGTGCCTTCCTTGAAATCGAATCCGTCGAGCCAGACAATATTCTGTCCGTATCTGTTGAACTCGACGGCCGCTTCGGTTTCCTTTTTGGAGGCTTTTGTCGCGTCGATGCTACCCTTCCATCCCTTTCCTTCGGGCGCGGTCTTCAGGTCCGGTGTGATGGTCTGTCCCGAACACAACCCCGGGAAGGCACCGATGATGATTGCGATGATAATGATTGCCGAGAGGTTTCTGGTCATAGGTTGTTTACTTTCGTGCTTGCTGGCGTGATGTGGTCGAACAGTATTATTAGGCCAAAGAGCGTGCACAACATCGTGCACGGGTGATTTTTCTATCCGTGGCCTTTATCATAAGGTTATGAAAGCAGACCCGCGAATTTCTCTCAAGGATTATATTATCGTCCGGCAAAAATCATGTGTGCCCGCTTTATCGTCGCAGGAGATTTGGCCGAACTGGGAAAGTTCCTTGATTTCTTCTGCCGCGTCGCCTTTTTCCCCCGCCCTATAACATCGCCCCGCGCCAGCAAGTTTCCTTTGATTGCCAGCAAGATGGGCGCATCAAAAGTGCTCGCCCGCGGCTTGGGCCAAGGCCAAAGTGGAGGAGCAAGTGGTCGTTCAGGCAGCTTCCGAGACCCAGGATGTATCTTTCAGTTTGGCAGTTGCGGTTCGTACTGACGGATTGCTTCCTGGGCGGCTTGGTCCGAGTCAGTCATATTTCTGCCGTAGTCAGTCAGGTCATCGTAATACCTGTTTGCCTGCCTGCAGAGCTCTCTGGTGTATTTCATATATTCTGCTTGCACCTCGTCTCTTGCCCGGGTGAGGACATCCAGTTTGGCTGACTCGAAGTCCTTTTCATATGAAGTAATCTCCTTGCCTGTTATGAGCTCACCAGCACGCTGTGCTGCTTGCGGGCCAACGGAGTAAAAATGTTCGTCAATTTTTCTGTGCCCCTCTTCATAACCCTTCAATTTTCCGGCTTCGCCATTGGGCAATGTGATGGTGATCGCTAACCCGATGGAGATTGTCGCTGTCTCGAAGTGGAAATTAAAGGGCCCATCGGCGCTCTTTTGCCTCCAGCGAAAGGTGAAATCGGTGTCACATTTCAGGTGGTAAGACGTATTTCCACCCCCCCTTCTGACTATCCCTGGAGGTCTGGGGCCAGCAGGATCGTAGTATGTGTAGGCAACAGTAGGACTGGCGGTCTGGACGAAAACAGAGGAGCGAGCGATGTCAGCCAGCGCTGCTGTTCTTATTTTTTCGTCTCGCTGTAATTTTCGCGAAAGTTTAGCCATCGCAAGCTTTTCGTTTTTCTCATAAGCAGAAGCTTTCTTTTGATCATAGCCAAACTGCTTTTGGAGTGATTCCGGGAGCGTCGCGAATTTGAGCCGGGTCAATCCCGTGCCACCCGAATCAAGCGGGTATTCAACAAGCAACCCATCTGGCAGGACACGCAGGAGTTTTGCAGAGTTGTAGGTTTGTCCATCGGTCGTGATGATTTTTGATGGCAGTGAATTTGAAGACGGACCCGCAATTTGATTTGTCTGAGCAAATGATGGGGCAGCCAACCCAGTGAAACCCGGCAGAGTCGCGAACAAAATCAACACTGCCACAGGGACTGCCCTCCGGGCGGAGGGCGATTGGCTATGGCTATTTTTCATCATGCGCACGCTCCAATAAAAGCTGGCCATCATAATATTGTCACCTCAATCGTTTTACGCTGACGAAAGCAAGATTTAAACCACCCATGCATGGCAGTCAGTGGGCGTTGCATGAATATCGGACAAGTTTGCACACTTTCGGGAGGGTAAGAACTGCAAAAAATTGTTTTACCAAGCACGACTGATGCCCTGCAACACGCCAGCTATGTGTGCCCGGCGGGAGCGGAACTGACGTATCGGTTCCACACGTATGAACTGGGACGCGAGCTGAGATACTACCGTGCCAGCGGTTACAAGGGCTGCGCGTTGAAGTCACAGTGCACGCGGAACAAGGCCAACCGGACGATCACGCGGGAGGAGAACGAGGGGTTGATGGAAGCGATGGCGGCACGGATGGCGGCGCAGCCCTGGAAGTTCAAATTGCGCAAGACGCTGGCCGAACATCCGTTTGGCACGATCAAGCGCTGGTTTGGGTACACGCACTTTCTGCTCAAGGGTCTGGAGAAAGTGCGGACGGAGTGGAGCCTGACGACCTTGGTCTACAACCTCAAACGGGTGCTCAATCTGGTGAGCTTCGAGAAACTGATGGCGGCGGTTGGAGTGAAAGTGCCGCAAACCGCCTGAAGCGGGCGGGCGGTGCCTTTTTTTTCGCACCGTGGCTGC
>Ga0187866_1002879_pt1 | contig 13580 bp, 9 predicted proteins | sample June2016WEW_11_1_3_FD_133013 | JGI IMG/M metagenome (GOLD analysis project Ga0187866, IMG submission 133013) | Peatland microbial communities from SPRUCE experiment site at the Marcell Experimental Forest, Minnesota, USA - June2016WEW_11_150 | ecosystem: Environmental > Terrestrial > Soil >... | reverse complement strand
TCATCCGTTGATCCAGTCACGAGGCCAGCGTCTCGTAGGCGAGCTTTGCCGGCCTCCCCGGGTTCCACGCAACATAACCGGTAGTTTGGATCGTCCTTAAGCGCTCGCACCACCCGCATCCCCATGCTTCCTCCGGCGCCAAACAACGCAAGCGTGGTCATCGTGGTTCGCTCCTTCTTAATGTTCAGCACTCAATCTCCTCCGCGCGATGGATTCGCCATCCGCGCAGTCCTGCGGAGTGCCGCGCAGGACCATTGACATGACCCTGGACTCGCCTACGCCCGGGTTTGATCGATACGCGTTATTGCATACGGCCGAAGCTTGATTTCCACCTGATGGCGAATGATCTTGAGCTCGTGTCCCGGCTCCTTGCGGAAGGACTCGGGCGAAGTCATGGCCATTTCTACACAGGTTTCGTCGAGAGACTTCAGCAACAGGGAATTGCCGAGATTCGCGGCGCCGACGCGCACGTCTTGCTTTTGGTCGGTAAAGTTCACCAGAACTATTCGCAGCTTGTTGCCCTTGCGCAGAACGAGGCCATCAACAGTCAGCGGCGTGCTCGATGTCGACGGTAGCACCTTACCGCTTGCGAACTCGCCCACGTCGGCCAGCACATGGTAAAGCGGAAACACGGCGCCCGGGAGCGACTGGAACTTTGTCGGATTCAGTGAGCCCGATTCAGTTTCCATCACACCGCGCCAGCCGGTGGTTTCGTGGTAGGTGACACTGTAAACGCCGCTTTCGGCAAGATACTTGATGCTGCCGGCCGTCCACCCCGCGCCGAATAGCGACATCTGCCGCACGTCGACTTGCGAAGGTAATTCGCCCGGCGCCGGCGCCGGTTGCGGTCCCGTGGCATCGGGGTTGAAGCGTGGCCGGAGCGTCACGGGGGTGACGGCAATTTGCGCGCTTCCCACAAACTGCCGCGCACTTTCAATTGTTGACGCCTGCCCTTCCAGGTTCTCCGCCATCGAAGCATTATCGAACGCGTGAACCTCCGGGTTGATCGAGTAGTTCACCAAATTCCAGGCACCCGCCACCGGCCTACCGCGATTCAGTTGGGCAAAGTAGGCATTGGTGCCGGCGCCCATCATGGCCAGAGGATCAAAGTCGGCCAGAGTTTGACGCGCCAGCTTGACCCATTTCTCGCTCGTCGATTTTTCCGCCACATGAAAGATCAACCAGGCGGCGACGGCTGGCTTCAGTTGGTCAAGAATGGAGCGCAGATTTTGTAGCTCGCTCTCTGCCGCATCTGACAGGAACACCGCAATCTCCAGCGGCACTTGCAGTTCACCCGCTTCGGCGGTCGCCCGGTGCAGTTGGGCCTCGAAGCTCGTTTGGGTGAGGTCGACGTCCACGCGTAGGTGAGCCAGATGCAGAGCGCGCAGGCGCTCGATCGCACGCTGGCTCAAGGCCTGACCGTGGGTCGCCATCCCTAGGCCGAGGCGTGGGAATGCCACCGGCATGGCGTCACGAATCGTAAATGTGATGACCTTGTCGTCGGCTTCCGCTTGCGGAGTGGGAACGGCGCCCTTGAGATTCAGGGTGATAGACTGCGAGAGCTTCGTGCCTGCCTTTAGTTCCACCGGAAAAGGCAATCGCAACGGAGTGCAATAGGTTTTGTAGGAGGCATCCGTCCAGTTGCGCTGATCCTCCATCTCGAAGATGTCCCCTTCAAATCGCACCTCCGCTGTGACTCCAGGCAAGGCTTCATGCGAAATCGATCGCATGTCCTGGAAGGGCTGATGTGGAGATATGTAACGTGGGAAAGTGGCCTGCTCCCGTTTGCCGTCGGAATGCTCGACCACACAAGGCTGGCCGGCGCACTCGCGGATCGGATGCAGCACACAAAAACCGACGCGGTTCCTCAAGAAAGTTGAGCGTGCTTCGCCATCCATGGTAAATGTGATCGTGCCGTCGGCCGCGCCAATGATCGTTCCCTTCCAGAAGAAATCGATATCTCCCTGCTGGTTCTCGGCGTCGTAGGAGATCCGGAAGGAGTCTCGCCCCATCTCCTTCTTGAGATTGGAAAGGCGTGGCAGCACCGTGCCCCAATTCCGGTCGCGGATGGCGACGTAAACGCGGCGCAGGATTTCACGCTCACCGAGCCGGATGTATCGCAAGTCACCTGCCTCATAGACCAGCGAGAGAGGACCAGCGCGCAGGGGAATCTGCTCCGGCAGCGGCGCATCGACACCGTAGTAGAGAACTCGTCTCGGCAAATGCACTTCTTCCTCCTTCCCCCACCGCGGAGGCAGCCAGCCTCCTCCGCCGATAATGGGTAAGCCGCCCAGCGCCCGGATGAATCCCCGGCGCGAAAAAGCTCCGCTCGGCCATTTCAGCATCCTCTTCGCCCCGCTGGTCATGGCATTATCCCTTTCCGCCGGGGTGTATTGGCGCGCCGACTCCTACCCCATCCTCAGTGCCCCGTGGCTCTCACCAGGGGAAGGAATTGACTTTGCCCCCCATCGACGGTGATGACTTGGCCGGTGACGTGCCTTGCTTCCTCGGACGCCAAATAGGCCACCAAGTAAGCGTGGTCTTCCGGCGCTGCCATGCGCCCGGCAGGAATCAGTTCCACCATGGCTTCCAGATTCAATCCGCGTTCCTTGGCTCCCTGCTCGAGCATCTCGGTGCGCGTCATGCCCGGGCACAGGCAGTTGACAGTGATGCCCTGCGGCGCCATCTCCACGGCCAGACAACGCGAGAAATGCACCACCGCGGCTTTGGCGGAGCTGTAACTGATCTGATTCGTGCGGACAATGACGCCTGCGATGGATGAAATGTTGACGATGCGGCCGGCGCGCCGCGGGATCATGCGGCGAATAGCTGCCTGCGAACAAAGAAATACCCCTTTGGCATCCACCGCGAAGGCCTTATCCCAGGTGTCTTCGCTCGTCTCTGCTGTCGGCCCCGAGAAGTAAATGCCGGCGTTGTTCACCAGCAGCCACAGCGGGCCGAGTTCGGCCTCGACACGGACGACCATCGCCTCGATGTCCGTCTTCCGGGTGACATCCGCGGCCAAGGCAAGAGCACGGACGCCTTCCCGGCCCAGTTCCTGCACCGTGCTGTCCGCCGCAGCCTGATCAATGTCGTTAACCCCCACAGCCATACCGTGGCTGGCCAGAACGCGCACAATGGTCTTTCCGATCCCGCGACCCGCTCCGGTGACCAATGCGACTTTCCCTTCGAGTCCCATGGGCGCTCCTTTCGTTCGCCGCCCCGCAAATCGCCTTCTTAGGCATGGAGGTCGAGCATCTATGCGTGACGATCTTTGTCCTCAACCAAGGCGATGAAGCCGCCGCGTGCACTCCCTTCAGTTCTTTCCAACCTGCGCGCGGGGAGTGCGGCCGGAAGTCTCCTCGAACATTGCAGATCAAAGGTCGCCCATGATGTTCCTAAACCGGCCATGGACCCGAGCCCCGCCCTGATCTTTTCTCCGGGCACGCTCATGCGCAAACATCGGTTTCCACGTACGCTGGAGGGATCTCCAAAAGCAGGATGACATCCTCCCTGCGACATCCAGGGTACTGATCCATGCCCTCCAATTACTTGCTGTGCCTCTTGTAGTCTTCGACGAGGCTTGCGCAAATGCCTTCCATTTCACTTGGTGAGTCGTTGCCAAAGTGAAAAGCGACTCTGTAACCATATCGATGCTTCGCCACCGCTAAAGGAGGAAAGTGGACACGGATGAGCGCCGAATGGTTCTCTACGATCAGCTCGCTTTTTGCGACGGGGTCCAGCAACATGAGGGCGAAGGTCTCGCCAGTCTTCTTGTTGAACGTTCCGATGAATTCGCCACCGAGGCCAAGGTTTATCTTCTGTTGCGGGACAAAATCCTGGATTGCGTGGGCGCTCGTAAACCATTGGTTATAGTTGGGCTGGTCGAAAACCCGAAACGGTACGGATGTGTCGAGGATATAAGACTGAGATTCCTCACCCGCCTGCGGCTCCACCTGGATCTCCTCCACGATCGTATTGCTGTCACCCCTTAGGGTAAGTACCCTTTCCAGATTTACGCCAGCAGGGTAAATGTCTGGAGCACGGTATTCGAGTCGGACACCTGCTTGCGCTCCAGCACTTAAAACGATCTGGTAAGCGTAGGGTCGGTTGTAGAGGCCCAACCAGTTCGCACGCGTCGATGCAGGGAGATCTTTCTGATCGGCGGCTTCAAAATGAGTGCTGAAGGTATCTCGCATTCCGCCCACCGAATCGAACGCATTGGTTCCTGATGATTTGAGGACGAAAGCAAAAGACCGCCCACCAGCGTGCGGGCTGATGAAGCAACGTATTCTCTGATTCTCCAAGATTACATCCTCAAATCCATCACGATCGTAGTCCAGCGTGTAAGCCAGTGCTTCCCCTGCGCGGAAAGCGGCCAGCGCTACTTCCTCTGCAATCTCGTAAGTGCCGGATTGCATTCGAATCCGGATTGGATAGACTTTGCTGCCCCTGTTCGGCACCGCGCGCAACTCCACCGTCTTTTCCCCTTGGGGGGGCAAGTCGACTCTCATCACGGGGGAAGTGAGAGTCAGATCGGACCCTTCCGCCGTCACTACCACGGTGCTCTCGTGCTCGAACCAATTCTTGATTCGGATCTGGAAACGTGCTTCGCCAGGCAGATTGAGGGTAGCCAGGACCGGGTGAACTATGGGGAAACTCTGGTCTTCCCGCAACGGGAAGGTCAGGATGGGATCTATGTCGTAACTGAAGGGGGGGTGGACGGTCGCTGTTGCCCTCCATGCCCAAATAGACGAAGAACCTTTTTCGCGGAAGGAAGCCTCGAGGTCGACCGGCAGATTGTCAATTGCCTCCGCAGGTACCCCGACCGGGAAAATCACGTCGACGCTGGAACGGGGAGGAACAAGAACGGAACGAGTAGCGGTTTTCCCTTTGCTGAGAGTTCCGGCCGAGAAATCCAAATCCCCCTCAAGGGCCTTACCCCAACGATTCTCCACGCGGACACCGACCATCTGGGTACTCCCGGCAATCCAGGGCCCTCCGGGTAATATGGCCATTCGCGGCTGACTACTCGGATAGGTCAACTCGATTGTCCGCAAAAAGTGTGGCGGCTGGCCCCGTGGAATCTTTAACGTCAAAAGCCGCCGCGCCAAATCTTCTTGCAGGGAAGCGGGCTCACCATCAATCCTAGCCTCCTGCACGTGGCGGGAAAGGCGCAGTGTGACTACGGCATCCGAGGGGGCAGTGAACTCCAATTGCAGTTTCGAACCATCGTAGGTGACTCGAGATAATTCCGCCGTGGCGAAGTAGATTTCATCGGTAGTTACGAGCCCCGGCGGCATTTTCCAGAAGGAATTGACCAGCGGAACGCGGAGGGGCAGGATGAGCGACTCGCGTGGGGGCAACGTCAGGTCTGGAAGCTGAAGAGTGCGCTGAGCAGCCGGAAGACTGGAAGACAAGGCTTGGGGATCAGTCGCTACAATACCCGCCATTTGAGCCTGCTCGGCATTGAAGTTGGTCACTCCCAAAAAACCAAAACCACGACAGCCCGCTGCCTGCTGCTCCTCCGGCTGCGCACACGAATCAGCAATGAGCTCCGTTGCGTAGAGGCCTGGGTCGCGCGCCCGGGTGGGTTTCGCGTGTAGAGACACGCCTCTCGAGATGCCCGCTTCCGCCATGAGAGCGGGAAGTGCGGCTTTTGCAGCCTGTAACGCGCCCTCGCTAAAGTCGTTGGGAGCTTCGCTGTTTGGTCCCTGAGATCCCGCTTTCTGGATAGAAGGTGGCCGTCCGGGAGTGTCATCTCCGGAAAACAACAGCCCCGTCCCTTGTGGGAGGCACCAAGTCGAGAAGTCCGACCCGTAAAACAGCACCTGCCCCTTGCCTACGGCAAAACGTGCACCCACAACTCCTCCGCTGGCATCGCGAGCGAAAACCTTTACGCTTGAGTTCAGCCCGCGAGGTAGCAGCACGGTGCGGTTTCTCAGTAAGCGTGCCTGCGCCCCATTGGCGAAGGAGACCGTGGTGTCGCCCCGCACCAGGCGCTCCGTGCCAAGTGGGGCGAACAACTGGGCAAAGATTTTGCCTTGCGGAATCGAAGGGAACACGAGCAGAGTTCCGCCCCGCTGGAGGTAGTCAAAAACGTGACGCTGGGCTGCCCCAGAATACGCGCCCAGATGCGGATATTTCTTAAGCTCCTCGTGGGTGTTGACAAAGTTCGGTAGTAAGAGGGATTTATAATTATTAAAATTATCGTCTGGAGTATAGTCTGAATCGATAAGTTCGAAATTATAATGCTCGAAGACCCCGCTCCAGAGAAGGCGAGCCGCAACGTTGGCAACCAGGTTGGTCTCCGCCATGGTCAGCGGGGCTTGGGGGTACGTGGCCATCGGATAGATCAGACCGGCGTCGGCCAAGAAATGCGACGAGGCCAGCAGGGGTCCCATCCCCACCAGCAGCCGGCCATTGCGGCGAACGTACACGGCCCTGGCACATTCCTTCCCGGCGAAGTTCAGTGCAGACTCGCGGCTGTAAAAGTAGTTTGCCCATTGCGTTTCCGAGCCCGCGGGACTTAGCCCATCCGTCAGGTAATAATAGCTTAAGCCTTTGAGGCCGTTCTGGAACATCACGCGCGACACGATGAGCATGTTGGTGGGGTCGCTGAAGCGGGCATACGTATCCCGTTCGCTCAATCGCCATCCATCGTGGAACTCAATAAGTGTCGGTGCGAATAGTGGTTCGGTCTTTAGGAGTTCCGTTCGGAACTTACCCTTGGCCGCTTCCCAAATCGTCGAATAACCGCTTGGGTCGTGAGTTGGCATACCCAGGTAGGACCCGAAGTAAGGGTAGTCCTGACCCATGTTCCAGAAAGGCTCAGCGGAGACATAGTTGGCTTCGGCATTCAACCGCATGTCCGAACCATTCACGTAATAGGGGATCTGGGCTCCGTCCGTGGCTTGCTTGGCATAGCGTCGAAGGAGGTCCATGTATTGCCAGAAATGGGGTCCGTTGTAGTTCTCACGTTCTGCGGCCTGGTCGTCATCGAGCTGAACGCTGATCACGGGACCACCGTTTGTGGCCAGAAATGGCTTGATGACTGCCAGAACTTGCTGATACCACTCTCGTGTGTATTTAAGATGAGTTGGGTTCTTCAGCCAAGCCTCGGCCGCATCCTCAGAGTATGCATATTGCAGGGCAGAAAGACGAGGATACCGCCCCTCCAGAATGCTCTGCTCAGACATCCCGTATTCAGGCTTGCGAAGCAGCCAATCTGGGTAGCCACCATTCTTCCACTCGCCCGTGGAGTATGGTCCTGGCCGGATGCTCACTTTAAAGCCCACGGCACTGCAAAGTTCCAGGAGGTATTTGAGGTCGCGCCGCGGGTTGGTGTGACCGTCAAAGTCTACGACATCTTCCTGCGGCTGATGCCAATTCCAGAAGGGATAGACATCGACTGCGTTGACTCCAAGGGCCTTAAGCTGCAGAAGTTCTGTGGCCCATCGGTCGTGCGGAATGCGGTTGAGCAGGAAGGAAGTGGCATGCATGAAGAAAGGCTTTCCACCCACCCAGTACTCTGGGTAACCATTAACGAGCTTGCACTGGTTATCTGGAGTGCCGAGGACAAGCTGGTTCTTCTCGTGGGCTAGAGGTGCGAAGTTCCCGGCCAGAACAAAGAGCAAAAGGACTGGACCTGAAGAGCGCAATCGAAGGCCCCTCATGAGTTGTTGCCTCCTTCCTTTTATGGGCGGGGGCCGTGATGGCTTTGGGAGCGCCGAGGCGGGCGCGCATTCGACGAAAGTGCTCCCCGAGGAACGTTCCGCTCCTGTGGAGGCTCTGAGCAGCCATTCTGAGAGCCAGCGCTGCGCGGTTTTTCGTTGGGCCGGTCCTGGACGATAGCACCTTGCCTCCACTGACACGCTTGTCCGGGCAAAGACGCAGCCAAGACGCAAACGCGGCCACGTTGGGGAAGGCAGAGAGGTCGGGGCCGATTTCTGTCAGGAGCATTTGTGCCGTCAGGGAGTTGATGCCCGGCACCTGAGTGAGATCGGCCCCGTCGCGCTTTCGACCCGGCACGTTTTTCGCGTGTCGGGCATTGACCAGGCGAGCTTCGATGCCGCGTTTCTGCAGAATCTGGAACAACGGAATCCAGTAGACGGCGGTGGATTCCGTAACCACGGTTCGAATCCCGCAGCTCACCAGCCAGTCAGCCAAGGCCTCCAAGTCGGGGGTGAAGGTGTCGAAATAGCGAGCCGGTTCCGGATCCCGATCCGCTGGTACCGCCACGAAAACCTGTGTCACACCCACATCCGCGCCCGCGGCATCAGGCTGGATCACAGGAAGATTCTGAACACTCTTTCGTTTCCGCGCCATGATACGCAGTCTCCTTAGCGAAGCAAGCCAAGGGCGACGGCCCGGACCGTGCAAAAGGAGTATTCCCTTAATCGAGATCGTCGCAGTCTCGGAACACCGCCAAGACCCGGCGTCATCACAGATTTGACCACGGGACCCGGGACCACGCTGCGGGACGGGCTTGTGAAAGCACCAGTGAGCCCTCGGCCTTTAGCTTGCCGTCGCCATATGGCTCACCCCAGTTTAGGCTGTCCCTGTTCCTTACCGTTTTGTCCAGACCACCGGTCTGGTACTTCACTGCGTGGCCGCGAAGAAGCATTCGATAGTCGGTGTATTCGAAACCCGCATTGCAGGAGATTGCGAGGGGCAGGGGCCCATGGGGCTTCGCAAACCCGTAAGTCTTGATCTGTGGTGTACCATAGTATCAGGCCATATTGGCAAGTAGCCAGAGACCCGACGTAGGGGGCTATGTACTACTGGCCTTCATGCGTGTCACTTTTTTCTCGTGAATTCAGTACGATCCCCACGCATGGCCTCATATCGAGGCATATCATACCCAGAAGCTATAACCATGGGCTGGGAGGAGGGCGAACAAACTGCCAACAGCGGCAGCCCATGGCATGCCATGCTACAAACGAGCAACTCCCTCCAACTCGAAGGATCTTCCTGTACGGAGAGGCAAGGTCATGGTTGTAACAGACGTCCTCTCTTCTGATTCTGGCGGTCCCTGGGCGAGGGTATTGCACCTGGGTCTCCCCATCAGGGCTTGAGCGTGGGCGCGGCGCCCTCAAACGTCAGGACAGGAGAGAAGCAGATTCGGCATCAAGATAGAGCGTTGCCTGAGAGTGTGTGCGTATCAGAGATGACGGACAAGCTTCCGAGATGGGTCCTTCAAGAGCTTTGCGAATTGCCTCTGCCTTCCGACGCTCGGGAACACAACAGACCAGGTATTCTGCATTCACAAGGACGGGGCAAGTGAGGGTAACCGCGTCCCGAGGAACAGCCTCCAAATTTGGGAAGCGCCCTTCCCCTACCTGTTGCAGTCGGGCTGTTTCGTCTATGCTGACCTGCTTCATTGCCAGGGGATCGTGAAAGTCAGCAACGTGTGGATCGTTGAAACCGATGTGTCCGTTCACTCCAATACCTAGGAAGCAAAGGTCGATTGGCGCCGACTGAAGTGAGGTTGTATATCTACGGCATTCTTCCCTGAGGTCAGGCGCATCCCCAACCAAATAGTGCACTTGGCCTGGGTGGACGAAATCAACGAGGTATGTTTTCAACCACCAATTGAAACCTGCCGGGCTGGCCGCGGGCATCCCGACGAATTCATCCATCTGGAAGACTTCGATGCGGCCCCATTCGATGTCCGGAATCTCAACCAACGTGCGGACCATGTCCTCCTGAGAAGTGCCCGCTCCAACGATAGTACGGGCACGACCCGTACTTGAGGTGGCATGCCGTAAGATGGTCGCAGCCTTAGTGGCTGCCGCTCGACTCGTGTCTAGTTTAGATGGATAAACTTCCACGCGAACCTTGTCAACTTGGAACTCTCGTATTGGTTGTATCATGGCCGTTTGTATACCACGCCGGCAGCGAGATTGTCAAGTCCCCCAGCGATTTCGCAAACTGCAGGACTTTAGCGGATCTGTGCGGGTTTTGCAGCGCCCCGGAAGCCGGAAAGTCCCTACTCACCACCACGGCCCCCAAACAGTGGTAATAGTGCTTGTCTTCTCGCGGCTCGCCGTCCACCCGTGTGACCACTCGCCCTCGCGCCCAGGACGAGGCCAGACGCAGTTGCGCCTGAAGCGTCGCGCTATATCATATCTCAGGGCGAAGATCGCCTGCGGGTCCACCCCGGCGGGCATTTTGCTCAGTGGACTTCCACTTGGGCCAAGTCCTCGAAGTACTGGACTACCCCACTGTGGTCGAGCTTCCCTTTGCCGGCTACTCTCAGAGCGGACATGACTTCCGTAGCCATGCCACTGAAAGGCAGTGGTACGCCCAGCTCATGGGCAGTCTGCATGACGTTCAGAAGATCTTTCAGGTGAAGCTCGATGCGGAAGCCGGGGTCGAACTTGCGGTCAAAGATGAGAGGGGACTTCGCATCTAACACCGTGCTGCCGGCCAAGCCCCCGCGGATGGCTTGGAAGACAACTTTGGGATCGACCCCCGCCTTCGTGGCCAATACAAAGGCCTCCGAAATGGCCATGATGTTCAGGGCAACCACAATCTGGTTGGCCAGCTTCGTAATGTTGCCGCTCCCGATCTCGCCGACCCAGACCACGGACTTGTCCATGAGCCGCAGCACGTCAACGACCCGATCGAAGACCTCTTTTTCTCCTCCCACCATAATGGAAAGCGTGGCGTCCTTCGCCTTGGGCTCGCCGCCACTCACCGGTGCGTCGAGCATCCGAACTCCTTTTTTGCGGGCTTCGGCGGCGATTTCCTTCGAGACCAAGGGGGCAATTGAACTCATGTCCACCAGGATCAAGTCTTTTCCCGCGTCTGCGAGTACCCCTATTTCACCCAACACCACTTGCTTCACCTCCGGTGAATTAGGGAGCATGGTGATGACGGTTTCTGAACAGGAAGCCACTGCGGCCGGGCTTGCGCATTCGGTCGCGCCCAGCGCCACCAGTTCACGCACCGGCTCCGGCCTGATATCGTGAACGAACAAGCGGTGTCCGCCGCGAAGCAGATTCGTAGCCATGGGTTTTCCCATGATTCCAAGACCGATGAATCCCAGAGCCTTCATTTCCCCTCCTTTGAAGCGGTCAGTAACTGGGGTTGTTCCAGCAAGGTCTTGCAGCGGCGCAGGAATTGCGCTGCCAGGGCGCCATCCACCACGCGGTGATCGACTCCCAGAGTGACCCGCATCACCGGCCGAACGAACAGGCCACCTTGGATTACTCGGGGCTCTTCGGTGATGGCGCCAATGGCAAGGATTCCTGTCTCTGGCGGATTGATTATTGCTGTAAATTGTTCCACACCGTACATGCCTAAATTGGAGATGGTGAACGTGCCTCCCGCCATTTCCTCAGCGCTAAGTCGCCGGTGGGTGGCTTTCTCCACGATGGCCCGCCTTACCTTGGCAAGCTCTGACAGACTCATCCCCTCGACCCCGCGCAAAACAGGCACGACCAGCGTGCCGTCCTCCGCGGCGACCGCGAAACCGATATGCACAGAAGAATGCAAATGGAGTTCCTTGTCGACCAAGGTGGAATTCACCCAGGGATATTCCGTGAGGCAGATGGCAACCGCCTTGACGATGAGATCATTGATTGAGAGAGGGGCACCGGACGGCGGAGTGCTCAAACTGGCAGAAGGTTTCTGGCAGGAGTCCAGCGCCGCACCCATATCCACCGCCATGGTGAGATAGATATGGGCGCGTTCGCGAAGGCTCTGGGTCAATCGCCCCGCGATGATCTGCCGAGTGTTCGAGAGAGCCTGCACCGTGTCAGGGCGGGCGCCGGTGGGGGGTGAGGAAGCACGCGCATTGGCGATCGAGAGCTGCACGTCCTTCTCAGTAATCTGGCCCTCCGGCCCCGTCCCTTGCAAATCCTTCCAATCGATGTGGTGCTCCTCAGCCAACCTGCGGGCGCGCGGTGAAATCAGCTTGGGGCCGGAGGCACGGGCAGCTTTCGGCGTTTCGGCCACAGGCCCCACCACAGCGCTCGCCTCGCGTGCTGGCGCCGCCACGCTATCGCCCAAGATCATACTGATATCTTCTTTCTCCGCGCCGATCACTCCCACAATGGTCCCCACGGGCACCACTTGCTCGGCTCCTACCAGGACCCGCAGCAGCCAACCGTCCTCGGGTGCTGCAATATCAACCAACGCCTTGTCCGTCTCCACTTCAAACAGCGGCGCGCCCTTCTCGACGGGGTCGCCTTCCCGCTTCCACCATTTTCGTATGGCGCCCTCCGTCATTGTCAGGCCCAGCATGGGCATTGTGATTTTGGCGGCCACAACTCTCCCCCTTTCCTAGACCATCTCCTTGACGGCTTGAACCAGCGCCGCGGCGCTGGGGATAACGTAGTTTTCCATGACCGGCGCAAAAGGCACCGGAACGTTCAGCGCACAGACACGCCTCACGGGTTTTTCGAGGTAATACAAGCCTTTTTCCATGACCTGCGTCGCAATCTCTGCTCCGATACCGCAACGCGTATAGCCTTCATGCGTAACGATCAAGCGCCCAGTTTTTTTGACGGATTCGAGGATGGTGTCGATATCCAGAGGGACGATGGTGCGCGGATCGACCACTTCCACACTCACGCCCTCCGCCGCAAGGATTTCAGCCGCTTCCAGCGCCCGCAAGACCATGCGCGAGAGCGCCACGATGGTGACTCCTGTGCCTTCGCGGCAGACCTTGGCTTGGCCGAAGGGAATCAAGTACTCCTCCTCGGGCACCTCACCTTTGGTGTTGTAAAGGAGCTTATGCTCAAAAAAGACCACGGGGGTGTCATCGCGAATGGCGGTTTTCAGCAGACCCTTCGCATCGTAGGGAGTCGACGGCAGTACCACTTTCAATCCGGGGATGTGCGCGACCCACGCCTCCAGACTCTGGGCATGCTGCGCCGCCGAGGAACGCCCGGCTCCCTCCTGGGTACGGAAGACTACGGGAATCGTCGCTTGTCCGCCGGACATGTAGCGCAGCTTGGCAGCCTGATTGGCGACCTGGTCCATGGCGATGGTCAGAAAATCGTTGTACATGATTTCGGCGACCGGCCGGAGTCCCGTCATCGCCGCGCCCACCGCGGCCCCGGCAATAGCTGCCTCGGAGAGCGGCGTGTCGCGTACGCGCTCCGCCCCGAACTCTTCCCACAGACCCTGCGTGGCCTTGAAGGTTCCGCCGAACCGGCCAATGTCGAGACCGATGAGAAACACGCGCTCGTCTCGCAACATTTCTTCGCGGAGAGCGTCGCGTACCGCTTCTTTGTAAAAGAGCTGTTTCATGATTTCACCTTTCCATGATTTCGCCGTGCGAGCTATGGCTCCACATCCTGCAAGGCATCCTCAGGTTGCGGCGAGGGACTGTGGCGCGCGAATTCCACTGCCGCGTCCAATTCCTCCTTCACTTGTTCATGAACGCTCACCATCTCAACGGCCGACATCACACCCTGCTCCTCGAGATATCGCTCGTAACGAGGCACCGGATCCCTGGCTTTCCACTCGGCGACTTCCTCAGGGGGCCGGTAGCTGGCCGGGTCACCTACGTAGTGGCCTAACCACCGATAAGTCTTGCATTCGACCAGCGTCGGCCCTTCACCCTG
>Ga0187866_1002875_pt1 | contig 13590 bp, 13 predicted proteins | sample June2016WEW_11_1_3_FD_133013 | JGI IMG/M metagenome (GOLD analysis project Ga0187866, IMG submission 133013) | Peatland microbial communities from SPRUCE experiment site at the Marcell Experimental Forest, Minnesota, USA - June2016WEW_11_150 | ecosystem: Environmental > Terrestrial > Soil >... | reverse complement strand
CTGTCAGGGCTAGTCCTTTGGTACGATAATGTAATGTTTTCCCTTTTCTAAAATACCATAACCAAAGCCGTTCTGTCATCAGCGGAATGAGTGTGAAAAAAGGTCAATAGATATAAGACTTTGGCGGAAACGGCAGGATGAGGTGAAACAGCGAGGGGGTAATTGAATGGGAACGGCGTTTACTATATTGTAAGGCGCATGTTTTCCTGCGCAACGGTAATGGGGACGTTGAGGTCGGCGGAGACAGCGGCGAGCTCGGCCCGGATGGTGGGTTCAACGACGGTATCCATGTGGATGGCCAGGACTTGCGGCAGGTAGTTTTTCATCTCGCGGAAACTGATGAGCTCCTGCTCGAGCAAATGCGCCGTAAGGTGCCCGGTCTTTTTGGCGAACTCTTCACAGGCGTTGGTAAAGGTAACCTCGATGATTAACAGCTGCGGGTTAACGTGCCGCCAGCATTCCGCCAGTCCCGGACCGGTATCGCCGGTATAAAAGACCACTTTGCCTTTTTTATCGCAAATCTGGTAGCCCACGGACTCGCCGGAATGGTTGACCGGCACGGGCAGGATACTATGCCCGTCGATCCACTGCAAACCATAGGGCTCGATCTCCAGGAAAACAAGGGTGGGTTTGTTTTGCGGGATATTCTGAAACTCCGGATAGACCACGGTGTTCAGCATGTGGTCGCGGATAACTTCGCCAACCCCGGCCGTAGAATAGATATCCAGGCTGGCGCCCAAGCGGCACAGGTTAAGCGCGATGGCGGGAATGTCCCGGATGTGGTCGAGGTGCTGGTGGGTCACAATAACGGCATCTATCTTCTGCTGCTCCTGGATGGTCAGATGCGAGGTCAGCCCGCCGGCTTCCACGGCCAGCGTGCCATCGATGATAAAGGTGACCAGGCTGGAGCCGGTGGTCTCGTTATTGTGGGCGCCGAGTATACGGATATCCATTTTACTTCAATAAGTCCTTGGCCGGTACCCTGATCTGGTTCAAACGCAAGGCGGAAATCAGAGCCTTGACGGCGACGGGGCAAAACTGGCTACCGGCATAAGCATTAAGCTCTTTGACCGCTTCTTCCACGGACATGGCGGCGCGGTAAGAGTGATCGGTGGTCATGGTATCGAAGGCTTCTGCGACGGCCAGCAACCGGGAGCCCAGCGGGATATCGTCGCCTTTATAACCGTTGGGGTAGCCGCTGCCGTTATATTTTTCATGATGGGAGAGAATAATTTCGCTGGTTTTTTCCAGAAACGGGATTTCCTGGCAGAGGTCAGCGCCGGTTTCCGGGTGTTTCTGCATGATGGCCCACTCTTCCGGAGATAACGGCCCCGGTTTATTGATGATGCTGGAATCAACGGCTATTTTACCGATATCATGCATCATGCCCGCATATTCCAGAAGCTCCAGTTCTTCATTGCTCAAACAGAGGACCGCCCCCGCCTTGACGATGTACTCCATCACCCGCAGAGAATGACCTTTAGTGTACTGGTCTTTGGCATCGATCGCCCCGGCCAGTGCCCGGATCGTGCTTTTATAGGCTTCCAGCATGGTCTGGTGCGTGCGGGAGCTCTCGATGGCCATGGCTGTCATCGTAGCCACGGAAACCAGGGCCTCCAGGTCTTGCTCGCCGAAGGTGGTGCCGTCCCGCTTATTCAAAACCTCCATGACACCGAGAATCTGGTGATTGACGGTGAGCGGCGCGCAGACCAGCGACCTGGTAGTGAAGCCGGTGGTGTCATCGATCATCTTGTGAAAGTTGACGCTCCGGTTGACATCATTAACGATTAAAGGCTTACCGGTACGCGCCACCTGCCCGGCAATGCCGTACTGGGCGTCCAGTTTTACCTGATGCAGGGCTTTACCCACCGGACCGGAAGCCGCCTCAAAGTAAAGTTCCTGATTGTTATCGCGGAAAAGCAATATCGAAGCCGCGGCGGCATTAAGTGTCTGCTGGGTCATTTTGATGACCTGCTCCAGCATCTGCGGAATACGCGCCTGGTTATAATTGCGCCGGTTGAGGTTATAAAGATCCTGCAGCCCGGCGTTGGCGGCATCATCCAAAGATTCGTACAAAGGCGATACGGTGCTTAACCTGCCAAGATTGCTAACCATAACTTTTTTCCTTAAGCGCCGGCAACACCGGCGCAACGACCTTTAAACAGCGACACATTCCAGGCTGCGGTACTGCACCTTGTCTTTTCCCGGCAGCCGTTCAAACTCATCTCTGGCCACCCAAACCTGCTCGTTTTCCCCCACGCCCTTGATGGCGATGTACTTGGGAATGAAAAGCCGGGCATAGTCTTCCTGCATATACTCGCGGACACGGAAACCACGGTGCGGGAAACAAAAGGTAAGCGGGCCGAGGTGAGATAACCTGGAGGCATTGTTGATGCAGTGCCCCACGTAGTCTTTGCCGTTGCCAATACTGAAAACCTTACCGCGCGCCAGCCCGCAGCGAAGGACGCTCGGCGGTTTGTTCACCACCATACTCATCTGGGGATAAAAATCCCGCCGGTAAGAATAGCAGATGTGATAAAGCGTCGCCGCCAGGCGGCACATTTGCTCTTCCGTCATGCGGTGGGCATCCCAGACCACCAGCAGGCCGTCGCCCAGGAACTTGACGAGCACCGGTAGGTCCACCCAGAAAGTGGTGCGGATACCGTCATCTTCCTCGGCCAGTCCCTGTTTGATGCTGGCGAAAAACCAGTCCAGGAAATTATTAAGAAACCTGGGGATAGCCAGGTAGGCATCCACCTGGTTGCAGAAAGCGGTGAAACCGGTGAGGTCGAAGACGGCGGCTATAGCTTCTTTTTCCTGACAGGGGGTGTTGATATCACCCAGGTCAAGCATTTCCGGATTGAATTTTTGGGATATCTCGTTATTAAGCAGCTTGATGCCGCTGGACTGGCCGTACGATATGGCAAGCCTGGGGCGGCTGCTCCTGACCCGTCTGACGATAACCCTTTTCATGCTTTTACACCCATAAAACTGATATTTAACGTATCTTATTCTGCATCATGTAAACAAAACATAAACAAAAGACCGGAACGTCTAAATATTTCGTGAATAACAGCTATAAATTCCGGATAATGTCTGCCAAATATACCAACACCTTTTCAGTCCGATGTATTAGTTAAAGACCGATTCAACCGTAATTCATCAGTTAAGTATTGACAGGGCTAGTGTAATCTGTTACTATGAATATACGGTAATCGGTTACCGTATTCCGTATTTCTCGCAGCTATCTTCTTGCAACCGGGTCTATACTATATCAATCAGGATTAGGTGTATAATGTTACCAAACGTTACCGACCGGGAGTTTTCAGCACCGGCTTTGCCGCCGGGGAAAGGCGCGATGGCCAACCTGCTGATCGTGACCGCGGAGACCGAAACGGGGCTGCCTATCCAGGCCGCCTTGATGCAGAGCGGACACGCCTGTAACACTGCGTCTTACGAAAGCGTCGCCGCCGAGTTCACGCGGCGGATGCCGGACACAGTTATCCTGGAAATCAACGGTAGGGAAGATGCCGCGGAATGGCAGCTCATACAGCAATTGAAGAAATTGAAGAACCTGCCCATCCTCGTCCTGATCCAGGAACAATCACTAGAAGCATTAGATGGCCACCCGGAAATCGACGACTTTATCACCAGCCCTTACAATGAAAACCAGCTGGTCTTAAGGGTAAACCGCCTGCTGCACAATGCCGCGGCCGTGGAAAACCCCGAACAGATCAAGAGCGAAGGGCTGACCATTGACCCGGTGACCTGCGAAGTAACGGTCAACGGCAACAAGGTAGATTTGACGTTTAAAGAGTACGAGCTGCTGAAACTGATGGCCGGCAGCAAGGGGCGCGTTTATACCCGGCAAGCGCTGCTCGATAAAATCTGGGGGTATGACTACTTCGGCGGAGACCGCACCGTGGACGTCCACGTACGCCGGCTGCGCAGCAAAATCGAGGACGCCAACCACACCTACATCGAGACCGTCCGCAACATCGGCTACCGGTTCATAAAAAATCCATAATACATACTTTCAATCATTGACAGTTTATATACGGTAGTGTAATATAGGCTCATTGAATGCCCGTATATAAAAAAGGGCTTCTTAAAGGGAGTGTAAAATGCCGTATTATATGATGTTGACCAAGCTAACTGACCGTGGAAGAAAGAGCCTCATGCGGAATCCCGGCCGGCTCTGGGAAGTCAATAAAGAGACTGAGGACATGGGAGCCAAGATAATCAGCCAGTACGCGCTGCTCGGCGAATGGGACTTCGTGAATATCCTGGAAGCGCCCAATAACACCGTTATCGCCAGGGTCGCTTCCGCGCTGGGCTCCCGGGGAACTCTCCTGCCGCTAACCACGGCCGCCATCACCATCGAGGACCTGATCAAAGAACTCCAGATGGCGAAAGCCATTGACACCTAATGCGGCAGCAAACAACACGCCGGCGATTACCGGTCTGATAAAAGCGCTATAAAACCACACCCGTGGCAAACATTTTTTAGTTTTAATCCCGGGTGTGGTGTTGTTTATAGTTGGGACGGGACAATTCCATGGCAACGCCGCTGAAATCCCTGAAGTGGTACCGCCGCCTGGCCGATAAGCAGGGGCGAAACGAGGCCGGTGTTTTCACCGTCGAAGGGGAGAAAGCCATCCGCCAAGTTATCGCCCGGCGGCCGGAGGCTATCACCGAGATACTGGCCGTTAACGAGCCCCCACCCCTTTTCCACGCCTACCCTATAGGGCATGTGTCCGAGAACCAGTTCCGCTATATCAGCACCGCGCAGTCGCCGCAAGGTATTATGGCCATTGTCCGCCAGCCGGAGGGCATAAACAGCGCTGCCCTGCCGGAAAATCCCGGCCGGCGCATTCTGCTGCTGGAGGACATCCAGGACCCGGGCAACGCCGGCACGCTTATCCGCACTGCCGCCGCCCTGGATTACGATGGGACAATCCTCACGGAAAGCTCCGCCGACCCCCTGGCGCCGAAGTGTGTACAGGCCACCGCCGGCGCGGTGCTTTCTATCTGGCTAAGACGCACGGGGCAATACCTGGAGCTGGTTAGTTCGTTAAAGCGGCAGGGCTATGCCGTTATCGCCGCCGACCTCAAGGGCGATGACCAGCCCTCGGTGTTAGCCAGGCGGGACAAACTGGTGCTGGCGCTGGGCAACGAGGCAGCCGGCTTATCCGCCGGCCTGCTGGAGATGGCCGATTATCGCGTACGCATCCCCGTTGCCCCGGAAAAAGCGGAAAGCCTTAACGTGGCCGCCTGCGGGGCGATATTGATGTATTTAAGTGCCGCAAAGTAAGGGGACGCTATTTATCCATGCCGCGCTGCATGCCGCGCAGATAGGATATCTCCCCGATGTGCCCGAGGGCGTGGCTGACCACGAAGGAGAACGTCATGACCATCGGCATGTCCCCCCAGGGCATCTTGATGGGCTTATCAAAATCCGCGGCTTTGGTCTTGTTGAGGCGGGCCAGCGTCTGCTTGCGCACGGCGGCGCTGTAGGCTAAAATCTTGGCCAGCTTGGGCACTTTAAAACAATTGACTTCGTCCGCCGAATTGAAGTGGGCGCCCGAGTCCTTAAGGCCCATCCCGAGCTTGGTATACCACCCGCCGGTCTCCCAGAGCTGCTTGGTATTATCATGATGGGAGAAAGAGTCCTCGGACCTGGCGATGTGGAACAGGATGAGGCCGATGGAGTTGCAGCCGCAGCTGGGCTGCCACTCGATTTCTTTTTGCGTCAGCCCATCGACGACCCGTTTGAAACCCCGGTCGATGCCTTCAATTTCCATTCGTAAAAATTCTTTAAGCTCCATTTTTGTCCCTCCCTGGTTTTTTTCCGCAGTTAATGGCGGCTAATTACGTATTATAACTACCTTCCGATATATCGTCAATTCAGTCCCACACTTCCCGTGTGTTAAAATGACGTGTATGAAAGTAACCGGGCGGCGGGTCCTCTGGCTGGCGGTAATGCTGGCGCTGCTGCTGGCCTATATCCCCATCAATCATTTTATTTCCGGCGGCCACGCTTTGTCATTGCCGGTTGATGCGCATATACCCCTTTTTCCTCCCGCGATTATCCCCTATCTATTTGGTACTCTCCTGTTCATCATTTTTCCCGTATGGGCGGCGTTTTGTATTGAGAAAGGTAAGTTTGAGGCTTATGTCGTATCTTTTCTTGCCGCCGCCGTTATCAGCAATATTATTTACCTAACCTGGCCCACATACGTCGTCAGGCCGGAAGTTACCGGCCATGACGTTTTTTCCCGGGCTATCACGCTTTTATACGGCAACGACCGCCCCTATAACGCCGCTCCGAGCGGGCACACTTTTTATACACTAATCTCTTTTCTTTACTTATGGTATTGGAAGCCAACAATACGGATTATCGGCGTGGTTATCGCCTTGCTGATTATTGCTTCTACGCTTTTTACCAAACAGCATTACGTCTTTGATGTAATTTCCGGGCTGGCTTTGGGCGTCTTCGCTTTTTGGCTCGGGCGCTTTTTACTGAAAAAATACCGGATGGAATTCGCTTCATGATTTCCGCCGGGCGGATAATCTATAATAAGAAATAGGATTTACTTCAAACCGAGGTTTTGCTATGAAATATGACTTTAACCATGTTTACTCCAGGAAGGATACCGATTGCGCCAAGTGGGACGCCGTGAAAACCATCTTCGGTAGTGAAGACGTTATCCCGATGTGGGTGGCGGATATGGACTTTCCCGCCGCCCGGCCCATCGTCGCGGCGCTGAAAAAGCGCGCCGGGCACGAGTTCTACGGCTATACCCAGTCCGGGCCGAAGCTGACGGAAGCCATCGTCGATCGCATGCAGCGGAAATTCAACTGGAAGATAGAGCCGGAATGGATTGTGCTGACCCCCGGCGTCATCCCCGCCATCAACGCCGCCATCAAAGCCCTCACCCACCCCGGCGACGAGATTATCCTGCAGGAACCCGTCTATTACCCGTTCTTCGGGGCAGTTAGAGGCAATGGCTGCCAGGTGGCCACCAACCAGCTTAAGTTCCGCCGCGGGCAATACGAGATGGACTTTGCCGACCTGGAAAGCAAGTTCAAAACGGGGGGCGGCATGGGACCCGCCGCCAGCCGGATTCGGGCTATCGTGCTGTGCAACCCGCACAACCCCATCGGGCGGTTATGGGGCCGGGAGGACTTACTTAAGATGGGGAAAATCGTCATCGGACACGGGGCGACGGTCATCTCGGATGAAATCCACTGCGAATTATTGTTTAAGGGCTACCAGCACACGCCCTTCGCCACTCTTTCCAAAGAGTTCGAGCAGCACTGTATCGTTTGCATGGCGCCCAGCAAGACCTTCAACCTGGCCGGTTTGAGCGCCTCTTCCATCATCATCCCCAACAAAAAACTGCGCGAAAGCTTTAACGAGGCGCGCTCCGGCATGGTGCACGGCCCCAACCTCTTCGGGCTGGCGGCCATGGAAGCCGCCTACCGCGACGGCGACGAGTGGCTGGCGCAGCTGCTGGACTACCTCCAGGCGAACCTGGACTTTACGCTCGCCTACTTTGCGGAAAAAATCCCCAAAATAAAGCCGATAAAGCCGCAGGGCACCTACCTGCTCTGGCTGGACTGCCGCGGGCTCAAGCTGGACGATGACGCTTTGCGGGTCTTCATGCGGGAGAAAGCCAAAGTGGGGTTCGATGACGGTTTCATGTTCGGTTCAGGGGGTTCCGGCTACCAGCGAATGAACATCGCCTGCCCGCGAGAGATATTGGCGGAAGCATTGGGGCGTATCGAAAAAGCCGTTAATGCACTTTAGAGTCTATACCCTCCACCCTTAAAATCCTCCTCACTCCTCCTTTAACAAGGAGGACGACATTCCCGAATAACTGCCTGACCTAAATGGATTCCGGCCTTTGCCGGAATGACACTCCTTTTCCCCGCCTCGTCATGCAAACGACAGCCCGGAGAATCCCCCCCTTTGCTTAACCTGTCCGTAACATATTCGTAGCTATGTAACATGTTCGTAACATAGGTCGGCTAGTATATTAACGTATTAACCTACTGGAGGCTAATAATGCCCATCAATCAGGCGGATACGGTCTGGATACTTATCTCCGCGGCGCTGGTCATGCTGATGACGCCCGGCGTCGCGTTGTTTTACGGCGGCATGGTGCGGCGGAAAAACCTCCTTTCCACGATGATGATGTCCTTTGTCTGCCTGGGGCTGGTGGGGCTGCTATGGGTGCTTTACGGCTACAGCCTGGCCTTCGGGAACGACCACTGGGGCATCATCGGCGGGCTTAGCTACATCGGGTTAAAGAATGTGGGGCAAACCCCTTCGGCGGTCTATGCCACCACCGTTCCTCACCTGGGTTTTATGATATTCCAGGCGATGTTCGCCATTGTTACCGTAGCTTTAATCAGCGGCGCAATCGTCGAAAGAATAAAGTTCAGCGCGCTGTGCGTCTTTTCCGTATTATGGCTGACTCTGGTTTATTGCCCGGTGGCCCAATGGGTGTGGGGCAGCGGCGGCTGGCTGGCGAAACTCGGTGCCCTCGATTTTGCCGGCGGGTCGGTAGTGCACCTGAACGCCGGTATCTCGGCGTTCGCACTGGTTTTATTGCTGGGGCGACGCCGCGGCTTCCCGCAAAATCCCATGGAGCCCAACAACATACCGATGGTAGTTATGGGCGCCGGTTTACTATGGTTCGGGTGGTTCGGGTTTAACGCGGGCAGCGCTTTGACGGCCGGCGGGCTGGCCACGAGCGCTTTTGTCGCAACCAACACCGCCGCGGCGGCCGCGGCTTTTACCTGGATGGTCATCAGCTGGATCTACCGGCGGCCCACGATACTGGGTACGGTCACGGGCGCCGTCGCCGGTCTGGCCACGGTGACTCCCGCCGCCGGCTACATTTCCCCCATGTCCGCCATCCCCATCGGCATTATGGCGGCCGTTATCTGCTACTATGCCATGCTGTTATTCAAATCGAAGCTCGGCTTCGATGACTCCCTCGACGTATTCGCCGTGCACGGCGTGGGCGGCATCATCGGCATGATTTTCGTGGGTGTGTTCGCCACGCTTACGGTAAATCCCGCCGGCGCCAACGGGCTGATCGCCGGCAGCGGCATGCTCATTTTAAAGCAGCTGGCGGCCATCGGGGCGGTGGGGGCTTACGCCTTCGGGATGACCTGGGTACTAGGGAAAATCATCGCGAAAACTATTGGCTTAAGAGTGAACCAGAGCGAAGAAACGGTGGGGCTGGACCTTTCACAGCACGGCGAAAGGGCGTACGGAGGCATGCTCCGCTGAAAACGGGCACGTATAAAAATGCGGTAAACGTTTACCGCTTAACCTGATTGTAACACGGCCGTAATTTTACAGAAACATATCCCGGCTATACTGGAGGTATCAAAATAGTCGGGAGGTAAAAGAATGCCTATCAACACGGGAGATACTGCCTGGCTTTTAATGTCATCGGCGCTGGTGATGCTGATGACACCCGGGCTGGCGCTGTTCTACGGAGGCATGGTGCGGCGGAAAAACGTCCTCTCCACCATCATGATGAGCTTTGTCTGCCTGGGACTGGTCGCCCTGCTCTGGGTAATATACGGTTACAGCCTGGCCTTCGGTACGGACCATGGCGGGATCATCGGAGGGTTCAATTTCCTCGGACTGCATAATGTCGGGCAGACCCCGTCCACGATATACGCCACCACGGTCCCCCACCTGGCTTACATGATATTCCAGGCGATGTTCGCCATTATCACCGTGGCGCTGTTTACTGGCGCCATCGTCGAGCGGGTCAAGTTCAGCGCCCTGCTCGTTTTTTCCGTTTTATGGCTTACCATTATCTATTTACCCACGGCACACTGGGTCTGGGGCAGCGGCGGCTGGCTGGCCAAGCTCGGCGTGCTGGACTTTGCCGGCGGCACGGTCGTGCACATCAACGCCGGTGTCTCCGCGCTGGCGTTGGTGCTGCTATTAGGTAGGCGCCGCGGCTTTCCGCAGGACCCGATGGAGCCCAACAATATACCGATGGTCGTGCTGGGCGCCGGCCTGCTGTGGTTCGGGTGGTTCGGCTTTAACGCCGGCAGCGCGCTCACTTCCGGAGGGCTGGCTTCCAGCGCCTTCGTGGCCACTAATACCGCGGCGGCAGCGGCCGCCTTCACCTGGATGATTATCAGCTGGATACACAAGCGGCCGACCGTCCTCGGGACAGTGACCGGGGCGGTAGTTGGGCTGGTGGCGATAACACCCGCCGCCGGCTTCGTTTCGCCGATGGCCGGCATCGCCATCGGGGCGATAGCAGCGGTTATATCTTATTATGGCATGGTTCTCCTGAAAATAAAGCGCGGCATGGACGACTCGCTGGATGTCTTCGCCTGCCACGGGCTGGGCGGCATGTGGGGCGCTTTAGCGACGGGGCTTTTCGCGACCGTATCGGTGAACCCGGCCGGGGCCAACGGCCTGTTCTACGGCCACGCGATGCAGTTCGTCAAACAGCTCGTGGGGGTGGCATCAGTCGGCGGATTTGCTTTCGTGGGGACGATGCTGCTGGGCAAGCTGGTTGACTTGGTAATGGGGCTCCGGGTCAACCAGTCAGAAGAGACGGTCGGTCTGGACATCTCACAGCACGGTGAAAGGGCTTACGGAGGTTTCTTGAGATGAAGAAAATAGAAGCGATTATCCGCGAAGAAAAACTGGACGCGGTAAAGAAAGCCCTGGAAGAAAAGAGCTACTTCGGCATGACGGTCAGCGAGGTCAGCGGCCGCGGCAAGCAAAAAGGGATTCCCCTGCAATGGCGCGTCGGAGAATACCGCGTGGACCTGCTGCCCAAGCTGAAAATAGAGCTGGTGGTGCTGGATGAAGACGTGACCACGGCCATCGATGCGATAGTACGCAACGCCCGGACCGGCGAGACCGGCGACGGCAAGATATTCGTGATACCGGTGGAAACCGTGGTACGCGTGCGCACCGGCGACAGGAACGAGGCGGCAATTTAGAGATTAATGCCTGATTTTTTCAGGCCGGTAATAAAGAAAGGAAGAATATATTATGGCTCAATCTAAGACCAAAATAAAGGCAGCGGATAAGGTATTCGCCCTGGCCAAGGAGAAAGGCTGCAAGTTCGTGGACCTCAAGTTCATCGATGTTCCCGGCCTCTGGCAGCACTATACCTTGCCGATTACCGAGCTCAATGATGAGCTCTTCGAGGAAGGGAACGGGTTCGACGGTTCGTCCATCCGGGGCTTCGCGGCCATTCACGAGAGCGATATGCTCCTCGTCCCGGACCCGGAAACGGCCATTATCGACCCCATTGAGTCCGAACCGACGGTGAGCCTTATCTGCGACGTGCGGGATCCGATGACCGGTAAAGATTACCCCAAGAACCCCCGCTACATCGCCAGGAAGGCCGAGGCCTACCTCAAGTCCACCGGCATCGCGGACACCAGCTATTGGGGCCCGGAGCTGGAGTTCTTCATCTTCAACAGCGTGCGCTTCGAGCAGAACTCCCACACCGGCTACTATGCCATCGACTCCAAAGAAGGCATCTGGAACTCCGGCGATAGCGAAGGCGCCAATCTGGGCTACCGCCCGCGTCCCAAGGAAGGCTATTTCCCCGTGCCCCCCACCGATCAGATCCAGGGCATCCGTACCAAGATCGCCCTCAAGATGATGGAGGCCGGGCTCTATATCGATAAGCACCATCACGAGGTGGCCACCGGCGGCCAGTGCGAGTTCGGCATGCGCTACGATACCCTGACCAAGCAGGCCGATAACGTGATGCTCTATAAATACATCGCCAAGAACGTGGCCGTGCAGAACGGCTTCACCGTCACCTTCATGCCCAAGCCGCTCTTCCAGGACAACGGCTCCGGGATGCATGTCCACCAGAGCCTGTGGAAAGCCGGCACCAATAAGTTCTTCGATGCCAAGGGCTACGGGCTGTTGAGCCAGACGGCCCTCTACTACATCGGCGGGCTGCTCAAGCACTCCCCGGCGCTGCTGGCGCTCTGCGCTCCCACCACCAACTCTTACCGCCGCCTGGTGCCCGGCTACGAGGCCCCCATCAACCTGGTCTACTCCCAGCGTAACCGCAGCGCCGGTATCCGTATCCCCCTCTATTCCAAGAGCGCCAAGACCAAGCGTATCGAGTACCGCTGCCCGGACTCCTCCTGCAATCCTTACCTGGCTTTCCCCGCCATGCTCATGGCCGGCCTGGACGGGATAAAAAACAAGATCGACCCCGGCGAGCCTATCGATAAAGATATCTACGAGCTCGAGCCGGAAGAAAAAGCCAAGATAAAGTCCACCCCCGGCTCCCTGCTGGAGGTGCTGGAGGCCCTGGAGAAAGACCACGATTTCCTGCTCGAGGGCGGCGTGTTCCCCCAGGAGATGATCGATACCTGGATCAGCTACAAGCGGAAGAACGAGTACGATGCCGTCGCCCTGCGGCCGCACCCTTACGAGTTCTATCTTTACTACGATATTTAGCTCGGTTCATCAGCGGGGAGCAAGGGGTAGGCTCCCCACCTTTTCCCCGCTTAATTGACCTTGGTACACGGATTGTGCTTCAATTAGGAATGTTAAAGAAATATCAATTTATTACTGAAGCGGAGGCTGGAGATGAAAGTTAACCGGAGTAAAGAAGAAGGCAAGGAATACATCCTGAAAATGGCCAAGGAACACGACGTCAAGTTCATCTGGCTGTGGTTTACGGATATTCTGGGCATCCTGAAGAGCTTCGCCATTACCGTGGAAGAGCTGGAAGGCGGCATGGAAGAAGGCATGGGCTTCGACGGCTCGTCCATCGAAGGCTTTGCCCGTATCGACGAGAGCGACATGGTAGCCATGCCGGACCCCGATACCTGGCAATTGCTGCCCTGGAACCCGCCGGAACACCGCGCCACCGCCCGCATGTTCTGCGACATTCTCAAACCGGGCGGCGAACCCTTTGAGGGCGACCCGCGCAACGTTTTGAAGAGAAATCTTAAGAAAGCCGCCGACCTGGGCTATACCTATTACGTCGGGCCGGAACTGGAATACTTTTACTTTAAAGATGTCAGCGGCACCGAGTTTCTCGACCAGGGCGGCTACTTCGACCTCACCACGCGGGACGCCGCTATTGAGCTGCGGCGTGATACCGTCATCCAGCTGGAAAAAATGGGTATCGGCGTGGAATATGCCCACCACGAGGTTGCCCCCAGCCAGCATGAAATCGATATGCGCTATACGGACGCGTTGACCATGGCGGACAGCGTCATGACCTACCGCCTCGTCGTCAAAGAGGTAGCGCTGAAAAACGGGGTTTTCGCCACTTTCATGCCCAAGCCGGTTTTCGGCGTCAACGGCAGCGGCATGCACGTGCACCAGAGCCTGTTCAAAGGCGACCGCAACGCCTTCTTCGATACCAAGGATGATTACCACCTTTCCAAAGAAGCCAGGAACTTCATCGCCGGCCTGTTGAAGCACGCCCCGGAAATTACCGCCGTCTGCAACCAGTGGGTCAACTCCTACAAGCGGCTGGTGCCGGGCTATGAAGCCCCGGTCTACCTGTCATGGGCGCGGCGCAACCGTTCCGACCTAATCCG
>Ga0187866_1002873_pt1 | contig 13594 bp, 16 predicted proteins | sample June2016WEW_11_1_3_FD_133013 | JGI IMG/M metagenome (GOLD analysis project Ga0187866, IMG submission 133013) | Peatland microbial communities from SPRUCE experiment site at the Marcell Experimental Forest, Minnesota, USA - June2016WEW_11_150 | ecosystem: Environmental > Terrestrial > Soil >... | reverse complement strand
GGATATTGCTGCAAAGTTATAAGTCTCTTTGTAGCGGGCGTATAGTGGTACGTCTATTAATTAGCAGCAAGGAGCAAGGATAATAACAATAAAGAGGAAATAGTTGAGATGTGGGTTAAAATAACAAAATTCCGCATAGGTGATTTTGATAGAATTCTAAAGAGGGATTCAAAAAGATGAATATTTGTTCTGTATGTTTAGGTAGACCTGACACTACTCCCGCAGGAGTTGAGTTTACTTTATGGAAGTTATCAAGGGAGTTAACCAACTTGGGGTGTGAGGTTCATGTAGTTTTTAGTAATACTCCCAGCGCTGATTCAATAGAATCTACCGTAAATGGCGTTCATTTACATGGGGTGGGGAAATCATCTCATAATTCCCTATCCGATAAATTGGTTTTTCCACTGTCAAGTGCTCTAAAACTTAGAGAGATCCAAAAAAAGTTTGATATCGATGTTTTTACTTTTCACGGCTCGGCTTCTTTGCTTCCTTTACTATTTTTCAGCAAGTATTCCTCCAAACCATTTATTTATCACAGTTATGCAGCGTTACCGTTTGAAGCTCGGACTCATTTATTCAAATTATTAGAGATTAAAGATATTTCTGGCTTCATAAATAAGCTATTAATGTACAGTTTTTACACACCTGTTGAATACACGGCATTACGCCATGTAGATAAGCTGATACTTCCTCACAACGCAACTATATCAGAGTTCCAAAGTTATTATAATTACCCTCTGGAAAAAATTAGTATAGCACCATTGGGCCAAGACCTTTACGAACGTTATGGTTCGAAAGTTGTGAATACGCATGGGTATGAACACTCCAAAAAGCATATGTTATTGTTTGTTGGGAATGATTGGCGTCGTAAAGGCGTATGGTACCTCATTTTAGCTTTTGAATTGGTGCTTAATAAAAATCCTGATACAGTACTAGTTATTACGGGACCTCCGCAAGAGCCATTTGTTTCACTTGCTGAAAAGTTAAAGCTCAATCATTCTATAATATTTGCTGGTAATGTAGATGAAGAAACATTAGCAAAATACTATGCGGCATGCGACATCTTTGTTCTTCCATCATTTCATGAAGGCTTTTCAAATACTTTAATTGAGGCTATGGCATTCGGCAAGCCTGTAGTTACTACGCCAGTGGCAGGATATCCAGTTGTAACTAATGGGGAGGAAGGATTCATAGTTAGACCTGGCGATCATAAATCTATAGCATATTCTATCATTAAGCTTTTAGAGAATGAAGATCTTTATCAGAATATGTGTAAAAACGCTTTGAAAAAAGCTGAATTATACAACTGGAAAGAGATTGCGAAAAAGGTTTTAAGCATTTATGAGAGTACTCTGCGCTGATTTAATGCAATGTTGGTTTGAATGATGTCACAATACGACTCAGACTATTTTTCAGAAAGAGAGAAGACGGCGCTAAATTGGATCAAAAATGTTGGTAGTGAATTTGTTTCCAAAATCTTGCAAAGAAATCAGGTTAACTTTGTTTTGGATGTTGGCTGTGGAAGTGGACTTTGGTTAACTGAACTTAAGAAAATGGGCTTTAATGTTGTAGGGACCGATATCTCAAAAGACGCGCTTCGGCGATCTAAACAAGTACTGTCTGATGTTTGTTTTCTTCCATTTGGAACCAACACATTTGATGGTGTCATTATTCTGGAAGTTATTGAACACTTGAATTCAGAAGAGTGTTCAAAGCTTCTTGCGGAAATCTCAAGAGTATGCAAAAAGAATGGAACAGTTATCATATCAACACCTAATGGACTTTCAATAGGACGTTTTATATACGGACATAAATGGATTGGATATACGGATCCCACACATGTTAAGTTTTATGCGCCTAAGAATTTGGTTCAGCTTATGGAATCATTTAATTTTGTAGATTTGCATTGGATAACCAATTATATATACCCATCACCTTCGCCCATGAAATATGTCTTTCAACTCCCAGCGCTCCGATACCTTGGTCCTGATACGCTAATTTGGGGCGTGAAAAGTTAGTTTGGCCAAATGGGTTAATTCTATAAAACACAAAGCTGAGAGTCATCCATTAGCGTTTGGGGTTATTCTTGCTCTCTTATTTTCCATTGGTCTTAGCATTCCCTATCTAATTCAGACTGGCGAAAAAATAAGTACCAATGGACAGTTTGGCGATATGTTTTCAGGGTTGCCCTTCATTATTGAAAGACAATACGTTTACAATAACTGGAGGACGATTTTCTATGATTGGTCTCCCTTTGCAAGTTCCCCATCTTTCCTTGGTGATAGCAATTTCTTCATTGTTCCACAGCTTATAATTTACTCAATTGTTTCCGACATAGCTTTTTCTTACAAGATATATGAAATATTGCTTTTTTTCACTTCTTTTTTATCAATGTATTTACTGGCGTATACCATTTCTAATAAGAAACGCATCGTGTCTGGGGTAGCAGCAGCGGTTTTTTATTCCTTAACTCCATACCTGCTTCTCGAGTTAATCGCTCATCAATATATGATGTGGGCGTACGCCTTGCTTCCGTTAGCTTACCTTTTAATTTATAAGTCATTGGCGGGCAGTAAAAAAAGTAAGTATGCATGGGTTTGTTTGGCAGGCATTTTGATTGCTGCATCTACGACTTATCCATCAATCGAGTTTTCGTATGTAAATGGAATCTTCCTGTTTCTATTTTCAATCATCCTATGCTTCAAAGATGTTACTAAAAACGAGCTTAAACTTTTCTTTAACAAGTTGATTAGTGTAGCAATCATGTTCTCAATAGCTATTTTCTTGTCAGCCTACTTTATGTTCCCAATGGTTTTTTCAGTAAGCCCTTTTTCTGTTGCCTCTGTTTTTTCACGGGTAGCCCAAGTTCCCGTTTATTCTAATACTTTTATCGATGCAGCTTTTCTTTTAAATAAAGGGTTCTCTGTAAATATCGGTCTTAATTACTTCAGCATTTACGGCTTGCTAATAATTCCTTTCATGTTGCCAATCCTTCTCAGTTCGCTACTTATCCTTTTTAGAAGAAAAGGCATGTACCTGCTTTTTTTCATATTAGGAATCTTGGCTGTATTATTTTCTATGGGTTCTAATCTTCCTTCCTTTCTAAGGATATTTGAATATGCACAAAAGTTACCACTTTTTGATATGATTCGAACCCCATGCCGTTTTACTATTCAAGTTGCTTTATCATTTTCTCTCTTAGGAGGAATTGCAATTGGTTTAGCCTCTGATAGTTTACGTAAATTTGGCTCTGCCTCAATGAAAGTAGCGAAGCATAGCTACAAAAGAGTTTTTGTTGTATTAGTTATTGCAATTATACTTGGTAGCTACTTGTTTTCAGGGATCAATATTACCTATTCTGTAGCTGGACCGTACCAAAATCAACCAATGCCTGAATCGGCTGCTAAGGTGGTTTCCTGGTTAAATCAAGACGATCCATATCAGAATTACAGAATAATTGATCTTACTCAAACCAACCTGATTGCTAGTTATCACAGGTCTCTTTCAAACGGGGCTGATCTAATATCAAAATATGGGTCTTCTCCTGCCTTGGCTACTTTGCTGGGTCTGCTTAATGTAAAATACATTATAACAGATTACCAGTCTGATATTAATTATGAGTTTTTATGTTGCCCATATTTATATACAGTGAGAGTAGACAACGATATAATATTTGTAAATACCCTAGCTAAACCAGAGCTATACAGCAGTTATGGTGCTCTTGCAATCGGTGGTCCAAGCGTCTTATCAACGTTTTATACAGCGATTGATACGACAGTTAACTCGGCGGAATCTCTTAATGCATCCTCTCAATCAAGTGTATCCAATCCTATTTGGGCGTTGTTCAGCCCAGATGTTCTTGTAGGCCAAAATGGTTTAAATCAAGTTAACAATTTTAACGCTGTAGTTTTTGAAGATTCAGATTTGAAAGATTTAGTTTTTCAACAATTGGATTCATCATACAAATTTGAAGCTTGGAAGTATTTGAATGGAGATTGGGGAATAGTTGAAGATTCGTATGGTACTTTAATACCATCGGCCGAATCCTACCAAAACTCAGTTTCCGGTCAATTAGTTCTTTCACAAAGAGCGATAAAGCCCATAGTCCAAAATGCAACATTAACGATTCCAATTAACGTAAATACCACTGGTTCATATGATGTTTGGATTCGAGCGTCAAACACTCTTTCTTCAGAAACCACAAACATTATCTCAACTAGTATCGATGGATCGATGGTTGGTCAAGTGGATTTTGGAAAAGTAGGTGGCTTCCAATGGTTAAAAGTCAATAATGCGAGTATTTCGCTCTCCGAAGGTTCTCACACGATAGAGTTATTTACAAATGGAAGCCCTGTATATCTCGATATGGTTGCAGTTGTTCCTGCTGGACTGGTTGATTCCGCAACCACAGAAGAAATGGCAACTATAAACAATTTACAACAGATGTACATTCTTGAATTCTCCAATTATTTTGTGGGAGAAAATGTTACTAGAGAAAATAATATTTTACCATTTACATCCGAATCCTCTTCAGGTTATCTTACACTCAAACCAGGCACTCTTGCTACTCAACAATTATTTGTTGCAAAAGCTGATAACTATAGTTTGAACTTGCGATTTTTGGAAAGACCTGACGGCGGTATTCTATCGCTTAAGATTGATGGGATAACTGTTTGTAATATCCAAGCTACAGGTTTCAATATATGGAGTTGGATCAATTCAAGTTCTATTTATCTGAGTGTTGGCGAACATGAAATAGAAGTGACGAGTGAAAGTGGTAACAATTCAATCGATATTATGTCTTTAATTGAGAATCCCTTAGTGGCAAACCTTGCGGGTGAGCCTGGAGATGTCCAATATTCCCATGTCCATCTTAATACGTGGCAAGGCACCTTAAATTACACCAAATCCGCTTTCGTAGTATTTACAGAATCTTACTACCCCGAATGGGTATTCCAAATGCAAACAAAAAACAGTAACATTACAGTGCCATCATTAGAAGCTTTTTACTTCCTCAACGCTTACCCGATTGGGTCCACAGGCGTAAGTACATTCACAGTTTACCACCAGACGAACCAAATGCGTGACATTTCATTTGCTCTTTCCATTTCAACGTTTATAGCCTGCATATTAGTGATAACTACTATTGTAATGCGGACACGTTATCATAAAATAAGCTTAAAATTAAAACGCAAACAATCCAAAAACGTGAATGACTTTGGCCATTTATAATATTAGAAAATTACGGGTAACTGATCTATATCAACTCAATAAGATGTATGATTCACTACTTGAAAATACTAAACGGTTTTTTCACCCTGGTTTTCTAGGATACAATTCTATTAATGCCAGCTGGGCTCTCTCTCAGCTTGCAATGGCTGCTTCTAGCTCGATGATGCTGAAAAAATTGTTAGTTAATATCTACCCTTCAGCTGCTTTTTTGGCGATAGTGTCAATCGATAATGATGGCAAAATCGTCGGGTTTGCATACATCAAACGTAAGCGTCGTAACTTGAGCGAGTGTCATGGAGAGATAGGTATATGCGTAATAGATGGGTATCAAGGAAGGCATATCGGGTCTAAGATGATGGATTACTTATTAGAACTAGCTAAAATTGAAGACTTTCAAAAAGTTTGTCTGACAGTCATGGTTGATAATCTTAACGCTGAAAAGTTGTATGAAAACTACGGGTTTAAGAAAGTCCGTTTGGTTCCGCAGGGTGATTCTTGGCATGGAAAAAAATTTGATTACTTTGAGATGAGCCTTAATTTGACATAGCGGTTTTGGGGATTTATATAAGTATAAGCAAGTCTATTTTGTAAAGACCCAGCTAAGAATTGAATAGCATTTACATGTAAGGTTTGGAAAAATCGTGATTATAAAGCAGCTTTATTAAAGCCTAGCAATAAATAATGCTGAGTTAAAATGAAGAAAGCTTTAATTACTGGCGTTACTGGCCAAGATGGCGCATATCTTTCTAAATTATTGTTGGACAACAATTATGAGATATATGGAACATTCAGAAGGCTTTCTACCCCGAACTTCTGGAGACTTCAACACTTAGATATATTCGGAAAGGTTAACCTCATACCATTTGACTTATCGGATATGAGTTCTATTATAGAAGCCATAAAAATCTCGGAACCAGACGAGATCTATAATTTTGCTGCCCAAAGCTTTGTAGGTGCATCTTTTGAACAACCTATAGTCACAGGGGACGTTAGCGGTCTTGGGGTGACAAAGTTTCTTGAAGCAATAAGGCAACTTAGCCCTAATGCCAAGTTTTATCAAGCTTCCACCAGTGAAATGTTTGGTTTAAGCGGTAATCATGGACAGGCTCTGACAGAAACCGACCAATTTAGACCGCTAAGCCCTTATGCAGCGGCCAAATTATATGGTCATTGGATAACTCAAATTTATAGAGGTGCCTATCATTTCTTTGCATGTAGTGGCATATTGTTTAACCATGAATCTCCAATTAGAGGTATGGAGTTTGTAACCCGAAAGATTTCCAATGCTGCAGCCAAGATTGCGTTAGGCCTTGAGAAAAAGCTTGAGCTTGGAAGTTTGAGTGCAAAGAGGGATTGGGGTTATGCTCCAGAGTATGTTGAAGCCGTTTGGCGTATAATGCAGCAAGAAGAACCTGATGACTTCATAATTGCCACTGGAGAAGCTCATTCAGTACAAGAATTCGTTGAAGTAGCTTTTGATGCAGCTGGCTTAGATTGGCAAAAATTTGTAAAGGTAGATCAAAGGTTTTTGCGACCATTAGACGTGGAGTGTTTAGCGGGAGACTTCTCAAAAGCTAAATCAAAAATAGGTTGGTCACCAAAAACCCGGTTCAAGGATCTTGCAAAGATGATGGTCAAAGAAGACCTTAACCGATGGCAACGATGGCAAAATGGCGAAAGATTCCCCTGGGACGCACCAAACTATCCTAATGAAAACAGGATCTTGACAAGAGCCTTACGGATGTAATCTGATGAAGTGCAAAATTCCAGTAGCCCAGCCCGAAATAGGCGACGAAGAACTTGAAAACGTGACAGCTGCCGTAAAGAGTGGCTGGGTAAGCTCAAAAGGGCCTTTCATAGAGGAATTCGAAAAAAACTTTGCTAATTATATTGGGACCAAGTATGGTGTATCTGCTTCAAGCGGAACAACCGCGCTGCACCTCGCTTTAGTCGCTCTGGGAATAGGAAAAGGTGATAAGGTTCTGGTTCCTTCGCTTGACTTCATATCTGTGGCTAATGTTGTAACATATGTTGGCGCAGAACCGGTTTTCGTTGATTCGCACCCCGATTACTGGTGTATGGACCCCTCAAAAATCAGCATAGATACGCAAACAAAAGCAATTATTGCAGTCCACTTGTATGGGCATCCATGCGATATGGATAAGATTATGGCTATAGCCAAAGATCATAAACTTCACGTGATAGAGGACTGCGCTGAAGCGCATGGTGCAGAATACAGGGGTCGAAAAACAGGTACCTTTGGTATCATCAGTTGTTTTTCTTTTTATGGCAACAAAATCATTACAACAGGCGAAGGTGGCATGTGCCTTACAAATAATGCGGAACTCGCCCAGAAAATGATGATTCTAAGGGATCATGGGATGAATCCACAGAAAAGATATTGGCACGATGTAATTGGTTTCAACTACCGAATGACAAATCTTCAAGCGGCACTAGGAGTTGCGCAACTTAAAAAAATCGATATACTGATAAACAAAAAACGGAGAATAGCCTTTGAATACAATAGCCTTCTCAAAGACTTACCGGGCATTACGATTCCGCCAGAAATGTCTTGGGCAAAAAATGTTTACTGGCTCTACTCAATTTTGGTAAACGCATCAATCAGAAACAAAGTAATCGAGCAGCTAGAAAAACAAGGCATAGAATCTAGACCATTCTTCTACCCTTCGCATATAATGCCGCCCCATAAAGATAACTCATCGCTTCCAGTTGCCGAGGAATTATCAGCCAGGGGTATAAATCTTCCAAGCGGACCAGCGCTCTCAGAAAACGAAATTGAAATTGTGGTCAAGTCGCTTAGAGATGTGTTACAGTGTTCTATAAAATCTGCTGGAAATGGGTTAATGTAAACTTAATTGGATGGGATGATGTTATACGAATATTTGCTCAAGATTTTCAGAAATTAATAGCGTGGTGTGATATTATTAAAATGTTAAAGTATAGTTCTGCAAATTACTTGACTATGAACGCCATAATAACAAATGAAGCTCTAGGTAAGCGACCTTGGCAAAATAAAATTGCCGAATGGTTGCCGTCCTTAGACTCGGTTACCAAAAATTCTGGAGATAAAATCAATGCTTAATCTGCTCAAAAAATTAGAAGGCATACTTCCCCTATCTTGGCGCATAACTCTTCGGAACTTATATTACATGCCTAAAAGAATGGAGAATTTAGAAAATTTGTTAACGACTATATTGCAACAGAACTATGAAAACACCAAAAGCCTTGACATGCAAAAATGCGGATTCAGAATCTACAGCCAAAATGACGAAGATGGAATTCTCATTTATATTTTCTCGAAGATAGGTACTACAAATAAAAGGTTTGTCGAGTTTGGTATAGGCAATGGAATAGAATACAATACGGCTAATCTGTCAATAAACTTAGGCTGGAGTGGTCTTTTAATGGATGGAGACGCTGACGGCGTTAAACTCGCGCAAAATTACTACAAAAGAAGGCTTGGCCTTGACTTTGCAAGAATTCAAATCGCGCAACATATGTTAACTGCGGAAAATATTAACTGCGTGTTGTTAAATCACAAAGTCAAAGACGAGATCGACTTAATTATCATTGACATTGACGGAATCGAATATTATGTTTGGGAAGCAGTAAACGTGATTAATCCTCGTGTGGTCGTAATAGAATATAACCTATACTTAGGATACAAGAATGCGCTAACTGTAAAATATGATCCAGAATTTAATAGATTTAAAGAGCACTCAAGTGGCATGTATTTCGGCGCATCCTTGCCTGCTTTAGTAAAGTTAGCTAGGTCCAAAGGTTATGTGCTTGTACATGTAAACGGGATAAACGCCTTCTTTGTTCGTAAAGATATTGCCCGTGACAAGCTAAGAGAAATTTCAGTATCCGAAGCTTCGCAACTCGGTATTCACAACATCTCACAGCTAGGTATCCGCAACACACCCGAAGCTTTTGAAAGAATACAACATTTAAATTTTGTCTATGTTTAAAACCGACAAGTTTTTTAAATTTAAAAGTATTTTTCGGTTAATTTTTGACAGCATATCATCCAACCTGTACTGCTTGCTATGACATAAGTTAGGCCTCAGCAAAACGTTTTCCCTCGACTGTGTTCCAATAGAGTTAACTTTTCTCAAGCAACTCATTGTGGGTATGGTATAACCTGGCATATATGTGCTAGGCATTCTGTTGGTTTATAGCGACCTAAAATATAATAGGGAAAAACATTAAAAAAGAAATTATGCGAAAATATTAGCTAGCACTCTATAGGGTTGCTTTTATGTTTGTCATTTTTGCTACTGCGCTGCTTCTCCTGATACTAACCCAAATCTTGTGGTATCTCTCAAACTGTACCCGCTAAATCTTAAATAAAGAACATTTGGTGGATGAAAATCAGGTGCCCACAAAAAATCGGTAACTTGCTCCGTACTATTCCTCTAGAATAGAAAGAATAGCTTGAGGACGAGATTCTGCAACGTTCAGATTTAACTGGTGCTGATATTTGTCCCCGTTTTTATCAGAATTTTTATATCTGTCCTTTATCACCTTATCATGTTGGCGAATTACATGCCCGACTTCGATGTAGTGCTTCTGGAAGACGAAACAGGCGGTTATGTAGCTATAGTGCCTGCTCTACCTGGATGTCATACACAAGGTGACACATTGGCTGAAGTTATGGAAAACGCCAAAGAAGCCATAGATCTTTACTTGGAAACCTTGACTGTAGAGGAAAAGAAAGATTTGCTGAAAGAAAAAGTCGTAGGTATTCAAAAAGTGAAAGTCCTTGCCTAAAATTCCGCCCATAGATTCCAATCGTTTAATTAAAATTCTGGAACGCCAAGGCTTCAAAGTTATCCGCCAAAAAGGTTCACACGTTATCCTGATAAATGACGAGAAAACTAGAATAGTTTTACCCATGCATCCAGGAAAAGACCTCAAACCTGGATTAACAAGAGCCATTCTTCGAGAAGCTGGAATAAGTCGCGAAAAGTTCCTGAAAATTTTAAAAGAAAAATAGGACACTCGTCGCGCTTTTATTTTACTGTTGTTTTTATGTTGGTCATTTTTGCTATGGCGTTGCTTCTCAGTATGCCTAAACCGAACTGCGTGGATGCTTTAACGCCGTATTTTCCCGCCACTTGGCTACTATAGTCGTCTGCAGTTGCGTCTCCGCTTTTTCTCAAACGCCCCCAATGTTTAACGTGCTAAGTGCTAGATGCTTTCTGCTTCTTGTGATAAGTACGCTCGAAAACTGTAACGGGAATAGAGACTCTGCATAGTTAGGGTCAGGCGGTTCATGCGTATTTTTCCGTTTTTCCTGCTCTATGTATGAGCTGCGTTTTTTTGACACAAACCACTTTATTGTTCTTCCGAGTCCTTCTTCAAAGCCCACGTTTGGCTTCCACCCTATCAAAGTTTCTCTCTGTTTGTATTTGGGCATCGTCTTTTTGGGTCATCATTCGGCAACGGATGAAATTCTATGGTTGATGTGCATTTTGTTATTTCTTTAACTTTCTTCACCAACTCAAATATAGAGACTTCTTGAGTGTTGCCAACGTTTACAACTTCTCCCTTAGCCTGCGAGCTTGCCGCCAACAACATTAACCTTGTTACAGCCTATCTATTACTTTTATTTGTAGACTTTCTTCCGATGCTCAGTATCATAGAGCATTATTATTTTCTCATCTTCATTTATCTCGTAGATGATTCTGTAGTCGCCGACTCTAAGTGACCACTTACCCGCAAGATTTCCACGCAAAGGTTTGCCAACACAGGGGTCAGTTTCAAGCATTTTTATTGTTGAATCTATTCTCCTTTTTATTTGTATGTCAAGAGCTCGAAAATCTTTTTCAAAAGTCCTTGTGACTCGAAGTTTATATTTCTCCAGCTTCTTTCAGCTCCCTGAGAAATTCATCGTAGTCTCTAACTCTTCCAGCTTTGACATCTTTTTCTGCTTGCTTTAAACATGACATAGCTTTTTTATCTTCCAATATGCTGAAAGTCTCAACTACTTCCTCAAGCAGGCTGCTCACCTTCACAAGTAGAGCCCTATCGTTATCGGTCAAGAGAACACCTTCAGGCATGAAATCACCACATATTACTTGGTAACTTTATATTTTAACATATTTATCTAACTTTCCCAAAATGACCCCATTACATCGCTAATTCTCCTCATGCTCACAACCTAAAATCAATTTACGTTAATCATATTACCTCACAAACATAATAGATTTGGCACCTTCGCTGAAATATACTAACAAGCTGTAACATTAATCTAAAGACAAAGTAGTAGTTACAGAACTTAATGCTGCCCACTTATTTTTGTGAAAACCACGTTACCGTTCTCTTTTGTCCTTCTTCAAAGTTCACGGTTGGTTTCCACCCTACAAGCTTTTCTAGTTTGCTTGTGTCTGGGCAACGTCTTTTCGGGTCGTCTTTGGGCAGTGGGTGAAATTCTATGGTTGATTTGCATTTTGTTGTTTCTTTGACTTTCTTGGCTAACTCAAGTATGGTGGCTTCTTGGGTGTTGCCGACGTTTACTACTTCTCCTTTAGCCTTCGGGTTTATCATCAGCAACATTAACGCTGTTACCGTATCTGTTATGTAACAGAATGACCGCGTCTGCTTTCCATCACCATAGACCGTTATGGGTTGATTAGTCAAAGCCTGCAAAGCAAACGCGACATGGCTATGCCATATCTTGTAAACATTTATACGTATCGTTTACGTATAATTGTAAACAAGGCTGAAGGCAATGACAGAAATAGTCTCAACACGGGTTCCTGATAACATGGCTAAGGACCTGGAGGAAATCGAAAAGGAAGAAAAAGCTGACCGTGCCACTGTGGTAAGAAAACTCTTGGCAAAGGCCATCGCTGAGTGGAAACTTGAAAGGGCATTGGTGCTCTATAGCAGCGGAAAAGTAACTCTTTGGAAAGCCTCAAAGATCGCAGGTTTGTCCCTCTGGGAGATAATGGAGATAGTAAGGGACAGAAAGGTTTCTTTCCAGTATGCCTATGAGGATTTCCGCGAAGACTTCGAGAAAGCTTTGAAGGAAAAATGATGCGTAAGCCGCTGATCTTCGACTCGACTCCACTGATTTACTTAGCCAAATCTTCTTTAGCAGAGTTTGTCAAAGACATCCCCGGAGAAAAATTCACCGCGGCGAGTGTGTTTGACGAAGTAGTCCGAGAAGGCAAAAAGAAGAGGGCGCCCGAAGCATCGCTTTTAGAAAGCTTGTTCAAAGAGAAAATAATCAATGTTCATAACCTTAGCAACAATGGATACCTCAAGTATGTGAAGGAAATGTCTGCAGAAAGTGAAATGCAACCGCTACATGAAGCGGAGGCAGAAGTTCTTTGCTTAACTAAGGAGCTGAATGGAATAGCTATAGCCGACGACCAAGTCGCCAGGTTCGTTGCAAGGCTTCTGGGGATAGAACTCCACGGCACAGGATACATCTTGGGCAAAATCTTCGCCTCCGGAAAAATCGAAAAGGAAAAGTTGATAGAAAAGGTTAAGGAAATGCGTGATGGCGGATGGTACGTGTCGGCTGAAGATTACTTAAAAATAATCGAGTACCTCAAGAGCCTTTAAGATTTTAGTCTTTGTCATTTGTTGTCGTCGGCTGCAGTTTTTAGGACTTAGGACTTAAAGAGCAAAGCAGCAAGGGTGACTCAGGAAGCACTTCTTCCTCGTTAATCTGTTAGCAAGCACTTTCGCATACTTATAAGAACACTTTGACTCAGATGTAATATCTCTTATTTTGAAGATGGTCTTGCCTTTCTCAGATAGAGACGATAATAGTAGACTCTCGTTTCTAGTCAACCCAGCTCTTACATTTTCTGTATAGCTTGCGTCTATCTTGCTTACCAGCAATACACAAAATATAATATTTCTTTATAAATCCATTGTTAAAGCCCTCGTAAGAGTCAGCTTCCGAGATCTCCGCATAAAACTCACCCATTCTAGAGAACCCAAGAACACTTCACCCGGCTCAAAACATTAAACATGCACTTCTCAGTCCAATTCAAATTCAATCAGCGCACTCTCGATTGATGGACAAACCATGGCAAACTTTCAGGAGGAGGCAACTCGATAAATCTAAAGATGTTGAAGCAGAAGACTCATTAGTCGCCCTAGAAAATATAGTAGGGGGCATCTATTGGTTAAAGTTTCCGTCAATAGATTCGTTTCAAGCCGTATCGAGACCATTAGAAACGAGGTTGAGGCAGAGACTCAGAGGCTTCGAGAGAAGACCCTTAATACGCTTGAGGAAATCTTCAAGGTAGCAGCCAAGGTAGCCAGAGGCAAAATAAGACACCAGAGAATCAACGGAAAAATGGTTCCGATAAGCCTC
>Ga0187866_1002870_pt1 | contig 13597 bp, 14 predicted proteins | sample June2016WEW_11_1_3_FD_133013 | JGI IMG/M metagenome (GOLD analysis project Ga0187866, IMG submission 133013) | Peatland microbial communities from SPRUCE experiment site at the Marcell Experimental Forest, Minnesota, USA - June2016WEW_11_150 | ecosystem: Environmental > Terrestrial > Soil >... | reverse complement strand
CTTGGCTTCATCCCAGAGTTTGTCCATCTCTGCCAGTGTTAGCCCTTTCATGTCTGTCCCGGCATCGCGACACGCATCCTCTATAAATTGAAAACGGCGGGTGAAACGTGCGTTGGCCTGTCGCAGCGCGGACTCAAGATCGATATCCATGCGGCGGGCCACGTTGGCCAGAGTCAGTAAAATATCCCCGAATTCACGGGCCTTTTGCTCCTGACCGTCCGCCCTTTTCAGCTCCTCCACCTCTTCGACCAGCTTCTCTATAATGTCGTCGATTTTCTCCCAATCGAATCCTACCGAGGCCGCACGGCGCTGAACGGACTGGCTGTAGGCCAGCGCCGGCATCTCGCGCGGGACGCCTGCCAGCAGAGAGAAGTTGCCTGGTTTCTCTCGCTCTTTAAGCTCTTCCCAGGTAGCCGACACCTCGTCGGCGTCCCTGGCCTTTTTATCCCCGAATACGTGCGGATGCCGGTATATGAGCTTGGTATTAATCTTGCGCAGCACGTCCTCCAGCTTGAATTCCCCCGATTCCCGCGCAATCTGCGCGTGTAGCATGATCTGCAGCCAGAGGTCGCCCAGTTCTTCGCCCAGGGCGGGCATGCGCTGCTCATCGATGGTTTCCAATACTTCGTAGCATTCTTCGACCAGGTAGCGTTTCAGAGAAACATGCGTCTGCTTCCTGTCCCACGGGCAGCCGCCCGGCCCCCGCAGCCGCTCTATGATTTTCTGGAAAGTTTCAAATCGACCCAGTTCCTCTTCGCTGAATTCAGGTTTACTTCTACTCATAGCTCTATTCCTTATTAATGCTGACAGTCAGTGTCCAGCACCCATTATAAATAAACTAAGGCCAGCCGGCATATCGCCTGCTGACCTTAAGATCTCTAAGCTTATGTTAAGGCCCGGTTTTCCGGGAATCAGTTTCGCCTTCCGCCGAAGACGATAAGCACGAAGTAGAGCAGTTGCGCTACCGCCTGCAGCATGGCCGCAACATAAGTCAGGGCTGCCGCCGACAGGACGGCGCTGGCCCCGTCATACTCCGGCCCGACAAGCAGGCCGGTTTCCTTTATCATTTGCCTTGCCCGGGTGCTTGCATTGAATTCTACGGGGAGCGTAACCAGTGTAAAGAGGACCGCCATGGCAAATAGAATGATGCCTGCAGTCGCCACGAAGCCTCCCAGCACGCGGGATGCTCCCATAAGCAGCACACCCAGGAAAATCAGGACCCAACCCATCGTGCTTCCGATATTGGCAGCCGGCACCAGGGTAGAGCGGATGCCCATCATACCGTATTTTGTTTTATGCTGAACGGCATGCCCGACCTCGTGAGCCGCAATCCCAATAGCAGCAACCGAGGGCGTACCGGCTACTTCGGGCGAAAGCCTGAGCACCCTTTTTGACGGGTCATAATGGTCGGTTAATTTGCCTGGGACCGTCTCGACCGGAACATCACCCAGCCCGTTGCTTCTTAATAATTGGGAGGCGGCCTGAGCGCCGGTGATCCCTTTTTGATTGTAGACTTTAGAAAATTTCTTGTAGGTTGAGCTCACCTTCACCTGGGCATAGATCATGAATATGAAGGCGGGCGCCATTATTATCAACCAAAGGGGGTCAAAGAAGAACATTTTGCAACTCCTGAAAGACTAAATTGTACTTTACTAGTTTATTTCGCGGTCGATTCTAAGTCAAAAAGCTGCCGATGAAATCCCGGTGACCGGCGATAAAGTCGGCAGCCACCATTTCCCGTTTCCCCTCGGGCTGGATGGTGATAAGGCCCAGCAGCCCTTCGCCGGTTTGCACCGCCGCCCTGGCTGCTTGCATACGCGGAAGAGCGATGACCTGCCCTATTTGGCTCTGGCTGTCATCATTCACAGGTAAAGATTTAATGATTTTTAACCTGCCTTCTTTCCACTGCACGTAGCTGCCCGGCCAGGGATGGTAGGCCCTGACCTTGCGCCAGAGCTGGATGGCCGAAAGGGTCAAGTCCAACCGGCCGTCTTCTTTGGTCTCCATCCTGGTATAGCTGGCCAGGCTTTCATCCTGCGCCTCAGGTTGAATTCTGCCTGCAGCCCAGTTCGGCAGGGTCTCGATCAGTAGTCGGGCGCCCAGCCCGGCCAGTTCGCCTGACAGAGATTCGGCATCGTCCTCATCGGCTATCGTCAGGCGGCGCTGGCTCAGTGTGGGGCCGCTGTCCACTTTATTTTCGATTAACATAATCGTCACACCTGTTTCCGCATCGCCGTTGAGGATAGCCGCAGCTATAGGAGACGGCCCCCGGTACTTAGGCAGCAGCGACGGATGGATATTAATACATTTATATTTTGGGATACGCAATACGGCGTCCGGCAGAATCTGCCCGTAAGCCGCCACTACTATTATGTCGGGTTGTATGCCCGATAGCTGCCGCACGGCATCAGGGTCTTTGAATGTCTCCGGCTGCATGACCGTAAGCCCGCTCGCCACAGCAAATTGCTTTACCGCACATTGCATTACCTGCTGTCCACGTCCGGCGCGCTTGTCAGGTTGAGTATAGACCACGCTTATGTCGTATTTGTTTGACATAAGTGACTGCAAAGCCGGAAGGGCAAAAGCCGGCGATCCCATAAATACAACTTTCATCGCAAAAATAAAATTTATTTATTTTTAACCATTATGTCAAAATAACCATTGACAGCCCCAAAGAACACTGTGGTAATCTATTGATGTTTTTCGGGGGGGCACCACGGAAGAAACAGGCAGATAATCCAGTAATCACAACCCTTACAACTTAAATTAAAAAAGTCTGCATTTTCCTTGCATGGGGGGAAGTTTTTGCCCAAATTCCGGCGTCCACGAATACAATATAGTACGGATTAGATATAGATGCAAGCTGATAAAATCTGGCAGGCGGCTCTTGGCGAGCTGCAGCTTCAGGTAAGTAAAGCGAACTACAATACCTGGTTAAAGGATACCAGAGGTTTAGACTATTCCAACGGACAGTTCACGGTGGCTGTTCCCTCTACCTTTATTGCTGAGTGGTTGAAAAGCAGGCTTTATTCGCTCGTGTGCAGGATCGTTTCCGGAATAACCGGCCAAAACACCTCGGTATGTTTCCAGGTCCAGGCTGTCAATAGCCCCTCGAGTCCGGTGAAAGCCGGCTTAATGCCTGATGGCGGTGTCAGCCTCAAAGCATGGGAACCCGGTCTGAAATCGGCTTTCCTTAATCCCCGGTACAATTTCAGTAACTTTATTACCGGGGATTGTAATCGTTTCCCTTATACCGCAGCTATTGAAATCGCCAGTAACCCCGGTGAGGTGTTCAATCCCTTCTTTATATATGGAGGGACTGGCACGGGAAAGACCCACCTGCTGCATGCTATCGGCCATGCAGCAAAATTGCTGGGCATGTCCACATACTATCTGAGCGCCGAGCAATTCACCAATGAATTTATCGTCGCTATCCGTAGTAAGAAGGCCGAGGAATTCAGGGGCAAGTTCAGCAACGTCGACGTGTTGCTGTTGGACGATATTCAGTTCCTGAGCGGTAAGACCGGTACCCAGGAGTGTTTCTTCCACATTCTTAACGATTTCCTGGCGGACAACAGGCAGGTAGCGATCTCGTCGGACCGGCCTCCCAAAGAGATAGAGTGCTTCAACCTGCGGCTCCGTTCGAGGTTGGAAGGCGGGCTGGTGGTGGATATTTTCCCGCCGGACCATAAGACCAGGCTTGCCGTACTCGAGTCGAAAGCCAAGGTATTGAAATCCTCGTTTGATGCTTCCATCATGGATTTCCTGGCCACGCATTTTCACCACAGCGTCCGGGAGCTCGAGGGAGCGCTTATCCGCCTGGCAACCTATGCCCGGTTGAATAATTCCAATCCCGATCTGGACTCGGTCAAATATATACTGAACGATCTCATCTCGATCTCCAATCAGAACAATGGCCGCTATCAACCGTCAACCATAATCGAGGCCGTGGCTGATTACTATGCTATTTCGCCCGAGGATATCCCCAGCAGGAAAAGGGATTTAAAGACCTCACGGGCCCGCCATATCGTCATGTACCTGCTGCGCCAGCAGAACCATTGCAACCTTTCCGACATCGGCAGAGCCCTGGGCGACCGGGACCACTCCACCGTGATTCATGGATGCGAAAAGATATCTTCTCAAATCAGTGTGGATTCACAGCTCAGCAAATCCATCGAAGAGATCCGCATTCTGTTGAAATCCTACAAAACTTCCTGACCTCCCAGCATTCAATGTGGAAAAAGCGATCCTGATTGTGGATAACTTTGGCCTTTTTTCCACACCCTTTTCTCTCTTAAACTACGTTCTTTGATTGCCACAGCTAACATCCACAACATCAACCAGCTTATAATTGGTATGATTATATATATAGCCTATATAGACTTATAAATTAAGCTACTATACAAGATATGTTTGTTGATACAGTAGAAATAAAACTTGTAGCCGGGCATGGGGGCAGCGGACTGGCAAGCTTCAATCGGGAAAAGTTCAAGCCCTTCGGCGGGCCTGATGGAGGTGATGGCGGTAAAGGAGGGGATATATATTTGCTGGCCAGCGCTGATGAAGAAGACCTAAAATACTTTAAACATAAAACATTGTTTAAAGCTGAAAACGGTGGCAGAGGTGGCAAGAATAAGATGCATGGGCTCAATGCCGCTGATCTAATCATAAAGGTACCTGTTGGGACCTCGGCTTATGTCAAGCAGGATAGCAAAGAAGCACTGATAGCTGATTTGAGCAATAAAGGACAGAGGGTTTTGGTGGCTAAGGGAGGTAAGGGAGGTAAGGGCAATGTTCATTATGCTACCGCCACCCGTAAAGCACCAAAGATATTTCAGCCGGGCGAGGAAGGCGAGCAACTTGACATAGTGTTGCATTTAACACTGGCTATAGATGTTTGTATTATCGGGTACCCTAACAGTGGGAAGTCCACTTTGCTGGCTGCCATTTCGGGAGCCAGGCCTCAAGCTGCTGACTACCCCTTTACCACAACAGAGCCGGTCCTGGGCACGGTTGATGACGGGGTTAAAAAACTTATCTGGGCCGAGCTGCCGGCTTTGATCGAAGGTTCTCATCAGGGCAAAGGCCTGGGCAACCATTTTTTATGTCATGCTCAAAGGGCTGAAGTGCTAGTTCTTTTGCTTGATGGCAGCACAATGGATCCAGGCGCCGATTTGAACCATTTAAAAGAGGAGATTACGGCCTTTGACACCGGGATGGCGGATAAAAGCCTGGTCGTGGCCGTCAATAAAATCGATTTAATAGAAAGCGCCGGGGAATTGGATGAAATACGGGATCTGCCGGTCTTTAACGGCCTGCCGCTGTTTTTTATCTCGGCCAAAACGGGTCAGGGCCTGAATGAGCTGATATCATCCGTGCACAGAATTGCGTTGGAGAAGGGAATTGTCGAGACCCGGGAGGTTAAGCCGGAGGTAGTCTTCCGGCCTAAACCGGTTGACAGGCGGGATTGAAATGAAGATTGGAATTATGGGCGGCACATTCGACCCCATACACCTGGGACACCTTATAATTGCCGAGGATGCCAGGACCAGGCTGGAGCTCGACAAAGTAATGTTCATCCCGGCCGGTAACCCCTGGATGAAATCCGGCCACGGGATAACGCCCCCACGCCACCGGGTGGAGATGGTCAAGCTTGCCATACAATCCAATCCCTTTTTCAGCCTAGTGACTATAGAGGTAGACAGGCCCGGCTCCACATTCACTGTGGATACGTTGGAACAGCTGTGGAAGGATGTGGGCTATGAGTCCAAATTGTATTTGCTGATGAGCTGGGACAGCTTGAAGGATATGCCAAACTGGAAAGCTCCCTATAGAATCTCCAAAATGGCCACCGTGGTTGCATTTCCCAGGCCTGGATTCAACCGGCCTGACATTGCCTCAATGGAAGATGTCATTCCCGGCTTCTCAGAGAGAAACATAATGATGGAAGGGCCGTGTATCGGTATAAGTTCTACAGATATCAGGGACAGAGTTGCGGAAGGCAAATCCATCCGATACCTGGTGCCGGACGCAGTTGAAAAATATATAACCGATAACGGCCTTTATAAGAAATAACCAATTGAATTGATTGATGACCGGGTTGGGATGGGCCTAGATATCCAGGTTTTTAACGCTGCGTGCATGTGCCTGGATAAAGGACTTGCGGGGCGGTACCTCGCTGCCCATAAGCACGTGGAAGATATCGTCGGCCTTCATGGCGTCGTCAACCTGTACTTTGAGCAGCGTCCGAGTGGCCGGGTTCATGGTGGTATCCCAGAGCTGTTCGGGGCTCATTTCACCCAGGCCTTTGTAGCGCTGTATATCCACCTTGCTGGCTTTCAGCGAAGCTAGTTTGGCATCTTTTTCCATGTCTGAGTAAACCCAATACTGCTGTTTGCCGGCTGCCAGGCGGTATAGCGGGGGCTGAGCGATGAACAGGTGACCGTTCTGGATGAGGTCCGCCATATTGCGGTAGAAGAAAGTAAGCAGCAGTGTGCGGATGTGTGCGCCATCGACATCGGCATCTGTCATGATGATGATCTGATGATAGCGTAGCTTGCCCAACTCGAAGGCGTCGCCGATTCCGGTGCCCAGGGCGGTGATCAGGGCACGGATCTCCTCGTGGTCAAATATCTTATCCTTGGCTGCTTTCTCTACATTGAGGATCTTGCCCCGCAGCGGGAGGATGGCCTGGAAATTGCGGTCTCGCCCCTGCTTGGCAGAGCCGCCCGCCGAATCGCCCTCCACCAGGTAGAGCTCGCACTCTTTGGGGTTATTGCTGGAGCAATCCGCCAGTTTTCCGGGAAGTGTGCCGAACTCGAGGCCGGTCTTCTTAAGGATAAGGTCACGTGCCTTACGGGCTGCCTCCCTGGCTTTGGCCGCCAGCAGGCATTTATCTATTATCGATTTACCTTCGTCGGGATGCTTCTCCAGATACTCGTTAAGGCCGTCGCTGGCTATCGATTCAACCTGTCCTTTTACCTCGGGGTTACCCAGCTTGGCCTTGGTCTGTCCTTCGAATTGGGGTGAACCCACTTTTACACTGACGACTGCCGTCAGGCCGTCGCGGATATCGTCGCCGGTCAGGTTGGCGTCATTGTCCTTGAGGAACTTGTTCTTGCGTGCGTAATCGTTAAGTACCCGCGTCAGTGCCGCACGGAACCCGGTCATGTGGGTCCCGCCTTCCCGGGTGTTGACGCAATTGGCGAAGGCGGTCACGTTCTCAGAATAGCCGTCGTTGTACTGTATGGCGATCTCTACAGCCGTGCTGTTGACCTTGCCCGCAATGTAAATGGATTTATCCAGGACCTGGCGTGTTTTGTTAATACGTCTGACCAGGCTGGCAATGCCGCCTTCAAAGAAATATGTGACCTCTTCATCCGCCCTTTCATCTTTCAGGCTGATCTCAACTCCCTTATTAAGGAAAGCCAGCTCCCTGAGACGCTCGGCGAGGACTGCGAAATCATAGCGGATTTCTGCGAAAATCTCAGTGTCCGCCATAAACGTAATTAGGGTGCCTGTTTCATCGGTCCTGCCTACGGACTTGACGTCGTTCAGGGGTACGCCGATCTTATATTCCTGTCGCCAGATCTTGCCGTCCCGTCTGACCTCGGCCCGCATCCAGGAAGAAAGCGCACTTACTACCGAGGCGCCCACGCCGTGCAGACCGCTGGAAACGCTGTAAGCGCCATCTCCGAATTTGCCCCCGGCGTGCAGGGTGGTCATAACGACCTCCAGGGCCGAAATGCCTTTTTCGGGATGCAGGTCTACGGGTATGCCGCGGCCATTGTCTATAACCGTTATCGAGTTGTCAGGGTGGATGATTACCTGTATGCGGTCGCAGTAGCCGGCCATGGCTTCGTCTATGCTGTTATAGACGATCTCGTAAACCAGGTGATGCAGACCTTCCTTGCCGGTATCGCCGATGTACATGCCGGGACGCATGCGTACCGCTTCCAGCCCATCCAGCACGCGGATATTTTCTGCTGTATATTCGCCGTTGTGTGAATTGTTAACCTGTTCAGAAGCCATGGTTTATCTCTTATGATGGATTTTGTGTGCCCTGCCCCGCCATATAGCGGGTTTTAGAAACAAGCATCACAATATATTGTGTTTGCTCAGACGAAGCCTACTAGGACTTGCAATTTCGTAATTTAGTATAGCATATTTAAGTTTAAAATGCATCAGTTCAGGCCGATCTTTTTGACGTATGAAATGCCCTGTCTGGCCAGCTCGTCCGCCCTTTCGTTCAGCTCATCACCGGCATGCCCCTCTACCTTATGAAAGTGCACTTTATATTTGGATAAAAGCTTCAGAAGCCTCTCCCAGAGATCGCGGTTTTCCACCGGTTGCCTTTTGGCATTCTGCCAGCCGTTTTTCTGCCAGGTCAGGTACCATTTCCGCTGCATGCAGTTCACCAGGTAAGCGCTGTCCGTGTAAACCTCTATAAGGTGGCCTGCGGATTTCATCTGTTCGAGGGCTTTGATGCAGGCGGTCAACTCCATGCGCTGATTGGTTGTATTCAGCTCGCCGCCGTAGATCTCCTTGACCTTGCCCCGGTGCCTCAATATAGCGCCCCATCCCCCCGCATTGACCTGGTACTGGTTGCCCGAGCAGGCGCCGTCACAGTAAATAACGATTTTATCCATGCCGGGCATGGGCTAATTATACGCCATTTCAGGGCCTGGGGGCCTGGATTAACCGGGCCCCCATACAATAAAAATTGAAGCTAAACTTGACAAAAGACTTTTAATAGTTCTATACTTCGTAATATGTCGAACAATGACAGTGGTAAAGCTGAAAAATATGCGGAGATGTTCAAGGCATTGTCCAATCCACACAGGCTGAAGATATTCCTGAGGCTGGCGTGTTGCGGCCCGGAAGGGATGGCGTGTAAGAAGGATAATATTTGTGAGTGCGTGGGTGATCTAAGCGGCAACCTGGGCATAGCACAGTCGACCATCTCACACCACCTTAAAGAGCTACACCGGGCCGGGTTGATCAGCACCAGGCGCAACGGGCAGCGCATCGAGTGCTGGGTCGATAAAGGGATACTTGAAAGGCTGGCCGACTTCTTCAAAGCACCCGCCACAGGCTAAAAAATTTTATCTTTTGATATCGATATATTTCGAATAGTAGTAATAAAAGTTGTAAGGCTGAATATGGAAATGAGCGAACTTGTATATGTGAATACGAGCAACTTCAGTGAGCTGTTCGAAGGGCGAATAACGGAACTGCTGGGCTCCGAGGACAACCGTGAGCTGATCGGCCAGAAAGCCTACGAAAACTTCATACAGCACTATGGCTGTGCCCAGTCTCTGATGCGGGCCTTCATGGATGTACTGGGACTGCAGGATGAGTTCTTGTTCCGGGCCGTAGGTGGCTTACAGGGTGGAGGGGGCTGCGGTCTGACCTGCGGCGCACTGAATACGGGTTTCATGCTGATCAGCGCAAGATCGGGACGCAAGAAAATCGAGGAGGGATTTGGCGGGTTGATGCCGATGATGGAGCCCTGCCATAAATTGGCGCAGTGGTTCAAACTGCAATATAAAAGCACGGTCTGCGCCGAGATATCGGGATATGACTGGTTTGATACGGCGACCCTGCTGGAGCAGCATTTGAGCGCCAAAGGACAGGAGCGGTCGGAAAACTGTGCCAGGCTGACCAGCGGAACGGCTTACAAAGTTGCGGAGATACTATATGAACTATAGATAGCGATGTCAGGATACTTTGTATTAGTAATCAAATAAAAGGAGGTCAATCATGGAAAAAGAGAACACTACGAAAACCGCTGGGGAAGCGAAGGAAGGTTGCGGCTGCGGCGATATTCCCGCACAGGAGGAAAAAGGCAAGACGTTTATGGATTGCTGCAGCAGTATGTGCAAACCGGAGGATATGAGCAAGATGTGGAAGGACTGCTGCAACAGCAATGCAATCCCTGAGGTTATGAAAGAGAAGATGAAGGGCTTTTTTCAGGGGAAAAGCCAGAAAGCGTAATTACAAGGAAGGAGTTAAACGATGAAAGAACAGGAGATCAAGAAAACGGTCAGGGAACGATATGGCAAGTTGGCCAAACAGGGCGGTTCCTGCTGTGCGCCGCAGGCCCAGAGTTGCTGCGGCGGGACGGACCTGACTAAAACGCTCAGCAAGAGCGTCGGCTACACAGATGAGGACCTGAATGCTGCCCCCGAGGGAGCCAACCTGGGGTTGGGCTGCGGCAATCCCGTTGCCATGGCCTCACTGAAGGAAGGGGAGGTCGTGGTGGACCTGGGTTCGGGAGCGGGCTTCGACTGCTTCCTGGCCTCCCGTGCGGTGGGGGAAAAGGGCAAAGTCATCGGGATTGATATGACCGCTGAAATGCTGGAAAAAGCCAGGGAGAACGCAGCAAAAGGCGGCTACAAGAACGTGGAGTTCAGGCTGGGCGAGATAGAGAACCTGCCGGTGGCGGACGGTTACGCCGATATCATAATCTCCAACTGCGTAATTAACCTGTCGCCGGATAAAAAGAGGGTATTCAGTGAAGCTTACCGCGTGCTGAAGCCGGGCGGAAGGCTGATGGTGTCTGACATAGTCCTGCTGGAGGAGCTACCCCAGGCCGTTGAGAAATCGGTTGCAGCTTACATCGGCTGCGTGGCAGGAGCATCGTTAAAACAGGACTACCTTAATGATATAAAACGCGCCGGCTTTGATGAGGTCAAGGTCATCGGCGACACGGGCTTTGCCACCGATATCCTGGAAAAAGAGCCGGCCCTGAAGGCAATTGTAGACAGCGAAAACATATCCAAGGAAGATTTGAGCAAGGTCGGCAAATCCGTCAGGAGCATAAAGGTAAGCGCCGTAAAACCGCAAATAGGGAGGAGAGCAGGATGAGCAAAGCAGAAGATGCACGGGCTACGTTCAGTAAAGGATTCAACTGCAGCCAGTCCGTCTTGGCCGAGTTCGCCGAAGATTTCGGGCTGGACCGGGTCATGGCCTATAAAATCGCCGCCAGTTTCGGCGGCGGCATGGGCCATATGGGTAAGACCTGCGGGGCGGTGACGGGGGCGTTCATGGTCATCGGGCTTAAATACGGCATGACAGCAGCCGACGGCTTGCAGTCGCATAAGGCGGCCTTCGGCAAGGTGCGGGAATTTGCCGAGAAATTCAAGGCATTGCATGGGTCGATTACCTGCAGCGAACTGCTGGGAGCCGACTTCAGCAAACCGGGTGAATTCCGCGAGGCCGTGAAGAACGGCATACCCCAGAGGATCTGCCCCAAACTGGTTGAGGATGCAGCCGCGATCGTTGAAAGTTTGATTAACTCATGACGTAAACGGGCGGGATTAATCCTGGAGCTAGTTCAGATACAACTATACGAAAAAGAGGTGCAAAAAGTGAACGTTAGCGAAGTTGTGGTTAAACGTCAGTCCATCCGGGCCTTCAAGCCCGATCCAGTTCCCCCGGACATCCTGAAAAAGATACTGGAGACTGCTCTACACGCCCCTTCTGCCGGCAATAGCCAGCCCTGCGAATATGCCGTGGTCAGCGGCGCTAAGCTCGTAGCTGTAAAGGCAGCAGTTCTGGCTGCCGCCACCCAGATGCCCAAAATCGATATACCCATCTCCATGAATTATCCGGAGCCCTGGGGCTCTCGCTACGCCATCATCATGCATGGCGTGCAGGAGAAGCTGGGCATATCCCGCGAGGATAAACAGAAGCGCGCCGACCGGAACATCTGGGCGATGCAACTATGGGGCGCTCCCGCCTGCATCTACATCATCATTGACAAGAACTTTTACAACGCGGGTGAAGTCCCAAACTCCCTTAATATTTTCGACTGCGGCCTGGTCGCGCAGACCATCATGCTTCTCGCCACCGAGATAGGACTTGGTACCATACCCGCTATTATGCCCGTACTCTACCCGGAAATCCTGCGCCAGGTTCTGGGGCTTCCCGCTAACAAGCTCTTCGTAGCAGCTATACCAATCGGCTACCCCGACTGGGAACACCCTGCTAATAAATTCCGCTCCGCACGCGAACCGTTGGAGAAGATGGCGAAGTTTTATTTATAGTGACAAATTTGTCATCATGATGGGGACTTATGCATAGATGCACTTGTTAATTTTCTCTCAAAGACAAGCCCGCCTCATGTCAAATCCTTGCCCGTGGCAGGTACGGGATGTTAGAATTCCTCTGATTTAACCGACTTTTCCACATACCATGATCTTAATCGGCGAAAATATCCATATCATCTCGAAGGTTGTTAGCGAGGCGGTCAGGAACCGGGATGCTGCACCTATCCAGTCGCTTGCCAGGGAACAGTCCAAAGCGGGAGCAGATTACCTCGATTTAAACCTCGGCCCGGCCCGCAAAGACCCTGAAGTGGTCGGAGCCTGGCTGGTAAACACCGTCCAGGAGGTGGCCGACCTGCCCATCTCGCTGGATACCATGAATCCCCTGGCCATGGAGGCCGGTTTGAAGATATGTAAGAAGCGGCCACTGTTGAACTCGGCCTCGGGGAAATCCGAAAGCAAATCGAATATGATGCCGCTGGCAGTTAAATACCGTACACAGGTGATAATCTCCGTGATAACCGACCAGGGCTGCCCGCCGGACGTTGATTCGCGGGTGGAGAGCGTTATGGATACCGTGGCCTACGCCAATGAGCTGGGCATCGGCACCGAGGATATCTGGATTGACCCCATTATCCTGCCGGTGAGCGCCGATCAGAAACAGGTACGCGAGGCGCTGGAGTTCATCAAGATACTGCCCGACCTGCTCCCTGGCGTTAAGTCGGTAGTCGGCCTTTCCAACGTCTCCAACGGGACGCCGCCCGACCTGCGCGGCATCCTCAACCGCACCTATATGCTGATGCTGGAGAAGAATGGGCTTTATTCGGCCATTGCTGATGTGCTCGACCCGGAGCTGATCGAGCTGAATCATGACGGTCAGTCGGCTATTCGCAGCCTTATTTATAAGGTTATGGACGGGGAACCGGTCGATGCGGCCGAGTTGCCGGAGAAAGAGAAGAACTATGTCAAAACGGCCAGGGTGCTGATGGGTGAAGCGCTCTATTCTCACGCATGGCTGGAATCCTAGTTGAGGTATAGATATGGACTATAAAGCGCCTCTGGAGACGTACACTGGAAGGGTCAAGGAAGTAACGCTGGGCAAAGGGGCGGGTGCTCTGAAGATCGGCGGGGGTAATATCCTGCCCCTGCATTATTTTGAAGGCAGCGTGGTAAACAGGCCGCTGGTGGCGCTGGAAGTTAATGATAACGGTGCTGCCGGCTGGGCTCAGTGGGTGGTGGAGCCTTATAAGGATGTGGTCTCTGATCCGGTAAAATGGGCCCAAAAGTGCCTCGGCTTGGGAGCTGACCTAATCTGCCTGCACCTTGACGGAACGGACCCGCAGGGGGCGAACCGCCCCGCAGCGGAGGCGGCCGCTCTGGCGAAGAAGGTCAGCTCGAAGGTGAATGTTCCCCTGATCGTCTACGGCTGTGGAGATGATAAAAAGGATGTTGAGGTGCTCACCGCGGTGGCTGTGGCCTGCAAAGGGGAGAACCTCCTGCTGGGGCCCGCTGTTAAAGAAAATTACGAAGCCCTTGCCCGGGCGGTG
>Ga0187866_1002868_pt1 | contig 13601 bp, 16 predicted proteins | sample June2016WEW_11_1_3_FD_133013 | JGI IMG/M metagenome (GOLD analysis project Ga0187866, IMG submission 133013) | Peatland microbial communities from SPRUCE experiment site at the Marcell Experimental Forest, Minnesota, USA - June2016WEW_11_150 | ecosystem: Environmental > Terrestrial > Soil >... | reverse complement strand
GCCACCTGAGGAGGGCCTTCCCGGTCCGCGAACGTTTGACCGTTCTGGGTGTGTCGAGACGACTTCATAAAGTTCTCACTACTCGCGGCCAGCACCGGTCCAGGTCTCGGGGCCATTGTCGTTCTCCGAGCCGTCTCGGTACCCGGTTAGCCCAAGGCGTCCCAATGGGGGCGACCGGTCTCGGTCTTATGAATCCAGCGTTGGAGCGACTCACGCGGTCGGCTTCGGATGAGATTCGGACCTGCTCTCCGAAGTCGGCGTCACGTTCCCTTGACTCGATGGGTATCGTAGGGACCCCGATCCGGACCTGCCTCTCGGTGATTCCCCAACGAGCGTAGAACCGGGCCGCCCGCGTCCAGTCGCTCAGAAGGATGTAAGCGAGCCCAGGAGTTCGTGACACGACCGCCCGGGCCGCCTTGACGCGCCCACGCAGGTCGCGCAGCCTCCGCTCCGCGGCCCGCTCGTCCTCCTCCCGGGAATCGTCGGGGAGGCCGCTCATGATCTCCCACACGCTGAACTTCCGCGTCGAGGCCGCAATGAATTCATCCTCCGCGTCCTCGTCTTCGTCCGGGCCGCCGAAGGCGACCCGCGACTCGAACCGCGTCCGCGAGTAGTCGCCAAACCGGGGGCGCGGATACGAGCGAGGGGCAGGGCCACGAGGGTGAGGCAGCTGCGGGCTCGCGTCGGGCCCGTTGATCGCGGCCAGGTCGGGGAACGGGTTCGCGGTCTCGGGGCTATCGCTCTCGGTCGCGCTGGCGGCGCTGATTGCGGTCATCGGCGCGAAGCGAGCGCGCAGGGCTCGCGGCGAGCGACCCGAGCGAGACGCGAGCCCGTGTCCCCATCATGCCGCGGGGGCGAGCGAGGTTGCTCCGAGCGAGCCCCCGCCGGCTTGATGTGGGACGCGCGCGACCGATGACGGACCGCAATCAGCGCGCGGGACCGTGGCAGACCGGCGTGGACCTACCCGTGACAGAATCCCGTGATTAGGGAAGGATTCAAGGAGTCAACTCCGAGACCTCTCTTTACAGAACGAGTCCGATTTGGCCTCTCCTTGGGGAGAGCTTTATCTCCCCCGGACCGGCTGCATCCACGTGGCTCCGGCGAGCCGACTTACCTCGTGGGTCGTGCCCTTTGCTATCGGGCTGATCATTGGCGTACTCATCGATTTTGCCCTCAAGATCGGCGGGGGGCTAGACTGGGTTCTGGTCGCGATTCCACTCGCAGCAGCGGGATTAACCGTCGTCGGATCCCTCTTGGCAGAGGTATTCAGGCAGGGCCTCCAAGAGGACGCGGACCGGCGGCGACGGATGGAGTTGCACGCCGAGTCGCTCTCAGAGAATGCGTTGGTCTGGCTGCAAAATCTCGTCTTCGTTCCCGATCTATGGCAGCGCGAGAGCCGCCAGGTGTCTGGGCTGTGCGTTAGCAGTCCCGATAGAAACGAATCGGTGTACTCACTCAGGTTGTGGAGGTACGCCGAGCAGCACGTTCTCCAGGACTCGGTGCTTGGGCCCAAATGGAAGGCCCTCACAGACCGCGTCGCGGAGCGACAGGCGATGAGGCAAGCCCTCAACCGTCTCCACGACGACACAGTTGAGAGTGCCCTCACGCGTGAGTTTGGACCCGGTTGGGCCGTGGGGAATGGCTTCGGGACTCCGCAAGCCCCGAGGTGGTACAACGCGGAGGTGTTTTGGAACTGGGTTCGGAGCCGTCGCGATCTTGGACCGTTCACCGACGAGAAGATGGCAATTCACTATGGGCGCGCGGACATCCCAGATGAGACCCGATACCTCGTCAACTCCGGGGGGCTCACCTTGCTCTCGAGTAGCGACGACGGTGGTCCGCGCGCCGGGAAATGTGGAAAGGTCATCGCGGAATTGCAAGCCGACGTTTCGCTCCGAAGACTACAAGACGAGTTAGAGAAGATGGACCAGAGTCTCTCAACCGAAGCCGAGGCAGTGCGGGTTCCCGCCGCCGAGTTTTACGAGCGAACCGTCGAGTCAAAGAAGCTCGTGGGAAACTGTCCGGTGTGCCCTTAGGGAAATTCAGACCCGTGACCGAATCCAAGAATGCATAGACCGCCGAGACCAGCGGTGGGGCCTCCAACTCAATGGGATCAGGGAGATTTCAGGACATGATCTCCAACACTCAAATCCTCGGCATCGTTCTCATCGTTGCAGGCGGCTTGCTCGACCTCTTTGGGCTCGCTTTGGCGCCGATCTACAAGCTCTCGTGGTGGCCGTCCGGTTGCTGGTTTTTGCCCTTGTTCCTCGTCAGCATTGTCCTCTGGTTCATCGGAGTCTGCCTCTGGTACCGTTGAGACCGAGGATGGCCGACGCTCGCTGACGGTGCCGCATCATCCACCCGTTTCGAGATCCCACCTCCTGGTCCATCTCCTCTCACCTCGATGATGGGAGCATGGAACCAAATCCGACCTGCCGGACCTGCGGCACATTGGTCGACCTGACCCGTCGGAACGCGGTAACCTCCGTGATCTACCGCCAGGTGATGTGTCGTGGCTGCGGGGTCATCTGCATCTTGGAGGGGCCGGAACGGAATGTGAATGTTGGCCCGAACCACCCCCCTCCTTTGCTGTGACTTCACGCGGCCCATGACGGGACTACATTCAGCGCACTGTCGGCAGGATCATTCTGTCCGCGGAGTTCCATCGCCACGAAGAGCTGCGACGTCTAACTGCCGTATTAGTTCCCTGTGATCTATCTCGCCCGACAACTCGACGAAGCGTTTGAGGACCCGCCTTGCAAGATCGACTATTTCGGAGGCGCTGGGTTCAGGTGGGACATTGGTTGCCCCGTGAACGATCTTGCTCCGCTTCCTGTAGGCCTTGCGAAACAGGTCAAACAGACCGACTCGCTCGGGTTCTGATGTACCCAGAAGATGGGCGCCGCGAAGGGCCAGCTTGTACGAAAGATCGTCTTCCGTGTCCTTTAGAAGAATCGCTTCGAGAGCAATCACCGCATCAAAAATCCGGCTATCTTCCTGGAAATGACCATACATTCCATCGATTCGGTTGAAGGCAACGCCGAACGAGCTGCGCAATTCTTTCGCGGCGAGATCGAAGACCTTCCGCGCGAAGTTGGTCAGCTCGGTCTGCTCGACCGGGCTCAGTCTGTAGGGCCGGTCAGCCGCGCCTGACCAGTACGAAAGAGACCCCCCGGGCGGAAACTCGGTGAAAGTCATGGAGCCAGAGAGCCTCTGTCCGTTCTCGGGATAGAAAGCAATAGAGGGGAATACCACGGGTTGTGGTCGGAAGAGACGGAGGCCGCGAAGGGCGTTGCGAAGATCGCTCTGCGGTCGAATCAGGTCCATTACATCGGTGCTCGGCCACACGGAACGCGTGGTGAGTGCCCATCCTGACGGCAATTGGGCCGCCCAAAGGGGAACGTCGTACGGCCTGATGCCTGCCTCGAGTTGGGCCCGTAGCAAGACTCTCTCGAATTCTGCAAGGGGTCGTAACTGGACGCGGTCAGTGAGCGAGAAGCCCGATCCGCTTCCACCGTCGAAGTTGATGAGCGGCGCCGCGTAAACATGGACGACGTTGGCTGCCACGCCCGTCAGCTGGCGCGAGACAGATTAAGGGTTTAGTTACCCACCCCGTTCGCAGAGGGATGTGTACCCCTACGACGCTCGTACTCTTCGCGGGCCGCCTGACGGATCCTTTTCGTCATCTCAGGATCCATCTCGTACTCGATTCGAGCAGGTGGGATGCCCGTGGTCGGCAGGACCTCGACTACGCCGTGTGCCTCCGCCACCTGCCGAAGCAGGGCGGAGCAAACTACTCGGTAGGCGATTGCGAGCATGCGAGGGAGTTTGTTCACGATTAGTTGGAACTCTTCGAACGAGACATCGCCATGCGCGAGCGCCCGCCGAACTCGAGCAAGGTCGTCAATGTCTTCGGAGAGGTCGAGACCAAGATGCTCGAACACCGTGTAGCCGATTCGCGATCGCTCAGACACATTCCTCCTGGCGTCCGATTCCGATTCGTCCCAGTCGAGTCTGTCGAGCACCCCCTTCGCGAACTGGTTGTTGCTCGGCTGCGACTGTCCACGGCCGAGCTTCAACAGTCGTTGAGTCTCGATGGCGAAGACTGCATCGATAGTCCGCCAGCTGTGGAGGAAAGCATCGAGCTCGTCTACCACCCAGAGCGCATTGCCGGCGTGGGTAAGCGCGCGGTCAAGTGGCGAGCCTTCCTCGATCACGTCCATCAAGTGGTCTGCAAACCGGGAGTTCTGCACGACGTTACGGGCGGACTGTTGCGCTGTTTCAAGCGATCGGAACGGTTCCTCAAGTCCCGGGATGCGGCGAAGCCCGAATACGCTTCCCGTGTCGAAGACGCCCGAAGCCAGGATGCGGTCGCCCACAAGGAGATATCGCATCGAGACGGGTTGCGCAGCGACGACGGCGAGGTAGCTCCGCAACCTCTGGACCGTGAAGTGGAGTCGGGCGATTGCCTTCCAGTAGTCGGGCTCCGAGAAGGTGAACTTGAACGCCACGTTATCGAATTCAACCAACTGCGGCGGCTTGCCTGCTTCATTCCTGAATCCGATGGGTGTGACGGTCGTTTCTGCCACCAAGTTAAACCGATTCTCCTGAAAAGATTCGAACTCCGCGGCTATCAGTCCTGACCACCACATGCCTTGGGAATCCGCGGGGTCACCCCCTAGGGCCTTCCGAGCGATCAACATGAATTACCACTGAGGGGGGGTCGTCTCATCGAAGGACCCAACCCTTTCCCTCACACGGTTTGCAGGGCTTGTTCTGACGCCTTCCCTTCCTCCCCGTCCCCTCACACAACTTGCAGGGTCGCCGGTGTTCCTGCTCCCATCGCGTTGTGGACCGCGAGGGCCCCGGTTCCCGAGCTACCCGGCGGCTGTTAGCGGAGTAACTTTCGGTGCGAGTGCGCTCGTCGCTCACGGCCAGCCGGGAACCTACGCTATGCCCCCTCGAGCTACGGAGGGTCCAGCTTCTTAGTCAAGTCTGCCCAAGAGCAGGTGTAGTACGGCCCACCTCGCTTCTTGGGGGAAAAGGCAATTCCGGACTTACGAATCCGCAGTTCACCCAATACATGTTCGCCGTCCCACAGATTCAGTTTGACGCCTTTGTTTCCAAGCTCGATGTAGCTGTTGTCCGTGTCGACGTGCAACCATTTCTCGGCCATGAGCGGGGGAACGGGTTCTGCTACAAAGTGGATTCGGAAGGCCCGGCCACGAAAGCAGATGGGCCTCCATAGAGTTACTCTCCAGGCCCGAGGCAGAGCCGTACAACTTTCACGGTCGGAAAGTCATCCCAGTCGATCCGCGTCGCCTCCCGGTCCTGTAGTCCTTTGAGATGCTCGCATAGCGCGTTTACGAGGTCCTTCTCCGTCTGATCGCGGGAGGTCGCATGGACGAGCACCTCGGGGAACCCCTCCACGATGCCGAGGAAGGAAGGGGGGTCGGTGTCGCGCTCCCGCACATCCAGGATGCGCAGGCGGAACTCGAACATGCGACCCCCGGGGAACGGGTTAAGCCGGCCGCGATCGCGCGACGACCCCCGCGAATGACTCTCCCGCGTCCATGTCCCGGAGCTTCGCGTGGAGCGCTCGGAGCGCGAGCACCTTCTGCTCGAGGTCCTCGAGGATGATCCGGTTCACGCGCGTCCGGAGCTGCTCGCCCGTCTCGCCGTCCCTGGAGTAGTCCGCGAACCCACTGCGCGCGGACTCGAACGAGCCCGCATTGAAGACGAGCTGCCCGGAGGCCCAGGGACGGCCTGCCTCGACACTCGGAGAGGCGTCCGCCTCCGAGTGGGCGGGATCGGTTGTGAAGTCCAGCTCGACCGGGGGCTTCGACTCGGCCGGCTTGGCCAGGAGCGCGCTCGCCGGGACGAACCCGGGGACGGACACGAGGTCGACGCGGTCGCGGGACGGACCGCGGTAGCTCCCGAAGTCGGGCGAGTGCTCGCGCAGGTAGGCAGGGTACGGTCGGGTCGCCCCGAAGTCCACCACGAGGCGGATCTCCGGGTCGCGCGGGATCTCGCGGCCGCACCCGCATTGACATTTTCGGGGAAACCTGTTGCCTGTTACGGTGCGGAGGCGGGGGGCTCCGTGTTCGGTCGGCGCGGGGCGTTCGGCGGTCGGGTACTGGATGCTAGGCTGCATTCGCTCGTTCCTCGCGAAGAGGGGAACGAGCGATGCGAGTCCTGCCGGCGTGATTTATCGGGGTCAGCGAGCGGGGGTGCTTGAGGCAGGAAGAGGCCTCAAAGTGCATTCCTCCGCTCGATCGGCGAGGTGGAATCGGAAACGGGCTTCGACGCGATTGAAGTTGCGAGAGTACGCCACAACTCGAATGTCATGATCCCCAGGTTCAGAAATCCGGAAGTCGTTCATGAAGCCAGTAAAGTCCACAATCAACGGATTGAAGGCAATGATCGCCCACGGGGGGGTTTCTTTGACGATACGGAGCGCCGCGAATTGTCGACTCTCCTTCGGCGGGACAATGACAGATGGCTGAATGATTCCGTGAAACTTCATCTCGACGAGGGGAAGCGTCCTCCGGACATCGCTCGCGACGTTGCGAACCTCGGTTGTGTAGGCCACGCAATCGTAAGCCGGTTTCCGGTGGTCGAGATTGTGAAGGAGAAAGTGCAACCACCTCGTTGGTCGTTGGAGCTGGGCATCGTATGCTTCACTCGTAAGAGAGGGTTCATGCTGAATGCGCAGTTCCCTCCGCCAGCCTAGACTCCAGGTCTCAGCCTCGAGACGCTCTCGAACCCTCGCTTCAACTAAGTTCGGGAGTCTGTGCCTTTCCGAATGTTTGAAGGGGTACAGATTAGCCTGGAGGGACCTCACGATCCCGTCCTCAGTTCGATTGCCCTGCTCCTGGAACCCGAGGAGGGGAATCTCCAGAAAGGTTGCAATCGCGAGTTCTTGATGGGAGAAGACCGAACCGCGATAGGGTTCGGTCCCGCCCTTCAGTCGGCTTCGACCGAGAACCCGCTCGCGGCGAAAGTCGATGAAGAGAATGTACTCCGACCGCTCGAGGTGGTAGAAGATGTTTTCCACCAAGCCGCGGAGGGTTTGTTCCTCGACTGCGACGTATGGATCGAAACCCATTCTGTGAAGTCGATCTCGTATCCGCTTGACTATGGACAGTTCTTCGCTGTCCTTGCGCTGTCCGCTACTGATGAATATGCGGGGTCGAAGACGCATGATCAGAACTCGGCATCAGTCATCGGATGCTTAAACCTCAGGGACGACGTCACTGACTCGAGCGCATTCCCATAGCCGGCAGGGTCGGTCCCCTTGCACGACGCGAAGTCGCAACTGCGCGATGGGTAGGGCGGTCCGCGGTTAGGTAATGGATGCTGGGCTGCATTCGCTCGTTCCTCGCGAAGAGGGGAACGAGCGATGCGCGGGAAGACGCCTCTATCTACTGGGAGCTGCCGGCCAAGCACGAGACTGCTGCGACCACCGTTGCCCGCGCACTCGAAGCGGCACCTCTGAGCGCAATGTCGTCTCATACTGGCCTAGGAGCCGGACCGAACCCCTTCTCCCAATGCGATAGTCGCTCGGTGTTACCCTCGGTCGATGACCGATCTCGAGGAAGGTATGATGGGAACGGCGAGAGCAGTAGTTCAATGGGCAGCCTTTGACATAAGAGATCCAAGCAGCTCAAGATCGTGCAGTAACGCCGCGTAAAACGGTGTAAGACTAGGTGTGCGTCCAATCAGGATCGTCACTAGAGCGGCATCCAAGACTGCTCTAGGCGCCAAGGGGTCGTGCGTCGCGTCTTTGAGTTGGGTGTGCAGGAGAGGCCAATCCACCTTGGCCGCTTCGTCCCACGCCGAAATCACCTCCTTGACCTGCTTCGAGGAGAGCTTCTTTGGATTCAGTACTCTACGCTCCCTGACCCCCTCTGTCAGCCAATCCCCCCAACCGCCGCGGATTTCTTGACGCTCGGCGATTAGGTGCAGCATCCCGAACGAGCTATGCAGCCAGGCGCCCAGTACTTTCGCGACCTCGGTCGGAGAAAGGGACTTCCCGTCAGAAGTCTTCGCATCTTCTGGGCTAAATGGTATCCAAACGGAGCCGCCAGCGTCAATCCAGGTGACAATCGCACCGACGCTGAACGAGGACCACAAATCGGTCTTTCTGGGGACGAGCAGCAGGCCCGTACCTGGGGTAAACCGTTGACCCGTTTTCGCCTTCGCCACGAGTGTAGGGTCTTCGAAGAGCCATTCGGCATCGGTTTCGGAGAGAGTTAGTTTCGTGTAGTCCGTGGTTGTCAACACGGGGATTGAACGGCCAGCCGGGCGGGAGTGCGAAACCGCGAAGCCCGCGGATCCCACACTCTTGACAAAGAGTCCAACTCGGCCGAGGTCCTTTAGCGGGCACAGGAGTTTCGAGAATCCGAATCCGAAAGGTGCGTTCCCCGTCGCAACGAGGCCACAGTCCGCCAAGTACTGAGTGGTCAGTCTGGGGTTGCGATACGAAGTAAGCTTGTACCAATTCTCCTCGAGGTCGGATAACAAGTGCTGTGGAATCGCTACTGCTTCCCCGACTAGCTTACCGCCGATTTGAAGGGGGAAGGTGTTTCCGCCTGCAATTGAGATAACTCCAGGGTTCCGGCGAACATCAGTCATCTTCTCGGCTATCTGCCGGGATTCCGCGAACGTCGGGACAACGTCGAGATGGGTGACGAGCGTGAACTTTCGAGCTGGGCTTTCTTGCCCATTATCTTCCGAGGTCTTTCGACCGACAACGATTGTCTCCCTGTACTCGGAATTCTCTGAGAACGCGGGCTCTCCCGCAGCCCAACTCAAGATAATGTGCTCAACGTTGTATCGATCGAGAAGCATCCTCCGCAGCGCTCCCCAACCGTCGTTGCTGAGGCAGGTAGCCGGGAGCACGAGTCCCAATCTTCCACCTCGCTTCAAGCACAAGTCTCCCAGTCCAGCGAACGGAACCGGCAATCCGCCTGACGATGCGAAGCCAGGGCCCAGTTTCTTAGCCGCGGCCTTCAGCTGATTGACGTCGAGCACTTCCGTGACGAGTTGCTTCTTCGTGAATGGCGGATTCATCATCACAACATCTAAAGATTCTCGCGGGATCTCCAACTTAGTTTGAGAGAAGAGAGTGGACAGGGACGCGCGAGAAGCCGCGATCGCAGGCCCTGCAATGCGCTTCTGCACAACTATGGATGGACCATTCAGGAGGTCTAGGGAGCCGAGCCTTCCTCCGGAACCTACTGGGACTTGGTAAACATGACTATCAGAGAAAATGCATGCAGGCTGCTGAAGCAAGAGGTTGACCAAGGTCAGGTGCGCCGCAAAGGGCATGGCGTCGAGCCCCCAAAGTTCCTTTTCAACGAACTGACGATGGAGGTCGGCAACTGTGCCTTTAAAGCCTTGTAGGAACGCGAGCGCCAACTTACGATGATAGGCGGATACCAGTAACGTCCCCGATCCGCAAGCCAAGTCCCCGACGACTTCATCCCACTTTTCAACGCATAGCCAAGCCAGTAATTCGCCGGCCCCGAGCGATGTGTAGCACGTCGCAAATGACTTCGCGAGCTCCTTGCCTAAGGCAGAGTGGTAGGTTCGGCCACCCAAATCCAGTCGCAGAAGCCCTGACCTCGATGAAACGTAGGAGACTGCGTCAAGAATGGCAGTCAGAGAGTGCTCTGTTACCGGCCCCGAGGGTAGTAGGTCTAGAACACTCAGCGCATAATGAAAGACCGCCTCATAGTCGATGTTCCACGCATCCCGGAAAGCCGCATCCAACGCGGGCTTCCATGCCCCGGAGGTCGAGAATCTCTTCGAGAGCGGGTCAAGACCGTGACCGGGTGCAATCAGTTCATAAGATGCCGCCGCGTTGAATAGGATCAATCCACCCGATGAGAGGGCGGCGACTTGTCTGTCGCTATGGCCCAAGTTCTAGCACACTCCTCATCTTCTCTGCAGTTGAGACGACCCCAGGGAGCGTCGAGGAGCCGCTCACAAATCCCTCGACCGCGGCCTTGATTCTTGCAACCGCCTCCTCTAGATCAGCATCAGGTAGCGCCTCCGAGGCTGCTTGAGCAAGCAACTCGGGGAGCCCTGAGAGGCGAACCTCCGTTTCCTCGAACAGAAGTCTTGGATCTGTGCCCCCTTGGGCAATCGCGCGCGAGATGAAAGTCACCTTCTGTAGTGTCTTCCGAATGTCGCTCGTACTTGGCGCGACCAATGTTCCTTTGACAAGTGAAGTTGGGTATTCTAGACCGACGGCAACCTCACAAAGGCCCTCGGAGATTCGACCTGCCAATTGTTTCGTGAGTTCAGAACGCTGTCCTTCCTCTTTGGTCTCGATGATGACTCGAGTGCCACTCCATACCAGATAGATATCGGGGACCTTTGTAACCTGCAGGAGAGAAACATTGGGCACTCCCCGCTCTTCGAGAAGGCCGGAAAGAATCACACTTACGTTTTCCTCCCGAACCTTTAGCCCTTCTGTCATAAATTGCCGGTCTACCGCCATCGAATGCTGGTGTGAGAGATGAACCCTTCCATCTCCCGAAGCATTGGGACGAAACTTGGAGATGGAAAGAGGCCCCGTCCGATGAAAGGCATGCCCGGTAAAGTCGCCCGACCGCCTCTCAACCTCGGCGGCAGGCTATTCCCGAAGGATGAGTCGGTGGCCGCAACTTCCCCGACTTTGGTCCAAAAACAACGGGTCCAAACTAAGCTATCGATCCCAGACCCCCGAGAGCGTCGCCGTAGTGGTTTTCGCACCCCCAAGGGTTAGCCCGACTACTACCCAGGTGCTTGGATCGCCCCCGGGCTCTAGGTTGAACAGTTCGGGCAAAAGTGGGTCATGGGCGGCCCCTCCACCGGTGCATCGGGCACTCGCACTGCGCGAAAGAAAGAGGCGCTCCGGGGGTCTGCTCCCCCGAGGCGGTCGATGAAAACCAAGACGTTTGTCGGATTGGACGTGCACCGAAGTGCTGGTCTTAAGTGTTCGTTTCCCGCGAAGAAGGGGACGAGCGAATCATGGTTCTGTTAGTCTCAGGACGTACCCTCCCGATCCGTTTTCACCTCGGTCAGCTTCATCTGCCGAGTGCCCGGGGGAGGTGGCATCATCGGCTTCGTTGGTTCTGAAGCCTTCGATTCACAGAATAGTCGAGCAAGTACGGTCGCGTATTCCTTAACTCGACCTGACACTGCCCGGTCGCCCTCTTCGGAGCCTGATTCCTGAGAAGTCCCTGCCAAATTGCGATACTGGACTTCGAACTCGGATTTCGAGCTCATAGTGACGAGACCGCACCCTTCCAAAAATTCCAAAGCGGCGTGCATCCAGACTGCGCGAACGTTTCCCCCCGGAATGAGCTCGGAGTTGATTCTTGCTGAAAGGTCCCTGGGAACGACTTTCACAGGGACAGATTTTTGCGGATTCCCTCTCCGCCAAACCTCGACCTCCTCGGGCGTCAGAAGAGAGTAGAACACCTTGGTCCAGAGGTAGATGGCAGTGTACAAGGGAGGCGGTTGGTCGTTGCAGAATACCTCGCGGACTTTGTAACTCTTGAAATGTCCGGGATACACATTGATTGACTTCCTCTTCTCACCAAGAAAGGGTTCGAGACGGGCCTCTTGCGGAAGAGATGTGTCCCGGAAAGGTCGACTACCCCCAGGTATCTTCCGGAAAACGTAGTGGGAGATGGGGCCGCTCATGTCATAGATCGCCTCCAGGAGGACGAGGTTTTTCGCGAACGTGATTTCACCTCGATCCTGGAAATCCCCGATTCTGTAAGCAATCTCGAGAGAGTTCGACGGGGAGAACAGAATCAGCACGATGTCCTGCGTTTTTGGAGTGCTCCTCGTCCCCCCCTTGTCGCTCTTGAATGTTAGGGGAACATCGTAGGACTTGAGCTGATCAATCTCCTTTCGAAACGCATCGTCGTCCTCAGGAAATGTCCGCTTGACCTCGCCGACCAAGCCGTAGTCACCCAGAAGCGCCGTGAAGTCCGGAGTTAAGCCGGCTGGCGGAACTTCGGGATATCTGTCGAAATAGGTCAGATATCCGCTCTGGCGATAATTGAGGAATGCTTGACAGCAAGAAACTACGTCAACGGTCTGGTCGTAATCCCAAAACTCACGTAACAATCGTGATGTGCAGTCCTCGCGCGACTCCGGAGCCATCGTTCATTGGGAGAGAAAATCGGTGAGCGAGTACTCTGGCTGGGACTCCTCTTCGATTGACCCCTCTTGGAAGTCCTTGAAGATCTGTTCAGTGATGCGTGACAGAGCATGGACCGAGCTTCGGTAACCTGGTATGATGCTGATGCGGTTTGATCCTGTCGCAAAGATGTCGAAAGTTGCGCCATCGTAGAAATCGAGGAAGGAAACGTGGAGATATGGGTTCTTGTGGAGCACGGCTAGTCCGGAACGATCCACATTGGCCAGTGCTCGAATCAAACGAAGGTTATCTTCGGCCGAAGTGAACACGTCCCTATCATACACGATGTCCAGCGGTTTCAACAAGTCCTTAGCAAGATCGCGCTCGCGATGCTCAAACAGCTCAGAATTTCGACTGGTCGCCGCTGCCAGAGCGGGCAAGAACGTGTCGCGAAGGTATCGAATCTGTCCACCGTAGTAATAGCTAATTCCGTCGCGCGAGGTAAAGGCGTGGAATACGGTCTCTCCGTCCTTCTTCAATTCGTACTCAATCTTGTCAACGTAGTCGTCCTCGCTCTCTGCAAAATTGAACAGTTCTTGGTAAGATCGTTCCTTGAAGTCGATCGCGCCTTCCTCCCGGTGTGAGTATAGAACCGCCTTCGTGACCAGAATCCGGCAACCTGTTGCGTCTTCCAAGTGTTCAAAGAGGTGGCGAAGTTGCCCGGAGGTTAGATGGATGGATGCAACGGCGGGACGGAATGATTCAACGAATCGAATTAAGCCGGATTTGAGAAAGTCGGGACCTTCGCTGGTAAACGCCGTCCAAATGTCCTCGGCCTCATCCTTGTACAGGCCGAAGGTACCAGACACTGTTCGGCTCCCTCCTTCTATGTCAGAGCGGGAGATCACTCGGGTCAAATCATAGAGCGAGAAGCCGTCGTGTTGTTCCCGTACCACTCGAAACTCTTCGGACTCAGGCCTGCTGAACAAGTCAGCGCAGTCCCCCCGCGCGTGGATTGTCGAGAAGGTAACCTTGTAACGCGGATCCACCTCTGCTTGGTGCTCCAAAACGGACCAGAGTTGGTCTAAACTGAACTTTGTGGCGTCCGGGTCCAACCTTCTGAGTTCAGCTAACTCGCGCATGCTCGCTCCACCCTGGAAAGAACCTAACGGCCGTGAGTTAGAGTGTAGATGGCTAATAGTCTGCCGTTCCTGCTCCGCCCACATCTTTCTGGGAAACCCGGAACCTCAGCTACCATGTGTCTAGCCACACACCGCCTGCATAGTGTTCGTGCCGGTCGGTGGCACGCCCGACTCTCACTTTCCAGGGGTTTTGAACCAACTATAGTTCACATCCCGCCGGGAGCATCTCTTCCCTAATGTCCAACCATACGGCCTTTACGCCGCCGTCAAGGTCGCGGGCTTTACCAATCAGTGGCGGGTTGGGAGCGAGTCCG
>Ga0187866_1002866_pt1 | contig 13605 bp, 23 predicted proteins | sample June2016WEW_11_1_3_FD_133013 | JGI IMG/M metagenome (GOLD analysis project Ga0187866, IMG submission 133013) | Peatland microbial communities from SPRUCE experiment site at the Marcell Experimental Forest, Minnesota, USA - June2016WEW_11_150 | ecosystem: Environmental > Terrestrial > Soil >... | reverse complement strand
TAGTCTGCCCACGCTCTGTGAGCTAAAACACGTTCGATTCAGCTTTCTTGCTTCAATCAGGCAGGCAAAGAACGGCAACCCCCTGCCCTCGGGCTGCTTCTAGTCTAGTCCCCCTCCCCCATAGCCGCGAACTCGAGCAGGTTCATCACCACCGGCGTATCCTCCGCTTTGGATTTGGGCGTGCCCCGCCCGAGGAGTCAGGCAGCGATCTACGTGGCAATTCCCCCGTCAGCCTCGGGCGGGTCGCGTGCTCCGCTGCAAGTCCTCGGGCGGAGCCCCGGCCTCCGCACCGCTACCCTCGGCGGCCCGCCGCTAGCGCCGCTCGCAACCGCGCCCTGCGGGCTTTCCGCTTCGCCCGCTCACGCTTACGATACATGTCGTGGCCAGGCCGCATTTGTGAGTTGACGGCGACCGAATCCCTGACGCCGGGCCACCGTGTGGGCAATGTTTAGGAAGCTTGACTCTCTTCTACCCGGAGGAGTACGGCTCCTGGAGTTGCTTCAAGAGGATGTCCAGCTCGTGTCGAGGCAGACGAGGGTTGATCACCTTCAATCGCTCCAACCCCGCCCGGACATGGCCTCTGGAAGCTAGTCCGCTTTCTGCAAGCCTCCGAAGCAACCACAACGTCCCATGACATTCGAGGTTCACCTTCAAGGCGTAGCGTCGGACATGAGAGTCGTTTGTCAGTATGGTCGCCCGGTTCATTTGGCCCAGGATCAATACAGCGCAATCCGGGATTGAAAGGGCCCTCAACTCCGACGAAAGGTCTGCGATCATCGCGATTTGCTCGGCGTTCGCCTGAAGGACGGTCAGTTCGCCTCGACTCACCAGCAACTCGATGACGGCAATCTGCGCCGGCCTCGTCACCTCGTTCAGCACGATGTCAGGGACGACGAGCTCAATGGGCAGTCTCGTCGCTTGCTCCAGGAGTCCGACGTCGACAAGATCGACGAGAATATTGGCGTCACTTATCGCGAGCTGCATCCGCCCCGCTCAACCGATGCCGCAGATCGTCCTGGCTGAGCATGGAAAGAGAAGCAGCCTTGCTGAGGCTGATTGCATCCTCGGCGATTGCCCGAAAGAGAAGCCGTTCAAACCGCAGGGGGCGCTCCGTCCCCGGAAACTCGCCGGGCTCATTTTTCCTCCATCCGCGAGTTCCGAAATCACGGAGCACCGCCCCGTAGCCGGCGTCGGAGAGCAATCCAAGAAGGTGAGACCGGTACAGGATTGCCTGCATCGATATCCCGTACTTTTCCTTGATCTGGAGCAACTCGGGAGGCGTGATTACGCGCCGAGCGCTCTCGGCAAGCTCCGATCGCAGAGCGGCCGCAGGCAGAAGAAACTCCGAAGCGAACAGCTGGCAGTGCCTCTCATCATCCTTGTCATCACGGTGGCCGTCCGCCCAGAACAGGATGTGGGCAAGCTCATGGAGCATGGTGAAGCGAAGCCGGTCTTTGGGGCGTCGCTCATCAATGGCAATGAAAGGCTCATCCCCGCGAAAACCCGACAACCCGTCAAAGTCCTTGAAGCCGCTTACGGCTACCAACCGTATCCCCCTGTCTTCAAGAAGCTGGGACACGCTCGGCACGGCAATGGTTTCCCCCACGCCCCAGTCCTTACGAAGCTCGCGGGCCGAGAATAACGCCGCATCCGCGGTCCTGAGGCCGGTATGGCGTGCCGGAGCCGAAAACTCGGACTTGATTCCGAGGAGTTCCTCGAGCTCCAGGTAGCGTTCGAGACTGTCACTAACCCTCTCGGTAATTCCTGAAAGGGACTTCGCGGGCATCGAGGCGCGCTTCCGGTAGCGGACACGCAGGGGTGCGGGCAAGGTTTCCCTGAAAAAATAATCTACAGGAACCTGCAGGGCCTGCGCCGCGGAAATAAGCGTCGTACTGCTCTGCGGCCGCATGATGTCCTTTTCGTACTTGCTTATTGACTGCTTGGTCACACCCATCCGTGCAGCCAACTCCTCCTGCGACAAGCCAGCCATCCTGCGGGCTGCCCGGACTCTTTCTCCGAACGACATTTGGTTTCCGCCTCTGTTGACAAATATACATCTATTTGAATTTTTGTCAACCTCGATCCCGGCGCTCCTACGCCCGGTCGCGTGGGCATGGCGGCTCCGCACTCATATCACGGGCGAGAGAGCTTCCTTGCTTCAATTAGTCGGCCTTGCGCTTTGGCGACCTGCTATCCTCTAGGCACCGCGTAGATGATCCCGATGACCTGGAGTGTGCGGGTAACCGCGTCCGCGGCCACGTCCCGCTACGGCTGCGCCCCTGCGATTCCAAGTGCCCCGCCCCCGCGCGCCTGGCCAGATTCCCGTCGCTGAGCGATTCCACCAATTCTGAACAGCCTGTCTAGACCTCTAGAAGTGAGGCTCTTTCTTTCCATATGAACGCGAACATGAGCATGATCTCGATGTTCCAGCAGCAGGAAGGTTCTCCAGAAACGCGATGGTCCCATGCTCAGGCACGGCCTGCGGGAGCTGGACGGGACACGGATCATCCTGCCCGTTCGGCCGATCGACCGCCTGGATCCTGACCGGCTGGCGCGACGCTTCGGGAGGTGGCAGAAGGCGAGCTGAGTATCGCGCAGGCGTAGTGAGAGGAAGCTGGGCGTGCCCCGCTGCAACTCTTCGGGGCGCGGGGTATGCACGGGCATTAGGCGCCGCACCATGGTTGCTCAGCGGCCGTCCGTTGCGCGCCCCTGCGGGCTTTCCGCTTCGCCCGCTTTGTCTACGGCCAGCCGAAGAATATTACGATGGCCTCAAGGATCATTCGTGATGCGGTCGAGGCCCAATTGATCATCCCGTTTGAGACCAATGCCCCACCAAAGCTCATGCGATACGTCCCATCTTGGGCGAAGGGAGACGACGCTACTTGATTTACAACTCGCCCGATTGATCCATCCGACTCCTTTTGTATCCCAATTCGATACCCTCAATAGGATTCCAAGATTGCTCGGTACTTGACGGGTACTTGACTCGAAGGTGAGAAGGCAGCGCGGGTGGCTGACCGGTAGGATAATAAGCGGTTATCGACACAAAGGCCCAATTCCCTGGGGCCTTTGCGATTTAAGCGACACCGTCAGGAGTAAGAGAATGCCCTATCTCTTGACGGCCTTCATCCGGATTTCCGCGAGATGCATATCCCTCTCGTGGAGGCGATCCATGATGCGAACCTTTTCAGACACTGGAAGCGATGCGTTCTTGGCGCGCTTGTCCTGCTTGTTCTTCAGAAGAGCGGAAAAATCAGCTATATGCTTTGTTTCCATTTTTGCCAATCCTCATATCTTGCGACAAGCCCATGGCGACCAAGGATATCTCTGAACTTGCCGAGGTCCATCTTTCCCGAACTCATAAACCCATCCAGCCTGAGCTTGTCCTTACCTCGCCCCACTTCAAGGGCTATTGCCGCCAAATGCTCCAGACTGAATACCCTTATACTAACTCCATCATCGTCAAATTCCCTGGCACCGTCAAGAGCCTCCTCGACCAAGCGGCTGTTCGCTGGCAAGAATTGCAGGGGCCACCCCGCATAAACGATATGCTCACCCTTGACAGTGGCGCCCTTTGCCGTCAGATAGTCGTAGATTGGCTGCAAGCTGAGAATTGCTTTCCCTGGATAGGGTTTTGGAGTAACAAAAATGGCAACGTCCATGGTGCTTGTGGGCTCAGTGTAGAATATTGCAGCTACCGCGCCGCCGACTGCATAGTTCTCTACAATGCCGTCCCGCGTCATTTCGTTGATGACAGAGAAGACTCGCCTCATGTCGCTTGTAGTCGATTCTTTTGTCATAGGCCCCAGTCCTTCAAATATACTAATCCTGGTAGAAAAATCGCAACCCCAGTCTTTCTCTCATTCCCCATGGCATACTTTTGCCACATATCGTCAACACAATCTCCAAAGTCCGACGCACCACGATGTTCCGAAAAGCTGGCAGATCATTCGTGGGGACGCAATCCCTTCCATCCCATCATGGACCCGGCCATGCCGACCTGAGACCCGAGGCGGATCCTGCAGATGTACAGTGTGCCGACTGGGGCATACCGAGCCTCTCGATGCCGGCCCCGCGGGTCCTCGGGCGGGTCGGGTGCTCCGCTCCAACTCCTCGGGGGGCGCGCGGCCGACAGTGGCGTTCAGTTCAGCGCCCTGCACACCAGCCTGCCCTCCCCTCGCACCCTGCGGGGTTTCCGCTGCGCCCCTTTTGTAAGCTGTGGAGGTGTAGAATCCCCTCGTGGATGCTGCTGCATGGGGCAGGATTGGCAGAGCTTCCTCATCTGCTGATCCCGTCAAAGAAGACATGAGGCTTCTGAAACCTGCGGCAGCCATCCGGTACACAGTGAATGACGGCTGGCTTGTTGCGAAGGGAACAAATCTGCGCGCTGCCGGAGCGTATCAGCAGTTCTTTGGATTGAGCGCGGGAATTGTTCGGTCGAGACACTACAGTGGTGCTGACTACTCCGCGGGCGATATGCGGATCAGGGAATGCGCCTCCCGAAGAGTTGGTCCTGGCAATCCTACTACATGGCGGTTCGTTGGGACGAACCATCACCTGGAGAAGGTTGTGAGAGATCTCGCCACGCAGCTCGGGACCTGAGAAATGTCGTTACTAGCCTGGCTACATCATCCGTAGTCACACGAAGAACGAGCGAACGGTAGAGCTTGGACCTTTCCCTTCGTAAGGATCTGCCGTGCATGCCAAGTTCTCTCAAGATAGTAAGAACTTCATCTCGCCAGAGAAGCCTGGCGAGTGCAATCGAGTTTCTCTTGGGGTTGGGAGAGCCCCTCCGCACCGTTCGAAGTCGCAGGCCACCCTGGGGACCCCTGTAGACTCGGATGATCCCCCACCAGTGAGGCACCATCGCCGCTGCCCGATCAAGGTGGCGATCAGTGGCGACCACATGAGCGTATTCGAAAACGCGGTTGTAACCGGTAATTTGCCTCGCTAGCCGCGAAAGTGAGTCCTGGTCGCTCTTGATCTCGTACCCTGTCATTCGACGGTTGATCACCGCGATGTCCGCCCTTAGCTTTCCGTGATCAATGCCTAGCTCGTTTACGACGAGGGTCTTAGGATCCTTCCGTTCATTGCGAAGGTGCTCACGATGGATCACAGTTCGGATGGCAGTGTCGTTCAGCATGACCTCGCTCACACAGATTGTACGCAGGCTCGCAGCCGGGCGCAAGACAAGCCTCCAGGGCGTTTCGGCCTACCTCAGGCATCGAACTTGGCTCTGCACCTGCACGCGTGGATCGAGGGAGCGCCACCGCCAGGCACCTTTCCGACGGCCGCCTGGATCATGGATCGGTTCTCCGCGATAGACTCGACACCTCCAAGGGCGGGCGGTAGGAAACTGAATACCTAGAGAGTACGCCATGAATCGTTCCGGCGCTCGCGCATGAACAGCTGGAGGATGAAATCTATTGGAAACGGCTCTTCTTTCTCATATTCCCGTCAATTGGGGCTCGGCGCGCCCTGCCCGCGTGGTGGACAGCGGGGCAGTTCAAGCTATCCCTGGGGGAATGACGGCCCTCAGCCGCGCCACGAACCTTTGCGGCCAGCAGCTCCCTAGCCAGCGCCATAGATCCTTCCAAGCTGCTCGAGCACTTCGTCGAATGAGCTTTGGGTAATGCCCATGCTCCTCAGGTCGATCGGCTCGCCTCGCGCCTCATTGAGAAACCTGCGCATGTCGGCCTGGAGCTTCGGTGGCACGTCTGCGCGGGGGGCGGGGTCGATGATGCGATAGAGTCGGAACACATCCTTGCGATGCTTGCTGATGTCGCCTCTGTGGATCTTGTGGCCGGCCTCCCTGCGCTCCCTGAGGTCCAGCCACGCGCGAGCCTTCAAAGGAACCAGATGCTCGGGTCCAACGACGGAAACGCCTTCAACGATCCGGATGCCGGCCTTCAGGAAAGCATAGTACTGTTCTTGCAAAAGAATCGCGGACAGGCTCGATATTTCGTCATCGAAGGGGACAGGAGTGAGGTGCGCTTCGCCTCCCGGCCTCAGCTGATCCGGCCGAATGGAGAGTATCTCCAGCATGCCCGGAAACCCCTGCACCTGCGGTGAGACAAACCGATAGTACGTTGGTCTGCCCTCGCTTGACTGCGCTACGCTGTACCGCCCGGCCCGGATGAAATCCCAGAAGGATCTCGCGAACCCGGAGTCAAGCGTCTCGGCGATCAGCACGATGTCCAGGTCCCTGGTTGCTCGAAACGTCAACCCCACCTGTTCCATCAGAAGGTCACAAGCGGATCCGCCGATCAGCGCGTACTGGTGAGTCCGCTCCCTGAAGTGGTCTCGAAACCGTTCCAGGCCGGCTACCACTCCATTTCCTCCAGCAGCTCGTCCAGAGCCGATTCCACGCGCTCGTCAGAGGTGCCGTTCAAGGAAAGGAAGAGCGAGAGGCGATCGACAACCGGGCCTTCGGCGACAGCTCGCGGCGGGTAGGACCACAGCTCCACCTCGACCGCGGGCCGGTCCACAGCGTTCGCGCCCATGACGGGAAACCTGCTGCGAAGCGCAGACCACGCGGCACTCGCCACGGCGACTGCGGGGGTCTGTGGCTCCGCAAGATTGGTGTAGGCAGCAAGGGCAGTGAGTCCGGCCGCTGGTGCTCCCAGTTCCTCTCTGGTCGCCGCTACCGCGAAGCGTCGGGAGATTGGGCTTCGAAGAAGCGGCCGCGCTTTCTCCCACAACTCGCGACGCGACCCTGTCAGCTCCATGAGTCGTCGCTTTCCTTCATTGTAGTGCCGTCCGAGCCCGGCGCTCTCCAACTCGTCGAAAACTCGGGACAAGGTCATGTTGCTGTAGCCCAGGGATACAGCCATTTCTTGCGGCGAGAATACATCCCGTTCCCCGCTGTAAAGCGCATGCAGGAAGGCTGCCTGCGTGGCGGGGCCCAACCTCTCCGTCGCGCCCCTGACGCTCCTGAAGTGCTCGCGCAGGTCGATGCCGAGCATGGGCAGGTAGACTTGGTTCCCCGGAACGATGAAGGCGACCCTCTGGTCGATAAGCTGCTTGCGCCGGGCGCTGTCGATTCCCGCGGCCACGTAGACCACGTCGCCCTCCCACCGCTTTCCAACCTCGAACATTTGCTTCCTGATTGCCGCGGGGGTATTCGGCTGGACGTCCCGATCCATCATGAAAAGGCAAGGCGCCTGCAGAACCCTCGCGCAAAAGAACGCATATGCCTCCCGCAAGTACGCGGGAAGCGAGCCTTCGCCCGACCACGGCTGCGTGTCTATTCCTATAGAAAGCACTTCACGCAAGTGTCGCTTGAGTCGCGTCTGGAGGTCGTTCTGGGCCGCAGCTTTCATAACTACTATTTGTACGATAACATTATCGACGTTATCGTTCAAGATCTTGTTTGTTTCTTGGGCTCTATGCATGGCGCGAAATAGGGCGGCGGCTCAGAAGCTGAATACTGAGGGAGTACGCCAAGGAAAGGCTTCGGGAATTCCTTGCGCGGGAATCCCACGCGGATCGATTCCGCTGGCGCTCGCCCGGCTGAGAGAGAAGTCGAACCCTGCGGATGCCCTTCCCATCTACCAGCGGACGATCGAGCCAACGATGAGCAGGAAGGAAGCCTATGCCCGTGCGCATGGGGTTCACCCCGTGGTTGCAGCGAGCCGCATCCAGCACGCAAGGAAGGATTTTCGCACGTTCGCAAATCTTGCAGGGCGCGGCGAGATCCGCAGGCAATTCTGAACCGCGCTGGTACCTCCGCGATGCTCGGGCCGATCCTGCCTTGATACGGGATCACCATGCTTTTTCAGGCTTTCGTGATATCCCTTGTGAACGGGAGAAGACCTCATCGTCGACTATTGGGCAGGAGGAGTTGCAGCGGCGCCGATTGAGCCATTCTGGTTCACATACTCAAGATATGTCGCCGCTTGACAACCCCTATTTAATAGGGTATCTTGTCCAGTCATGGAAAGAATGTTCATCGAAACGTTCGAGTTCCAAAAGATGTGGGCGGACTTGAGGCTGGACGACGACGAGCTTTGCGAGCTACAGGGGTACCTGATGAAGAACCCCGATGCTGGTCGAATGATTCAGGGCACGGGAGGCGTGCGAAAGCTAAGGTGGGGGATCAAGAAGGGGGGGAAGGGCAAATCAGGAGGAGCCCGGGTGATCTACATAGACTTCGTAAGGCAGGAGACGATCTACGTAGTCACCGCCTACGGCAAAAGTGCGACGGATAACCTGACCGCCGAAGAGCGGAAAGAGATCAAGGCATTTGTTAAGCGCATTGAATGAATGCGCCATTTGGGAGTGTAAGCAATGGCAAAGAAGGTTTTTGACAGCATCATGAGAGGCCTCGCCGAAGTCGAGGCGCACAAGAAGGGTCAGATCAAGCTGAGGTCGCGGCTTGTGAAGGTTGAGCCGATTCCTGCTTTTGACGCCAAGAAGGTAAAGCTGCTGCGGCGGCAGCTGGAACTCCCCCAGACGACTTTTGCCTACGTCTGCGGGGTGTCCAATAAAACCGTCGAGGCTTGGGAGTCTGGGAGGAACATACCCAACGGAAGCGCCTGCCGACTGTTCGAGATCATCCAGAAGGACCCCGGCATCCTCAAGCGCAAGGGCATACTCGTCGTTTCGTGACAGGACAGGAGCCTGAAGTTCAGCCAAGCCGCATCAAAGGGACCGACGTCCCCCATTGCCCTGGGGCAAGGTTGTTCACCCTCAGCTCCTTTCCACGTTCATCAGGCCTTCCGCGCCCGAGACGAAGCGAGGAGACTTGCCCGAGTTCGAGGTGGTTGGGAGGGGCCATCTGGCAAATCGCCTTGAGTATCGTCGGGTTCTTGGGGTCGTCCGCAGCAAGACGTAGTAGGTGTGATGGCCCGCTGACAAACTCCGACCAAGAAGACGATGTCGACGTTCACTCGGCAGGGGCACTTCGGGGCGCCGACCTCGTACTTGCACTTGTAGCGGCGTTGCAGAGGCAGGCACTCATCGACGATCACGCTTATGGTCACCCTCTGGCCGTGAACGGCGACACTCCCAACTTCAAAGGGACTTGCCTGTCATTTTTTTCGCACGTTGGCGGTTGCGAGCTGCGATCGTGAGGCAGTCCTCGCAACCACTCGGTCCGTTCTGTCGGCCCCCTTGTCATAAACGTCCTTGGAGTGGCCCTGCGTCCACGGGACTCGACCCACTTGGGGGAGCGTGTGGGGACCTTCATGAGTTTGGTTGCAATGGTGAAGAAGGCGCCTCCACGCGCGAAGTAGCCTGGCAGTGCTCCGCCCTTGCTGATTGAGGGGTAACTGCCCTGCCACGAAGAAACTGCTCGCAGGCCCATGTGGAAGTTGGGGCTCTTCATCCATACGTTGGGCGTGCCCCGCCCGTGGGTCCTGGGGTTGGGTACCGAATGCGCCCTCCCCTTCCCGCCCTCGGGCGGGTCGCGTGCTGCGGGGGTCCCGTCCTCGCACTCCACTGAGTACCGTGAAGCGCTCGGACCGCTTCGCGCCCCTCCGCCCGCTCACGCCGTTCGTGAGTTTTAATGTCTACCGTGGGCAGCGAGCATCATCCCATTCGTGAAAGTCGTCGAAAGACAGTTGCCGCATCAGTAGCGTGTGGGATTGCTTGATAGCAGGGGCAGCCGGAATCGGAAAACTCCGGATGGCGGCGAAGCCATCGACGTTCACCGTTTGAGATCTCGACGTCGAATGGGTCGGGATCGTCGACAAGAGACAGGAGGAAAGCAACATCACCGCGCTGGGCCTCAGGCTGTTCGTCCACCGCGATCGCCCTGACCTTTACCAGTATCGCCCCGAGGAGGTTGGGAACAGGGACCTTGCCGAAGATCGACCCGGCTCGAATCGCGACCATCTCGGTCCTCTGCAATGCCTGGGTACCGCCCGGCACCTCTACGGTTCGCGCACCGGATGACGTGAAGAGCCCAGTCCGCGACCCGATCCCGTCGGGGCCGAGGACGTCGAAACGAACCTGCCCATTGACGAACCGATGGCCGAGTCCTTCCGGTGACACGCCATCTAGTGAAAAGCCCCGCGAAAGCAGTGCCTCGCTGACCCTTTCGGTTCCGTTGCTGACGACGCGCGCGTTTACCAGGATGTCGGCGTCCCTGCTTGCCCTGGGCTGCTTCCGACCCATTTTCCATCCGTGGAGAGCGACCATGTGAGCCCCAATCAGCGTCCAAGGTGCGGGGGGATTCTCCGCAAGGTAGGTGAGCTCCTGCCACATCGCATAGAAGCCTTCGCCAAGGTCCGGAATGTCAATCATGTATCAACTTCCGCAGAGCTTCCCGGCCCGCTCGGGAGACCCTTTGATCAGGGCTGAGGAGGAGATCCGCCGACACGACCGCCAGCGGTGCGCGGGAGAAAGACAGGATCCACGGCAGGCTTGGCACTCGCAGCGTAAGGTTCGGCTCGTCGGACTCCTTGGCGGGACGAAACTGCTTTTCAATGAGCCTAAGCATATTGCTATCAACGTATGCGTCTATCTCACCGCTTGAGGGTACGAGATCAACCTCCCTGGTGATCGCCGAAAGCCCCGCCGGAACGATTGCCGCTCTCTTTATGATCCGGGGCAAGTCAGCCGGAAGCGCCCGCCACCGCACGACTCGGGCTCGTGGCTGGCTGTGTTGCAGGGACTGGAAGACCCATTCGGGATCCCGTAAACGTCGCCGAAGACGCGAAAGCGCTGACGGATGCACCCAGTCAGGCCGAGCACCGCTCAGCTCGGCCAGGATTGCCCAAGCGATCGCTGACGATATCGGACGACCGGACCGAGGCTCTCTCTTGCCCGATGCCGGTTCCACGATCCAACGACTCCCGACCTTGTGAGCCTTGAGCCTGCCGGCTCGTGCCAAGGCTCTTATCCGCTGAGTACTGACGCCGAGCGCTTCGGCCGCATCCTTTGAGGACCAGAGTCTCATTGACACAATTATTGCTATTTCGCAATAGATTTGTCAATTGTCGCAGGGGTGGCGTAGAGCCACCTTCTGAACTCGCACCCGCGTTGGGTCTGCTGACGATCTCGCAAAAGTGCGGCGCCGATACGTCGCCCGGTACGTTTCGAGGCCTCGAGCAATCAGGCAGCCCAGTTGATATTTGAAATTCTAGAAAAGCTATCAGTCTTCTCTAGATCGGATCTATGTTGATCAAGTTTCTCAGCGAGTAAGGCAAAAAAGCACGCCTCATCAAGGCCCTTGATGGCGAAGGCCCAGCTTGGTGACGGCACTTCCGGACCTGATGAGATCCAGCCAGCTGGGTGGGTGTAATCGCGCATGCGGCTGCCCGACCACGTGTCCCCATATGGAGACAAGCCGCTTTCTCATGTAAACTACCGGCATGGTGCGGGAGATAGCGGATCACAAGAATACCGTCGCGGCATTGTGCCGGGATCTCGGAGTCGAACGGCTCTTTCTCTTTGGTTCGGCCACACGTGGAACGACCGTCGCAAACGTCGGAGACCTCGATTTCGCCGTCCAATTCAGGGCAATGCCTCCCGTTGAGTACGCTCACAACTACTTTCGCCTTCTGGAGCAGCTCGAAGCGCTTTTCAAGGCACCAGTGGATCTTGTAGAGCTCGATTCGATCAAGAACCCCTACTTCAAGGAAGAGGTAGACGAGACGAAAGTAGCTGTATATGAGATCACGTGAGGTCCGGAAGCTGCTCTTCGATGTGGAGAAGGCTTGCGATCTCGTTCTGAAGTTTACCAGAGGAATTACTCTCGATGCGTTTCTACGAGATGATATGGTCCAGTCCGCGGTTGAACGGCAATCGGAGATTATTGGAGAGGCCCTGAAGCAGGCTGTTGGCCTTGATCAGACTCTTTCCGAACGAATCTCTGATGTGAGCCGGATCATCGCCTTTCGCAATCGTCTCATCCATGGATATGCCAGCGTCTCTCCCCAAGTTGTCTGGGGCATCGTGACGAACGACATCCCCAAACTCCTCACCGAGATTCGTGAAGTCATGGGAGAGACCCCCACACACGATACCTGAGGTCGCCACGCTGAGGAGCACGCCCTCGGCCGCTTGTCTCCGCGTGAGGGATGCGGAGGGCGCTCCCAGCGCTCAGGCCGTTCGAGCGAAGCGAGACGGCCTGAACCCCTGGGCGGTCCGAAGGACCGTAGCGAAGCGGAGCCCGCAACAGCCCGACCCGCCCGCCGCCGGGGAGGCAAGGCCATGGGAACGCTCCGGCCTTCCGTGGCAAAGGACTGTCTCTTCGGGCGGGGCACGCCACGACCCGGGGAGACTGCTATCCTTCTCGTCGAGGAACCCGGGTGTCCCCGAGGTGCCTTAAAAGCTCACAGTCCGAGCCGACCTACACCTGCCGTCTCACTCGCACTCCGCTCTCGGTCACGACGGAAAAAGCGCCGGCAAAATCTGCTGCGCGACTAGCGAAGACCTTGGTGGCAATCGTCGCCTTCCTTTGCGGGGTCAATCCGGACAGGCGCAAGAGTACTACTCCGGAGTTCTGCTGCCTTCGGCGGTACACCAGCTCACCGAAGTCTTTATCACCAGTGATAAGGACCGATGACTCGCGATTCGCTCGTGCGAGCACGTCGGGATCGGCTGCGCCAGGCGCTACCTCGGCAACATAGTCAACGTCATAGCTCGCCTGACGAAGTGCGTCCACTACCTGGCGCTCGACGCTTTCGTCCGCGAGATATCGCACTCAAGCGCCTATTGGGTAGACCACATCGAGTCGAAGGACGTCGGCAGCGTACTTGATCGCCGCGAGCACACCCTCCCGAGTCAGCGTTGGGTACGAATCGAGTATCTGGTCGACGGACTCGCCGCCAGAGAGCTTCTCGAGAATAAGCTCGACCGTGATGCGGGTCCCTTCTACTACGGGCTTGCCAAGCATCACGTCTGGATTGGACACGATCCGCGCAGCGCTCACGGAGGCCTCCTACAGCCCTGAAGATAGCACCATGCGCAGACCGTGTACAGACTGACGTAGACCTTCGCAGCATGTCGAACGACCGGGCAACTGGAATGCAGCGCCCGATTGACAGAGCCCGCGGTTGGCCTCTGGCGGCGCCGAACTCAGACATCACAATCTTCCAGGGGGAAAAAAGATCAATTTTGATTCAGAGACCAACTGTGGTACAATTGGCTCTTCCAGCTTTCCTGCGAAACTCATTCTCTACCTGGGTCCGCCTTTCAGGCCTGCTCGACTGAGCAAAGCCAGGAATCGAATCCTGCTCAGAGTAGCGGCGGTGCATCCATGCCGAGTGAATCTCCACATCTCGCAGGTCATAGACTTCTCTTGCCGCTTCGAGCTCGGTCACTATGTGACGCCGAGCAAGACGAAGTGTGCCGGTGGGGAGTGAAGCTCTTCAACCCCCGATTCATCCATGTACAGAATGAACATTTTAACTCCTGTGCTAAAAAAAGAGCGTCTAGAGTGGCACCCAAAGGTACCAAAGGAGTCGCATCGCGTCTCCGTCTCTAGTCGCCTATTCTTATATTATCATCCTTCGGGACTGTTGTCAAACTCTTGCTGATTTGACCGCAGGCCAGTGATTTGCGGCGATGCCCGGCACCCAGCCCGACGCCGCCGGAAATCCCTTGGAGTGACCCAGGTAGCCGCGTACTTTCCATATCGAAAGTCTGGTTGATCAG
>Ga0187866_1002851_pt1 | contig 13651 bp, 10 predicted proteins | sample June2016WEW_11_1_3_FD_133013 | JGI IMG/M metagenome (GOLD analysis project Ga0187866, IMG submission 133013) | Peatland microbial communities from SPRUCE experiment site at the Marcell Experimental Forest, Minnesota, USA - June2016WEW_11_150 | ecosystem: Environmental > Terrestrial > Soil >... | reverse complement strand
TTACTTTACCTCGGATCATAAAGACCTGCCCCTTTCGTTATTTGAGTAGGAGACCTTTAATTACGGGCACTTAGGCCACTGATTTTGAATATTACTTGACAAGTTATGTGCCAATTTATTGGTGAATTGCAACCCTTAACCAGATAAGAATCTCCTAATTTGGGCGACAGCCCTTATCAGAAATGGGAACAATAGATAAGGCCTTTCTTGATTCCGCCAAGTTATGTTGAGGAATTCAACTACATGGTTGCATCTTCAAGGCACGTTCATTACGGCCGTGCGCGGTTCAGATCAATCGCCTCGACGCGAGTCGCAGACCGCACAGCACAGTCGGTTAAAAGGCAATTGTGCAGACAGAGCAGATTCCCCCGGCCGATGCGAAGAAATAACATTCGCTCGTCTACAAGTACCGGTGCATTGACCATGATGCTCGCGGAAGCTGATCAGGTCTCTTATCCAGCACTTGGTCTTTTCAACCCGTACTTCTCGATTTTGTTGTAGAGCGTGACCCGATCGATTTGCAGGATCTCAGCAGAACGGGAGATGTTCCAGCGATTCTGATCCAGAACAGATGCTATGTGTGCTTTTTCAACCGCTGCAATCGATCCTGAGGGAAGAACATGATTTCGCTCCGTCAACTGATATGGCAAATCCTCCGGCCGAATGGCGGGAGGTTTCCCAACAACCATGGCCCGCTCGATGGCGTTTTCCAATTCCCTCACATTGCCGGGCCAGTTGTAACGGACGATCGTATCCATCGCCTCGGGCGAGATTGAGGCAATCGGTTTGCCCATCGCTCGGGAATATTTTTGCACAAAGTAGTTCGCGAGAAGTGGAATGTCCCCTTTTCGCTCGCGCAGCGGCGGAATGAAGACGGAGAACACGTTCAGCCGGTAGTAAAGGTCTTCGCGAAACGACCCGTCGGCGACCGCCTTCTCAAGGTCCTTGTTGGTGGCACATATGACCCGAAAATCGACCCTGATGACATCGTTTCCACCCACCCGAGTGAACTGTTTTGATTCGATGACGCGCAAAAGGTCCATCTGCGTCTTCACATCGATGTTCCCCACCTCATCGAGGAACAACGAACCCCCGTCCGCCAACTCGAGTTTTCCCTTCCTCCGGTATTGTGCACCGGTAAACGCGCCCCGTTCGTGGCCAAATAGTTCACTTTCGAGGATCCCCTCAGCCATAGCACCGCAGTTGACAGCTACAATCGGGAAGTACCGCCGAGAGCTGTTGCTGTGAATCGCCCGGGCGATCAGTTCTTTTCCTGTGCCGCTCTCGCCGCGAATCATGACAGTCGTATCAGTCTTGGCTACGGTCTGTATGAGCTCATAGACTTTCTGGATCTGTGCAGAGTCCCCGACGATATCGTCGGCACGGCTAAACTCAGAGATTTGTTCTTTGAGCTTGAGATTCTCTTTTGCAAGGCTCCGCGCCTTCAGGGCATTCGACACGAGGTGCGACAAGTAATCAGGGTCGACCGGCTTCGACACATAATCAAACGCCCCCTCTTTGAGCGCTTTGACCGCAGTGTCCACTGATCCGTGCGCGGTAATGAAGATAATCGTTGTCCCTGAGTCAATTTCTTTGATCCGCTGCTGCAATTCCATGCCATCCATGCCCGGCATCTTGATGTCGAGCAGAAGAATATCCCACTTCTGGCCTTGTAGTTGCTGCAGGGCATCCGCAGCTCCCCCGGCAGTTCCCACAGTGAATCCATCTTCTTTGAACCATTTCGAGAGCGAGTCTCTCACCGCCTGTTCATCATCAACGATGAGTATCGAAGGATTTGCGTTCATTCTACTCCTCATTCAGTGCTTATTCGACTTTCTGACCCTTGACTTCCCTGAGTTGATCCTGCAGGGAAACTGCTTCGCTCCCCTCCTGTCCCAGTCTTGGGAAACCTCATGCTGAAGGTGGTGCCTTTGCCGACCCCGGACTCGACGGAGACTACTCCTCCGTGCCGTTCCAGGATGCCGTACACTACCGACAAGCCGAGTCCCACCCCTTGTCCATCTTTTTTTGTCGTGAAGAAGGGCTCAAAAATGTGCGGAAGATCCTCCGGCGGAATGCCAACGCCTGAATCCTTCACGTGGATATTCAGATCACCATTGTTTGGATCCGGAACGACACGCACGGTGAGCTTGCCACCTCCGGGCATCGCTTCGACCGCATTCACAAAGAGAGCGACGAGAGCTTGTTGAATCTGGTTCTCATTACAGAAAAGCGAAGGTTCATCGGACGGTAGAATCGCCTCAAATTGAACCTTCGATATCTCGAAATGATGCCTCAAGATCTGTTCGGCCTTCCCCACGATTTGCCCGACCGGTATCAGCGCATACTCCGCAACTTGTTTTTTCGAGAAGACGAGCAAATTCTTGACGATGTTTCCGCACCGTGCAGTCTCATGCTGGATCAGATCGATGTCTTCGATTGTCTGCTGAACCTCCGGCGAATGCTCTTCGATCTTTCTGAGTCGACGTCCAATCAACTTTGAATACGTCAAGATCCCTTCAAGCGGATTGTTCAACTCGTGAGCAACTGTTGCGGCAAGTTTGCCGAGGGATGCCATCTTTTCGATCTGTAAGATCTGCTGATGTACCTTCTGCAATTCGGCAGTTTTGTCCCGGACGCGCCGTTCGAGCGTTGAAGACCATTCGCGATTCTCCTCTTCAGCCCGCTGGAGCGATCGTGTCATCGAATTGAACGACCGGGCAAGTTCCGCTATCTCATCTTTCCTGCGTATCGGGATTTCGTAGTCAAGGTGTCCTGACGATACCTCCTTCGTCGCCGCAACCAGATTTCTGACTGGCCGGAGGATGGTCGTTGAGACGACATACGCCGATGCACTCCCTACCACGAAGAGAAGGAAAAGCGCAACGACGATGATCTGACGTTGGGAGTTCGCCATTGCTTCATCGACCTGCCCTAGCGACATTCTGACGTCGAGAATGCCAAGAACTGTCTGTTCTGCTGGGTGCGAATGGCAGCTGGCACTCGAGCACTGATCCTCATTGTGTATGGGATTGATGAGACCTAATACTCTCTTTCCGTCCTGGCCCACATAAATTCTCGTACGGCTGGGTGGGACAGACACCGGTGGCCGTTCAGCGTTGTGGCAACCATTACAGGCTTCCCCTTTCAGATCAATAATCTTACCCAGCTCCGCCTTTTCTGTTGAAAAGGTGATTTCTCCTCGCTTGTTGTAAATCCGAATGCCGTTGATTCCTGGTTGCTTTCCCAAGTCAGTTATTATCTCGTGAACGTCCCCCTCCCGATTGAGGAGCATACTGAAGTGCGTAGAGCTTTTGATCGCATCACTGATGCGGTTGGCGCTTGTAAGCACCTGAGACATCATCTGATCGGTGTAGAAGCGCACAGAGAAATAGGAATAGATCCCGAAGAGAATCAGGAGGAGGAAAGAACCTAGAAGGAGGCGGCCTTTGAGAGTCTCAAACCATCGCATGGCTACATTTCACCGCCCCAAATATGTCAGAAACTATGCCAGAGAAGAGTGCTTAAAAATACAACAATTGAGCAAGTGCCACATTCGGGAATGCAAACTTAGGAAGCGCAAGGCGCCTCGTTGCCAAGCATAGGAAAGGACTCTTGGCCTTTTTTGCGGTTGCCCTGTTGGTTTTCGAGGGATTTGGCTACGTGTAAATATTGCGAAGGAGCTTTAGGTACTCGGTCGGACCAAGCCTCTCTGAAAGCCGCTCAATCGCCCGACCATGCTCCGTTTGACTCTGGTAGTGCTCAGATTGCGCGTTGCCGGGGTCGGTGGAAAGCAGATGTGTAAGGGCACGTTCGTCGTCCGCATAGATTCGTGCCACGTCAGCGGTTGCGAGCACGTCGGCATCATCGACGTCAGCAGGGCTGACGGAAAGTTCAAACAACCATCCTTCGTCAAGTGGCGAGGCGCAAACAGCATGAGGGTGTTCTGCGAGCATGTTATTCGTTGCGGTTACCTGTCCAGTAATCGGTGAGACCATCGGCAACGTGCCCCCCCCAAGCACGATCCAGGAGCAGGCCTTGTTGCGGGCAATCTGTGCCCCAAGCGCGGGCAACACTATTGCCATTGGAGAAACAAGCACGGACGCCATGCCAGGCTCAATCCCTAACCGCACCTTATTTTCCCCTCTACGCTTCATCCAAAGATGCTTCCGGCCGAAGAGCACTCCTACGCGGGACTCTTCCGGTTCTTTCGGCAAAGCAGCTGGCCGTACCCTATTGACCTTTGGTTGATGCTGAGTGAATCGCTGGCGAAGCGCTATGTCAAGTGGACATCGTTCGCACTCAAACTCCCTGTCGCAGAGTTGATACGAGAGAATGCCTGCTGTCATCCACACACATTTGGATTCCTCAGGGGGAATCACATGAAACAGCTTCTGTTCATCTGAGTCAATCATGAATCCTCCTACTGACGCTCATTGCAGCACACATGATCCTCGCGCCTCCTCGGCGCTCCGCGATGCCGGGATAGCAACCAGCAATGAACTGCACCCCGGCGACGTCCCTTCTTCTTGTGACCACACTCTATGTGATTGCACGGTTATCTAATGCCTGAAGAATTTATTGGCGACCTCGTTCCACTCATTGTCTTCAAGGCTCTCCATGTGCCCCACGTGCAACTGCTCGCGCGCGATCTCTTCTGCATTAGCTCCTGCACGCAGAGAGTCCTTTACAGACGCCAAGAAACGATCGATCTCCGTTTGATAGAAGCTCACTGCCGACTTGCCAATTTTGAGCTTCCCGAGCTCGCCGTCGAAATCGTCTGCATCAATAGTGCAGATCCAATTCTGGCCATAAGGAGTCACATCCAAAGATTCAAGATGTTCACCTAAGTATTTGTTGATTTTTGTAACCTGCCCACTGATGGGCGCCTCAAACGCCATGGTCCGTTTCCCTAGTCGAATCGAAAACAGGGATTGGCCCGCTTTCACTTTCATGCCAAGATTCGGATACTCGATATCATCGATCTTGCCAAGCAACTTCTTCGCAAAATCGTCGATCCCAACTTTCACGGTTCCATCTACCTCCAACGTCAACCAACAATGCCCCTCAGAGATGAACGCCCCTCCCGGAATCACGAACTCCGCGGCTGGGAAGCTACTGAGCTCCGATATGTGGCTGATGTGCACCCGGGGCTTTAGCTCTTTCTCAATCCTCTCTTGACGGCGGTACACGAATTTCTTTACCAGCTCGGTTAATTCCGCCTCCGTAAACGGCTTCTGGATATAGTCCATTACCCCATGTTTCATGCATTCCACAGCCGACTCGACCGTTGCATACCCTGTGATGACGATAACATCAATATCGGGCCGGAGATGCTTTGCCGACTTCGCCACGTCTTCTCCGCTCATCGACGGCATTTTCAAGTCCGTAAAAAGGAAATCATAATTATGTTGCTGAATCAAGCCGAGCGCTTCTACACCGGCTTCGACCGTGTCGACCGAATAGCCATCCAGAACCAAGATCTTACGAAAGCTGTCGAGAATGACCTGTTCGTCGTCCACACAAAGGATTCGGGCTTTTGGATTCTGCACTTCTGCGCGTTTGAGTGTTTTTGCCTCCCGACTGAAATCGAGTTTCAGACTCTCAGTGAGTGCTCCTTCCCGATCTTCCCTGATTTTTTTCTCGTTCCTTTTCTTGGCTACAGCGCGGATGACAAGATCTGCCAGCACAAAGACGATGACTGCAAGAATGAACAGTGCCATGAATGCTCTCCTTCCAACATGCCGATCGAGGTAGGATGGCTCGACCAGAAAACGATTCCTGCGATTGGTTTCAGTTTAATAATCTTGACTACACGGTATCAGATGATTCAGTTCGTACGCGAGGTTCGTTGGTACAATTTGATATAGCCAGCCTGACGAATATGGATCCTGCTCGAGCAACTCAGGATGAGGGAGAAGCTGCTCGTTCCGCGTGACAATCGTCCCGCTCATCGGACAAAGAATTTCATGGACCAGACCATCCTGAGACGTGACGGTGGCACACGGCGCGGCCTGTATCAGGTCTCGATTCATTTCGACGAACGTCAGCTCTTTCACTGCAGCGACGGACTTCATAAACAAGTCAGTTACTCCAACGAGCCCAATTCCATTGTTTTCGATCTTCACCCAGCTGAGTCTTCCAAGCCGGTGGAACTCCCGGGGACACGGGCGGGAAATGTCTGATGCTTTCTTCCCAAGGGATCTCGGGAATGCACCTAGGTCCATGAGCTGCTGATACCGCAAACCACGCTGAATTCCACTTTCCAGTTCATCTACGGTGAACGGCTTTGGTATGAAGTCAATTGCTCCTTCCTTGAGAACATTGACGGCGTTCTGTAGCGTCGAGCATCCGGTTATCATGATCACGGGAGTGGTGATGCCAGCCTTTTTCATCATATCCAAAACGTGAAAGCCGTCAAACTCCGGGAGCATGACATCGCACAAGACAAGCCGATAGACTTCCTTTCGCAGTCTCTCCAACCCCGATGCAGCGTCGCCAACGGCTTCTATGCTGAAACCCCCGGCCTCACAGACGCGACACACTCCTTCCCTTACGACCTGTTCGTCATCGATGACAAGAATGTCAACTGCTTTGCTCACGGCATCGATCCTTTTTCATTGAATGTATGATCTTTGGGACATTACGCCTGAGCAGGTTGGCGCTTCAAAGGGAGTCGGATTGTGAATGTCGTTCCAACGCCAAGTTCACTCTCAACCGAAATTGTGCCGTCGTGGTTGTCGATAATTCCCCAGATTACCGCCAAGCCGAGCCCCGTCCCCTTCTGGCCTTTGGTCGTGAAGAATGGCTCGAAGATCTTAGCGAGGTTCTCCTTCGAGATACCGACCCCCGTATCCGAAACAATAAGTTCAACGTACTCCTGCTTCCCTGCCGAGTCAACGGCAAGCCATCGCTGCCAACCACACTCCTTACTGACACAGGCCTCAAACTCACCATGCGAAGGAACAACGAATGACAGAAGTCGACTCCCGCATTTCTCGCATTTGCCCTGCTCCTCCAACAGTGAAATCCCGCATTCTGGACAGACCATCTCGAATTCAGTCCGTGCCTTCACATTCAGATCGAAATGGTTTCGATTCCGCCCATACACCGGATCAAGCATCATAAAGCCTTCCTCTCCTTCATACCGGGCCTTCACCCGGATCGCCGGCAACCCGTCAATTTTGAAATCATTCGTGATCAGGTTGTGTCCTTTCGGGCAGCACGCGGACTTAACTTGAGCAACTCCCTGCGGAGCCAGCTGCAACAGTTTTGCCGAGACAGTCACAGTACCTCCTCCGCTCTCAATTGCATCGGCAGCATTGACGATCAGGTTCACGAATACCTGCTGCATCTGATTCGGATCAACTGTCATCTTCGGCAGATGCGGTTCCAGCGATTTGACGATCTTGACTCCCTTGATGCTGACCTGATGCTCAACAACCGCTACGGCCCGGTCAATAATTTCGCTCATATCCGAAGCCGTCTTCTTAGGAATAGATTGCCTGGCAAAATCAAGAAGACTCTTTACAATTTCCCTGCATCGCAGTGTCTCACGTACCACAACTTTGAGATCTTCCTGCAGCTCGGGGTGATTTTGAGTCCTCTTGAGAAGAAAGCTCCCATACGTGAGAACCCCCGTCAACGGATTGTTGATTTCGTGTGCGACACCTGCAGCCAGGCGGCCAAGAGAGGCCATCTTGTCCGATTGAAAGAGCTGCAAACGCGCTTCGGAAAGCTTCATAGTCATCGTATTGAACGACTGTGCCAGCATCCCGATGTCGTCTTTCCCGAGATCCGGCACCGTGTAGCTCAGGTTGCCTCCGCCGACTTGTTTGGTCGCATTCAACAATGCCCCCACAGGGAGGCTGATCCACTTGTTCACAAAGAACCCGATGATGAAACTCGCAGCAAGAATGGCGCTGATGGCGAATATGCCCACCTGGAAAGCGCTGGCCCTAATCCGCTCGTCTGCGTCGGCCAACGAAAAAGTCACGTCCAGTACCCCTAACACTTGCTGCTGCTTTGAATGGGCGTGACAGTCCGCATCCCAGCACGAGCGCTCGGTGTAAATAGGGCTTATGACCCCAAGCGCTCTCGCGGAATCAGGGTGAATCCGGAATACCCGGGTCCGTTGCGACATGGAGAGTCGTTGAAGCGGCTGGTCCGCTGCATGACACGCGTAGCAACTCTCTGCCTGCTTGTCGACCATCTTGCCGATGTTCTCTTTCCGCGATGAATAGATGATCTTCCCTTCCTTGTTAAGAACCCTGACTTCATCAATTGCCGGATCGGAGCCAATGTCGTTTATAATGGTATGGATGCTCTCGCGTTGATTGAGGAGCATATCGTACCGCGTGCTGTTTCGGACGGTCTCACTCAGTTGCATCGCGTGCCGTTCAACCTCCGCAAAAAGATCTGCCCGCTGCGTTCGGATCGTGATGTATGCGTAGATACCCATCGTGACAAACGTCGTGACTCCGACAACCACGATAAGCTTGAAACCGATCTTTCGTGCTAACTGACTGATCATATGCATTGACCTTGCATGCTGCATCTCTTAGTGCTTTACCGTCTTCGCACGCTGGACGCGAACTCCCGGAAGGGCTGTCGGATAGCTCTTGTCGTCGTGACAACCACTACATGTTGGTTTCTTTGCGAAGTTTGACTCGAGGTGGCAGCTTTCACAGTCGAGGGCGGCGTGAGTTTCACTTAGTTTGATACCGGTGACGACGTGATCAAATGCACCCGGCTTCCAGCCAGCGTGACAAGCCATGCATTTTCCGGTGAGACCCTTGTAGTCGCTGTTTTCTTTGTGGCAGCGGGCGCATGCAAACGAAGAGTGAAAGCGACCAAGATCGAATCCTGTTTTCCGCCCATGGTCGAATCGCGCAAGGGGTTGTTTGGCGTGACACTGGTCGCAGTTCTCTGTGACTGAATGGCACGCTGAACATCGGTCGTGACCACCTTGTAGGTGTTCGATCGGCTTTGTCGTTGCTCCCTCTCCCCTGTGGCACTTTGAGCAGGGCTCGTTAGCGTGGCACGACGAACAAGCCAATCCGAATCGATCAGCATGATCGCTGTGGTAGAAGGTCACGGTTTTCGCGTCTTCGTTGGCGGATTGAACAACCAGCCGGTCCGGTTTGACAACTTGAACCGAGATTATGTGGTCGCGCACGTCACTAGGGTTTGTCACGGTCGAGGATTTCGCTCGGTGACAGGATCCATCGCATTTCGTGTCTAATCCACTTTCGCGGTGACAGTTCACACATTGCCGATGATAAGCCCCCTTAAGGCCGGGCTTGGAGAGATCTGCGTTCTTCGATGTAGCATCAACGGTATGGCATTCCCTACATGCGAGCACATCGCCAGTGAGATTGTAGTGATGACATAATACGCAGCCGCCAGACATTTCGGACATTTTTGCGTGAGCGCGGTGAGCAAATTTAACCGGCTCATAGACATCGGGAGACCCCTTGATGCTATTGAGTATCACGTCAACTGGTCCAGCGTCGGCCGAATGGTGCACCGTGATCATCTGGCCACGCGGACACTTCTTGAGACAAGGATTGAGCTTTGTTGGAATCTCACACTCATGACATTCCCTGCAACCGGTACCGCGCGAACTCGTCGATTGTGCAAGGAGCGAGTGATGTATCAACAGCAAGAAGATAATCAGACTTGCCGCACTTCCAATTGCCCGTTTCATTTCACGCTCCCGCGAATAGAGTATTTGCTGATAGGAGTGACCACCTCTTTGTGAACACTGATAACCGGGAATATCAAGACCGCCACTCGATAGAGCAGCACGAGCAGCGACACAAACCCGACTGTCACAGAAATCTCGCCGATTGATGGGAAATAGGGTTTGATCGAATACGGCGGTGTGTAAGCCACGATAAACGTGTTGATCCGGTTCAAGAGCACCCCGAAGATCACCAAGGACGAAGCGACAAAAAGCCACAGAGGTGACCTCAGCACAGTGCGGGAAAGCAACATTCGGAGCGGGATGATGACACCAACGACAACTTCAATCAGAAACATGACGCTCGCGGTGGTCGGTGTTACTAAATAGACAAACGTTTCGCGGATGACCATGTCTCCGATCTTGAACGCCAGATAGATACCAAGCAATGGAGCGACCATACTGCCCAGCTTCGAAAGGATATCCATCTCAGGCTTCAACCCGAATGATCTCGACGCGAGAAGCGATTCAAAGATCACCATGGGAAAACCGACGGCGATCGCCGAAAGAAGAAACAGCAGAGGCAGCACCGGTGTTTGCCAAAGCGGATGGATCTTCGGGCCGGCGATGATCATCAGCGTGCCAAGCGAAGATTGATGGAGCGTAGAGAGCACAATCCCGGCGATAATGAAAACGAACATGGTCTTTCCGAGTGCACGATCCAGAGTGCTGAGAATGCGTTCCAACGGACGAGTGAGAAACGAAAGAATCCCTTTGAGGTGCACACGTCCCATGAAACGCTCGGTGACGAGAGGAAGGAATTCAATGTACAGGACCGTCATATAAATCATCACGCACATGCCAACTTCGAATAAAGGAGAATTTCCATTCCACATAAAGATTGGGTGCCACACGAAGTACCAACGCCCGATGTCAATCACTACTCCAAACGCCACAAATGTATATCCCAGCATCGCGGTTAGAAGCGCCGGTCGTACGATTGCTTGATAGTTTTCCCTGTGCATCACATGCCCAAGGGCAGCTGAGGTGAATCCACCCGCAGCCAGCGCAACGCCGGCAGCAACATCAACGCCGATCCACAAACCCCACGGGTACTGGTTATTCAAGTGAGTGACCGCTCCCAGTCCGAAGAAAATCCTCGCGAAGACAAATGCTATTCCATTCACTGCGAGAACGATCAAGACAAGGACTCCAGGGGTGAAGAACTTTCTGTTCAGAGGTTCCGGTGCTGTATACGCGTTCATTCGCCCATTTCCTCCTCGGATGTTCTGCGGTTTTTCGTGATCCACATGAGTCCTCCCAGGAGTGCATACAATGAGATAGGAGGAACGAAGTACGCAAAAATGCCATGCTGAATGGATTCGCTTGTTCCAGGCATTGGGTCTTTCTTGAGATCAGGAAATTGGAGATCTTTGAAATCAGCTTTCGAAATGTACATCCACGAGGTGCCCCCTGCCTCGAGCTCACCGTAGATGTGATTGCTGTATCGGTCGGGGTAGTTTTCTATCTTCTTCCTCGCTACCTCGAGCAGGGTCGATCGTCGTCCATATGTGAGTACTTCCATCGGACAAATTTCGACGCATGCTGGTACCCCACCTTGTTTCCTTCGTTGGAAGCAGAAGTCGCACTTCACAATGTCGGGCTTTAGTGCGGTGTCAAATTGGAACGCTGGAATCTGGAACGGGCACGCAACCATGCAATAGCGACACCCAATGCACATGTCAGTGTCCCAGAGTACCTCGCCCCCTTCTTTCTTGGTAATCGCTCCGACGATACAAGCAGACTCACAAGATGGGTAGTCACAATGCATGCACTGGACTTTGACAAATATCGGGGGTGAAGAGCCGGTTGAGCTCTTGTATTCGTTTACAACAGTCAGTGACCCCGGATCTGGCCGTCGACGTTCGGGAACGTGCACGTCGGATGGCACGAGGTTATCCGAACCCGTAGGAAGACCATGGGCCTTCTTACAGGCAACTTCACAGCTTCGGCAACCCACACAAGCGGTGAGGTCAACGAGCACTCCCATCCTATCCGCTGGGGGAATTCTGGATGAACCAGCGTGGGCAAATTCCGGCGCGGCCGCGGCGGCCGTGGTGAGCATGGCGGCCTTTAGGAAAGCTCGCCTTGGATGCACGTTCTTGCTATCGTCTGATTTCAAGGAAAGGTCCCTTTTCTCTTGAACTGGAATCGCCGTGAGAGATCTTCTGCAGCCGACGAGAAATGAAGAAAGAACTCAGTATCTGCAGAGAAACACCTAACGGAATTCATCATACAATTCCGTGCCAGTCAGACGGGGAGGTTCTCACGGCTGACAAGTCCAAGTATAAGAGTCACAATAACTTAGTGGGGTGTCTGAGAGTGGTGAAGATTGAACAGGGGGGATGTGGTGACTAATACAACAGTCCGTTCAGAGGATGTGTTCAGAATTGCCTAAGTTGTTGTCAGATAATGTCCATGTATGTAGATGAATCATTCAACACGTCATGTTGAATTTGTCAACGTTTCCTAGGACTAACAAATCCTCGGAAGCTGCTCACCGGACAACATGTCGACAACGCGGGAGCCACCAATCGATGTTTTCATGACGACAGTCCCTTTGTGCCCTGCGACGACTTCCCCGACTACGGCGGATTCTTTTCCCAAGGGATCGTTTCTCATCGCAGAAAGGACCGCATCCGCATCCTCCGGGGCCACAAACGCGAGGAGTTTCCCTTCGTTTGCAACGTAAAGGGGATCCAGACCAAGTATTTCGCACGCACCACGAACAGGTTCAGCGATTGGGATTCGTTCCTCGTAGATCATCATTCCTACATTCGACGATTCAGCAATCTCATTGAGTGAGCTGGCGACTCCACCGCGTGTAGGATCCCGAAGTACGTGAACCTGCTTGCTGGCTTTCAACATCGACTGAACAAGATGATTCAGAGCGGCCGTGTCGCTCTTTATCTGCGATTCAAATTCCAGTCCTTCGCGTACCGACATAATAGCGATGCCGTGGACTGCGATCGGACCGCTGATGATAATGACATCGCCCACTCGTGCATTCTGAGATCCGATCTGAACCCCTGCATCAACAATGCCGACACCTGAGGTATTGATAAAGATCTTATCCCCCTTCCCACGATCAACCACCTTCGTGTCACCTGTCACCAGCTGAACCCCAGCCCTGACCGCCGCACTCTGCATTGACTGGATGACCTTCCACAGGTCATCCATCGCAAATCCTTCTTCGATGATAAACGCTGCCGACAGATACATTGGCCGGGCACCGCACATTGCCAGGTCGTTCACAGTCCCATTGACTGCCAGTTCCCCGATGTCGCCCCCGGGAAAGAAAATAGGATTGATCACGTAAGAATCTGTGGAGAAGGCCAATCGGGTACCGTTGATCGTGAACACCGCGCCATCATGCAGCGGCTCGAGCAGCTCATTCTTGAATTGCGGCACGACCATCTTTTGAATGATTTGCTGACTCAGTTTGCCTCCACCGCCGTGGGCAAGCAACACCTGTGGGTAATCCGATATCGGAATTGGACAGGCCAATCCCGTCATCAGATTCAACTCTTCAACCTTCTTCTTGCTCTCTGCCATATGACTCCGTCCACCGTTTTCAATAGAACCTGTCACCTGCCCCTTTACCATTCCTGATCGGTCAGGAAACCTTTGAAAGAATACTCAAGATCAGGAAGAGATGCAACGACGCAAAGCTGCGAGCTTCGCGTTGCAATCCATCGAGAATGTACTATTGTTTCTTGGGCAACGACTCTTCCCACTTTCGGAGCTGCTCTTCCCTCACCTTCAACTCCTCGGATTGTTTGTTCAATTTCTCCTCCAGTTTCTTCAACTCAGCGATCTTCGCGTCGAGTTCCTTCTCGTATTCCGCCTTGTCCCAGTATCCCCTGTCTTCAAAATACCCCTTGAAAAACCAGTTGTGCCGCAACG
>Ga0187866_1002849_pt1 | contig 13652 bp, 9 predicted proteins | sample June2016WEW_11_1_3_FD_133013 | JGI IMG/M metagenome (GOLD analysis project Ga0187866, IMG submission 133013) | Peatland microbial communities from SPRUCE experiment site at the Marcell Experimental Forest, Minnesota, USA - June2016WEW_11_150 | ecosystem: Environmental > Terrestrial > Soil >... | reverse complement strand
TGTTGAGCTGGACGCGGTACGTGGATATGGGAATCCGGGCGGCTCTCACGGGCTGGCCTCCACGCGAACCCAGTTTGGGCCGATGTACAGTCTGTCCCCCAGCGACCGGGCGATCTCGATCCATTCCTGGGCGGCCGGATCGCCCCCGGCCGCCCGTCGCTGGAACGCTTCGAAGTGCGGCTCTCGCACGCGGAAAAAGACATTCTGGGCCGCCCACAGGTTGACCTCGAAAGGAAGCGCGGCGCAGATGCTGACCGTCTTCTCGAAGCTCCGCAGCTTCGCCAGGTCCGCGGGACGCTCCTGGAAGCGTTCTCCGGCGCGCTCGATGGTCCTGCGAAATGCGAATTCCAGCGTAACCGTATCCACGAGGATCCCGGCCTCGTCTACCTGAGCCAGAATCTCGGCCACTCTCCGCGGGTCCGGTTCGTCCCGGGAAAGCTCGGTCAGCAAATCCTCGTTGAGGGTGAAATCCACGGCCATCTGAAACCGGCCCGGCAACGGAATTCCCAGCCCGGTAACGAAGCGCGCCAGGGTCGCGTATTGGCCATAGAAGCTGCGGTAGAGTGCGGCGGCCTGGGTCAACGCTTGTTCCAGAATGGTCCGCACGATCTTCCTTTGTTCGTCGCGAAACAGCAGCCGCAGGAAGTAGGTTCCGCTGCCGAAGTTTCTGTCGACGGCGCGGATGATCTCGGGGATGTCGCCGCACCGGAAGATCTCGGTGATCTCATCGAGCAGGCGTCTGTAGGCCTCCTCGCCCCGGAAACCGCGCACACCCCCGGCGATGTTCTGATCTCCAAGATGCAACGCTCCGAAGCTCAGTTCGCTGGACTCCCCGGTGATGTTGGAAGCGACCTTGGCCCGTCCCATGGCCAGCCTGGTCCGGCCTTCCTGCAACAGGCGGAAATCCTGCCGCTCCACGGTATGGCAGTAGACCTTCGTGGTCTCCCGGTAGTCCTCGAACAGCGAGCTGATGGCGTAGTGAGCGCCGACCTTTTCCAGGGTGACCATGCTCGGCTTGACGAACTTCTCATAGATCGCGCGGCCGTCGCGGTGTTCGGTCAGATTGCTCTTGGCGCGTGCCAGGCGATCCAGGAAGGATTCCTCGATTCCATCGCCAAACAACTCCACGGCAAGCTGGAGCGCACGCCCGGCGTACTGGATCACCTGCACGGTTTCGGTCCCGCAGAGTTCGTCGAAGAACCAACCGCAACTGGTGTACATCAGCATCGCCTGACGCTGGAGTTCCAGAAGCTTGAGGGCCGTGATGCGCTCACTCGGAGGGAGCGAACGCCCGCACTGCTCGCGCAGGAACCGCTCGACGTTGGCTGGCGAGCGGTCCAACACGACACGGATGTACTCGTCGCGCGCCCGCCAGCAGTCGGCGAACAGCTCCTGCCCAGCTTGCTCGAAGCGGGACGAGAGCGCATCGCGGAGCCAATCCAGCGCCTGCCGCAACGGCGCGCGCCATTCCTGGTTCCACTCCGGATGGGCTCCGGAATTGCACCCGCAGTTGTTCTTCCAGCGCTCCACTCCGTGCACGCAGCTCCAAGAGCTGTTCTCGAAGATCTGGACTTCGTGCGTTGGGGGGTGCTTCTCCAAGTACTCGGCGTAGTTGGTGAGGCGGGCCAGGCGGTTGGATTCGATGTAGTCCAAAGCGTAGGCGAGCGCCATGTCGGCATGCCGGCGGTGATGGCCATAGGTTTCGCCATCCGTGGCGATGTGCACGATCTGCGGCCAGGCGCGGTCGTCGGAAAACGCCCCCACCAGCCGCTGCGCCAGGCGTTCGCCCCCGGCAAGCAGGTCTTCGAAGGCCACCGCGTGGGAGATCTGGCCGTCGTAGAAGAACACGCTGAGGGTTCGGCCCGAGGGGAGCCAGATGGCATACGCCATCGACGGATCGATGCGTCCGCCCTTGACATCCCGCCAGGCGCGGGCGCCCGTCGCGCGAACACGGCTGGCCTGGTGTGGGCTGAGAATCGCGAACTTGATCCCGAGCTCCGCGAGAATCTCCAGGGATGCGAGGTCTACCGCGGTCTCCGGCAGCCACATTCCCTCCGGGGACCGCTGAAAGCGGTGTTCGAAGTCGCGGATTCCCCAGAGCACTTGCGTGCGTCTGTCCCGGCTGCTCGCCAGGGGAAGGATCATGTGATTGTAGGCCTGGGCCAAGGCCGATCCGTGCCCCGAGAACCGGGCCTGACTTTCCCGATCGGCCGCCAGCACGGATTCGTAGACTCCTGGCGCCTCTGTTGCCATCCAGGCAAGCAGCGTGGGCCCGTAGTCGAAGCTGATTCGGGAGTAGTTGTTCACGATGCGGGTAATCCGGCCGTCCGCATCGAGAATCCTGGAGGCGCCGTTCGGCGCATAGCACTCCGCCGTAATCCGCTCGCTCCAATCGTGATAGGGGTAGGCGGAGTCCTGCATTTCAATCGCTTCCAGCCAGGGATTCTCCCGTGGCGGTTGGTAGAAGTGCCCGTGAATGCAGATATAGCGCTCCATATCAGAACTCCTGTTCTCTCCTATATACCACCAGCGATCTGGGATTCAGGGCGAGGACGGCTTCGCGGCCCCCCTCCTGCGAATCGGGAGCCGTGCCGCCGGGCCCCATCCAGAGGCGATCGCTGGAGTCCAGCAGCTTCCGCCAGCGTCCCGCGGGGATGCGCAGAGTTGGCGCCACCGCGGCGTCGCCAAACGAGAGCAACAGCAGCGCCTCGTCGTTGTCCCACCAGCGTCGCAAGCACAGAACGCGATCCGGCTCCCGTGCGACGACTTCCATCTGCTCCTTGCTCAGCCGGGCGAGACACGGAACGGTCTTGCGAAGGTGAGTGAGCTTGCGGTAGAAGTCGAGGAGCCTGCGATGACGTTCCTCGCCCCGGAGTTCATGATTGAGCTTGGAACGTTCGAAGGTCTCCACACTCTGAGGATCCGGCGGCTCCGCCTGCCAGGCGAACGCGGCAAACTCCCCCCTCCGGCCCTTGCGGACCGCTTCGATCAGCCCGGAATCGGAGTGGCTGACAAAGTACAGAAACGGAGCGGTCTCCCCGTACTCCTCCCCCATGAACAACAAGGGCACAAACGGCGATAGCAATACCGCGCCGGCGGCCAGCTTGAGGCTCTCGAAGGAGACGAGTCCGCTCGAACGTTCGCCGAGCATGCGATTCCCGACCTGGTCGTGATTCTGGCAGAAGACGACGAACTGACGCGCGGGAACCGTGCCCGAGGAGCTGCCGTGGCGACGACGCCGGAATTTAGAGTACTGACCGGAGTATACAAAGCCCGTTCTATAAGCCTTCGCGAGCTGGCGGAATTCCCCGAAATCACAGTAGTATCCGGACCGGTCGCCGGTCAGGACAGTGTGCAGCGCGTGATGGAAATCATCGTTCCATTGGGCGTCGAGACCCATTCCTCCCAGCCTCTTGGGGCGGGTGATTCGGGCATCGTTGAGGTCGCTCTCCGGAATCACGTGAACGTGGCGGTTCAGCCGCCTCCCCTCGAGATGCACGGTTTCGCCAAGCTCCTCGAGGAAGGGATAGGCCGACCGGTCAAAGACGGCGTGAATCGCATCCAGCCGGAGAGCGTCCATGTGGAATTCCGCGACCCAATGGAGAGCGTTCTCCAGAAAGAACCGCCGCACTTCGTCGCTCGCGGGTCCATCGAAATTCAGCGCCGGCCCCCACGGCGTGTTGTAAGTCTCGGTGAAGTAGGGACCGAAGTCCGCGAAGTAGTTTCCTTCCGGCCCGAGATGGTTGTACACCACGTCCAGCGCCACGCCCAGGCCCTGCCGATGGCAGGCGTCGACCAGCCTCTTCAGGCCAGTCTGGCCGCCGTAGGAGTGCTGCACGGCGAACGGGAAGACCCCGTCATAGCCCCAGTTCCGGTTGCCGGGAAACTGGGCCACGGGCATCAACTCGATCACCGTAACGCCAAGATCGCGAAGGTAAGGGAGAAAGGGAATGACCGCCTCGAAGGTTCCTTCCGGCGTGAAGGCGCCTACGTGCAGCTCGTAGAGAACGTACTGTTCCAAAGGCAGTCCCTGCCACCCCTCGTCCTGCCATCCAAAGGAAGGGTCCACCACCTGAGACGGCCCGTGAACCCCTTCCGGCTGACACCGGGAGGCAGGATCCGGCCGTTCTTTGGAGCCGTCGAGAACAAAGCGGTAGCGGCTCCCGGGCTCCAGGTCATCGGTGAGGGCACGGAAGTATCCGTTCGGGCGGGGCTTCATCGCCACCATGCACTCCCTGGGAGAAAGCACGTGCAGGTCGACCGTTTTCGCCGACGGCGCCCACACCTGGAAGCGCCATCCTCGCCCAGGCATCGGGTGGGTGCCGTGCCTCCAGTTCCAGCCTGCGGGGCTCACACGTTATTCCTTTCTTGCGCCGCCACTTCTGACACTATAGGCAAATCCCGGCCGAGATCGCTCAACATCATGTGGTTACTGGGACGATCTCCTGTCTTTTGGGGAGCCATCCCAGCGGACCTGACGCTCAGGAGTCCACGGTTCGGCTGATTGCTTCAGAGACGCCCTGGGATCGCAGCGCGCACGTCGCGGTTGCGATTGTCGGTGTTGCCAGTGCCAGCGGGACAGCCGAGGCCGTGGTGACAGAGAGATCGGCCGGCAAGGAGGCCAGGAACGGGCAAATCTCTGGGGTGTCGAACAGGAAGGCGGCAATTCTGGGTTTCGGGCTCCGCGGGAGGCATACCAGTCCTTCGAGGGCCGCTGCAAGCGGCCGGGACTTAAGAGCGAGGGCGGCCATCAGCGGGAGGTGGTCGGGTGTATACTGCTAGGGAATCGGCAGCCCAGAATCGTAGTTCCAACTGAGGGCTTTCGCGCCATGCTGTCCGGATCTTGGATTCAGGGACCGCAGCGCCGGCTCGGGCGCCGGCACATCGGCAGATGGTGTGCTTCGTCCGCCCTGCCTCCCCTCCCACGCCTGGAGGCACACTGAATGGCCAAGTTCGAGACCGAAGTCCGTCTGAGCCGGGAAATGACGCTGATGGACGTCACGCTGATCGGCGTCGGGGCGATGATCGGAGCCGGTATCTTTGTTCTCACCGGCATCGCCGCCGGCGTCGCCGGCCCTGCACTGATCGTCACGTTCATCTTGAACGGCGCCGTCGCCCTTCTCACCGCCATGTCCTATGCGGAACTCGGCTCGTGCTATCACGACGCCGGGGGCGGTTATCTCTGGGTCAAGGAGGGGCTGCCTAAGTGGAACGGCTTCCTCGCCGGCTGGATGAGCTGGTTCGCTCACGCTGTCGCGTGCAGTCTCTATGCGCTGGGTTTCGGCGCATACTTCGAGAGCCTGCTCGCGGACCTCGGCGTTACGGTTCCCCATTGGGGGTTCTTGGCGCCGCAGAAGCTCCTTGCCGCCGGGGTCGCCGTGCTGTTCGCCTACATCAACTTCCGGGGAGCGTCGGAAACCGGAAAGATCGGCAACATCGTCACCATGGCCAAGATCGTCATCCTGCTCATTTTCATAGGTCTCGGCCTGCATTACCTGATCGGCCGGCCCGATTGGCGGCAGCCTTTCACCCCCTTCATGCCGAACGGCTGGCCGGGCGTCATCCGGGCCATGGGGCTCACCTTCATCGCTTTCCAGGGTTTCGAAGTCATTGCTCAGTGTTCCGAGGAAGTGCGGGCTCCCAGGCGCAATATCCCGCGCGCCACGTTCCTATCGCTGTTGATCGTCGTGCCCATCTACGTTCTGGTGGCCATCGCCGCTCTCGGGTCCGTCAACCCAGGGAACTTGACTCCCTGGGGCTATCTGGCGCTGAAAAAGGAGACCGCTCTGGTGCAAGTTGCGCGGCAGTTTTTCGTCGGCGGGGGAATCATGCTTCTCGCCGGCGGCCTGGTTTCAACCATGTCCGCGCTGAACGCCACGGTGTATTCCTCGTCCCGCGTGGCTTTCGCCTTAGGCCGCGACCGCAACTTCCCCGGCCTGTTCAGCCGCGTCCATCAGGTCAAGCACACGCCGCACTGGGCCATTCTGATTTCGATGATCATCGTGGTGTTAATGGCTGTCTCCCTGCCCATCGAGGACGTGGCCGCCTCGGCGGACATCATGTTTCTGTTGCTGTTCCTTCAGGTCAATCTCGCGACCATCAGCCTTCGCAAGAAGCGACCCGACCTGGACCGCGGGTTCATCATCCCCCTCTTCCCCTGGCTGTCGATCCTCGGGATCGCTCTGTTGCTGTTCCTGGCCATCTACATGTTCACCTACAGCCCCAAGGCATGGCTCGCGACTGGCGTCTGGGTGATCCTGGGACTGACTGTTTACAAAAGATACGCTTCGAAGCGGGAGATCGAGCACGCCCGCAAGGTTCGTTCGCTGAAGCGGATCGAAGAGCGCGAGTACCGGATTCTGGTCTGCGTGGGCAACCCGCGGCACATCGACGACCTTTCTCAGTTGGCTGAGGCGCTCGCTTTAAAGAATCGGGCTGAGATCCTCTTCCTTCATGTCATCGACGTCGACGAAGGTGCACCGCTCGTCGCCGGACTCGACCAGACCGGCCCTATCCGCCTCATTCTCCAGAAAGCCGAAGCCGCCATCGCCGGACGCGGCGTCTCGGCCCGGTCCGTCATCACCGTCTCACACGGTGTTTCGCGTGGCATCGTGGACACCGCCGAAGCCGAGAACTGCAATCTCATCGTCCTGGGCCGAAAACGGGAGCCGGGGTTCTTCGACCGCTACGGCACCGCCATTACGGATTCCGTTCTCGAACGGACGCCCGCCGAGGTCATCTTCCTGCATGGCCAGATTCCAGCCGCGGGCGTGAAGACCATCATCCTTCCCTTCGGCGAGAACATCCATACCCGCCTCGCGTTGGAGCTGGCGCCGGCGCTCGCAGATTATTTCCGCTGCCGGCTGCTCATCGCACTGGTCGTCCCGCCCGGCCTTGACCCCGCCGAGCGGGAAGCCCGCTGCCGCAAGGCCGAGGAGTTCGTGGGCGCCAGAATCCCTAGCGCCGAGTTCTACGTCACGGAGGATGAGGACATCGTTCACGGGATTGTCGAAGCATCCGAGTCGGCCGACCTGCTGCTCATGGGTGGCCGTACCGGCTCCTTCTGGGAGATGCTGGCCGCCAGTTCCATGACCGAAGACATCACGCGGCAGGCCCGCTGTCCGGTCGTGTGGGCGGAGGAGTATGAGGAGAGCAAGTCATTCCTGGCCCGGCTGCTAAGCCGGTCCGAGGAGGAAAGGAGCGTGGATTCCTATGCGGGTTGAGGATCTGCTCGCGAGATTCTTGAATCGGGTTGTCGACTACCTTCCAAGCCTTGGCGCCGGACTCCTGCTGTTCGGCATCGGCCTGGTGGTTGCGTGGTTCGTCAAAAGGCTGGTCATTCAGCTCCTGGTGATCCTGAGACTGCACCGCCTGTTGCGCGGGATGCGTTGGGGCAAGGGACTCGCGCGCGTGGATGTCCGCCTGTCTCTCTATGGCGTCCTCGGCAACCTTTGCGGGTTCGTGGTGTTCCTCGTCTTCCTCAATGCCGCCTTCGCGGCCATGCGGTTGACCGTGGTGTCCGCCCTGGTCGAGAAGCTCGTGCTCCTGATACCGCGGGCTCTCACCGCTCTGGCTATTTTCGGCGTCGGCTGGCTGATTTCCTCCTGGGCCGCCCAGGCCGTTCGCCGTCACCTTGTTCGGGAGAGTTTCCCCGGGGCCACCCTGGTCGCCGCCTATGCCCGGGCCATGCTGGTGCTGTTGTTCGGTGCGATGGCTCTGGCGGAACTCGATCTCTCGCAGACGGTGGTGATCATCGGCTTTACCGTGGTCTACATCACGATGGGCTCACTGACCGTCATCCTAACCGGCTTCGGGGGAAAGGAGATCTTCCGAAAAGTCTCCGAGTCCTCGGGGGAGAAGCGACATTGAGCGCTGCCGGCGAGCGCCTGCGATGTTGTGTGGTGTGAGAGGGGCCAGCACCTGAGACGGCCCGTGAACCCCTTCCGGTTGACACCGGGAGGCAGGATCCGGCCGTTCTTTGGAGCCATCGAGAAAGAAGCGGTAGCAGCTCCCGGGCTCCAAGCCATCGACGAGGGCGCGGAAGTATCCGTTTGGGGGGGGCTTCATCGCCTCCACGCGCTCCCTGCGAGAAAGCACGTGCAGGTCGACCTTTTTCGCCGACGGCGCCCACACCTGAAAGCGCCATTCGCCGCCAGGCAGCGGATGCGCGCCATGTTCCCAGGTCCGGCCCGGGACCATCAACAGTTCTCCCTCGTCAACGCTGTCACTCCTGCCACTATAGGCGAATCCACTCACATCTCAATCCAGTTCATGTGATTAGCCGGCCTTTCTCCCGTGTTTAGGGGAGGCAGTAGTCCTTCCACGGGATGGGCGGACGCGCCGTCACCTTCCAGAATTGAGGAGAGGAGACAATTCATGGAAAGAGTACGCTGCGCGGGGAGCCGCACCTTGCTTTTATTCTTCCTGCCGCTATTGCTTGTCCTGCTGGTCCTTCCCGCATCCGCACAGAGCCGAAGGCGAACCGTTCGCGGCGTGGTCACGGGTCCCTACGGGATGGTCCTCGAAGGGGCGGTCGTTAGAATCAAGAACACCCTGACACTCCGCGTACGGTCCTACATAACCCAGAAGGATGGCCGCTACCGCTTCCAGGGATTGAGTCCGGACGTCGACTACCAACTGCATGCCAACTACCGGGGCGCCACCAGCCCCGAGAAAACGGTGAGCAGGTTCGATCCCCGTCCGATCGTGGAAATCGATCTGCGCGTGGAGTTCACCAGGACCGCCGGGCGCGCTTCAGTTCCGCGTCCCTGATCGAGTATCCTGTCAGCGGAGGAGACATCATCCGATGGACTCGCTAACGCCATCGATACGGCCGCGTATCGAGCACTTGCTGGGCGTCGACCAACAATCCAAGCCGGCGGTCTATCTGGGCATGTTCGACGCATCGGAAGTCATGAGCCTGAAGTACGCCGTGGAGTTGCTGCTCTCGGCGGGGATCGCAACCTTGGGGCTGGTGTTGGACAGCCCGGCTGTGGTGATCGGCGCAATGCTCATCTCGCCGCTTATGGGGCCGATCCTTGCCGCCGGCCTGGCGCTGGCCGCCGCGGACCTCTATCTCGGCATCAAGTCCCTCTTGAGCATCGCACTCGGCGTGCTGTTGTCGATCCTGTTCGCCGCCGCTCTGGTCTGGCTCTTGCCGTTTCAATCGCCCACCGGCGAGATCCTGGCGCGAATCCACCCCAACCTTCTGGATCTGGGGGTGGCCTTGTTTTCCGGTTTGGCGGGAGCCATCGTCGTGTGCCGGGGCGGGAGCGGAGGCGGTGTGACGGCCCTTCCGGGCGTCGCCATCGCAGTCGCCTTGATGCCGCCGCTGTGTACGGTCGGCTTCGGGCTGGGCAGCGGCTTCTCCCGGTCGATCATTTACGGCGCCGGCCTGCTGTTCTTCACGAACCTGGCGGCCATCGTGGCCAGTGCATTCCTGGTGTTCTACCTGGTTCGCATGGACGCGGCCGAGGTACGCTCGAAGATCGACGAAGCGATCCTGGAACGCGCCTCCGGTGACCGCCTGTTTCGACTCCTCGAGAAGACCGGCATCGCCGGCGCGTTCGGAGACATCGGGAAACTGCGTTGGCGGGTCCTGATGCTGGTGGTCGTCCTGGTTCTGCTGTTCGTGCCCCTGCGACAGTCGCTCATGCAGGTGCGCGACGAGACCGTCGCCCGCGCGGCGGTCGGCGAAGCTCTGCGGGTGCTCGCTCCCGCCGGCATCATCGTGGCGCAACAGGTGGAACCAACGTCCAACCCGATCCTGATCCGCCTGGTAGTCGCGACCGCGATCCCGGCGGAGAAGGTCAAAGAGGCTGAACGGATTCTGTTGCGGCGAACCGGCCGGGACGCCAGCATCGCGATCCGGAAGGTGGCCAGCGAGGAGGAATTGGCCCTTCTGCGGGAGCGGTTCAAGCAGCCCGCGCCACCGCCTCCGATCGAGGATCTGAACGGCATCCGAGCGGACGTCATGGGGCGTCTCGAGGGTCCGCTCAAGGAGATCTGGCCCGCCGAGTCCGCGCCGTTGCTGTCCTACGAGATGGGGTTCACCCCGGAAGACTCGCTGGTTCGAATCCGCTACCAGGCTGCCAAACCCCTCGACCCCACCGCCGAACAAGTGCTGTCGAACGTGCTGAAATCGAGGCTACACATCGAGAAGTTCCGCCTGGTGCTGGAACACCAGCCTCCTCCCCGCCCGCCGCGAAAAACCCGGAGGACCAGGTAGAGAACGCGATGCCTGCTTTCTTGATGCCGGAACACAGCGGGTCCATGAATCTCGCCATGGCCATGCTGATCATCTTCGGATCGGCAAAGCTGCTGGCCGAGCTGTTCGAGCGCTTGCGGCAGCCGGGCATCGTGGGCGAAATCCTGGCTGGAATCCTGATCGGCCCCAGTGTCCTTGGCTGGATTTCTCCCAACGAGTTCACCGCCACCATGGCCGGTTTGGGTGTGATGTTCCTCTTGTTTCGGGTGGGTCTGGAGGTCGAAGTCGGCGAACTGGCAAAGGTCGGCGGAACCGCGGTCGTTGTGGGGATTCTCGGTGTTGTCGTCCCGTTTGCCTGTGGCTGGGGCGTCTACCGGATCTGGGGCAAGCCCTCGACCGAGGCGATTTTCCTCGGGGCGGCGCTCACCGCCACCAGCGTGGGCATCACCGCCCGCGTCCTGGCCGACAAAGGACTGCTCCACCGAACCGCGAGCAAAATCATCCTGGGAGCGGCGGTGATTGACGACGTTCTGGCGCTGCTGGTGCTCGGAGTGATCTCCAGCATGGCGGAAGGGCGGGTGAATGTCGCGGAGTTGCTGCTCACCACCGGGCTGGCGATCCTGTTCATCGCCCTCGTGGCGCGCTGGGGACGGCAGGGCATGAGCCGCCTGGCTGCACGACTCGAGGGAAAGCTCCGCGTGGGCGAAGCTGAGTTCGCTCTGGCGATGATCCTGCTGTTCGGCTTGGCGGCCGCGTCCGCCCGCTTCGGGGTCGCCGCCATCATCGGCGCGTTTTTGGCCGGCATGGCGCTGGCGGAGTCGTCCCCGCGCCGCGTTCACGATCTGGCCCAGGGGGTCACGGAACTGCTGGTGCCGTTCTTTCTGGCCAACATCGGCATGCACTTTCAGTTGGCCGTTTTCAAGGATTCGTCCACTCTACTGCTCGCGCTGGTGATTGTCCCGGTTGCCGTCCTCTCCAAGATGTTGGGCTGCGGCCTCGGCGCGATGCGGCACGGCTCCGAGATTGCGACTCGGGTGGGCCTGGGAATGATTCCTCGCGGCGAATTCTGCATGGTGGTGGCGCAGGTCGGACTCGGATTGAACGCACTCCCCCCCGCCACCTACGGCATTATCGTCTTCATGGCGGTGTCGGCGGCAATCCTGACTCCGCCGCTCGTGAAGTGGGCCTTCCGGGGTGTGCTGGCCGGTCCGCCGGGGGAGGGGGAAACGCTTCGCCTCGGCTGAGCCGCTACCGCCGCTTGGACTCCACGAGGCGGGGTTCCGGAGCTCCGGGCGAGTTCACGCCCAGTCCTTCAGAAGGCCCAACCGCAGAAATTCGACCTTCGCGCGAGTGGTGAGGTCGCTTTGCATGCGCGGCTCGAAGCGATGGTCGAAAACATACGCTTTGATCCGGAGCTTCAGGAAGGGCCGCCGGTCGAATCCGTCCGACACCAAGACCACCACGGGCTTGGCGAGGTAGACGAAAGGCGAAGTGCAGGCCGCCTCGTAGCCGATCCGAACGGCCTCCTCCGGATCGGAGTCCGGCGGGAGATATAGATCGGTCACCACCTGGCAGTCCGGCACGCCCGAGTTGGCATTGAACGCCTTCCCGTTGAGAATCTCGGCATTCGGGATGGTGACCCGTGTATCCTCCGGCGTGGTGAGCTTGGTGCTGCGCAGGCCGATGTGGTCGATCTCGCCGTAAGCGTCGCCGATCCTGACGCGGTCGCCGAGTTGATAGGGACGGTCGGTGAGAACGACCAAGCCGCCCACCAGATTCTTGACGAGATCCTGCGCGCCGAAGCCAACCGCGATGGCCATCGAACCAACGGCGGCCAGGAAGGTCTGCCGGGAAGGGGAAAGCAAGTCGAACGAGATGAAGATAGCCGCGAACCAGAGCGTGATGCGCAGCACCGGCTCGATGCCCTTGACCAGAAATCGCGCGCGGTGGCTGTGGGCGCTGACCAGGTCCAGAAACCGGGCGGAGTAGCGAATCACCAGCCACGCCGCCAACAGAGTCAGACCGACCGACGCAATCCTGCCCAATGTGAAGTACCGCAGAATCTCGGTCTGCTGGCCGGTCTGCAATAACATGCCGAAAGGGAAACTGACCAATCCCATCGTCGTATCGCTCCTATGTGAGATTCCTCCTGTGGAGGGCGTCGCGCACGAACCGCGCGGCTTCGGGCCGGATTCGCAGCCCGGGACCGTCGGGTTCCGGCTCGACGACCTCCAAAGCCCGCAGGCGCTCCAACCGGCGGGTGGCGCTTTCCGCTCCCCAGCGCAGGACCTGCGTGATTTCGTCGGCTGTGATGCTGCCGTGATGCAGTATGGCTTGCAGCGCGAAATAGTCTTCCAGCGCCAGTTCCGACATCAACGGCCGGTAGTCCGGCGCGAGCGGCTGCCGCATGTGGATCACTCCGCCTTCGACTCTCTCGATGCAGCCTTGCCAGAGTTCAAACGCCGAGCGGAACACTCCCTCGGATTGCAGGTACAGCGCGTCGAAGAACAGGCGCTCCGGATCCTGTTCAATGCCCAGCGCGCGCCGCAGCCTGTTCATCCGCGGGTCTTCGATCGGGAGAGGCGCAAACTCCAGCCGGAGGCCGGAGAGGTTGTGGCGCTGCATGATCGCCTTGGTGAGGGCCTCCGGCTGGACCGACATCGCGTTGATGCGCTGAGAGAAGTGCCGTCCGAGTCCGGTCACGGCGTCCAGATACTTGAAAGCCGCTTCATTGATGCTGAACACCCACAGGGTGCTGTGGGCCGTGGAGTACATCAGGTCGAACAGCTCCTTCAGGGCCTCTAACCCGTTGACAACCCGCAGAAAGGTTCGCTCGAGTTCCTCAATGATCACCACGCGACGCCGCTCCGCGATGCCGGCCACCAGGTCCGCGCCGTCCGGCAGCCCGAGCAGGTTTCCAAGAAACTCCCGCACCTCCACCCGCTCTTTCAGCCTGCGGCAGAATTGGCCGCGAGCCACTTCGACGCCTGAGAAGACGTTGGAAACGGCACAGTTGAGCAAGCTGGTTTTCCCGCTGCCCCTCGCGCCAACAATGAGGACGGAGCCGCTCGCCCGAGCCTCCCAGAGTGCCAGGACTTCAGCTAGGCCGGACATTTCGGGATCGCGGCCCACCAGGAATCGCTGATCTTCGACCGGCGCGAGGCGGAACAGCCTCCGGTAAAGCATGGGCAATTCCCGGACCCCCAGTTGGACATCGAGGACTGTGCCGAGGTGCGCGCGCGAGGTTACGGGCTCCAGGCGGGGTCTGGGAGGGGTAGTCCATCCGATCTTCAGCAAGAACCAGCGATTGAAGTCTCTGGTAGCGCGCCACGTTCTCTGGGCGGCTATCCGAGCACTCTCGGCGATTAACCTCCGGGCCTGCTCCCAAGCCCGAAGCCCACGCTGGCGCGTCAGATGGGCAACGAAACCGATGCGGCTCAACTCC
>Ga0187866_1002844_pt1 | contig 13692 bp, 15 predicted proteins | sample June2016WEW_11_1_3_FD_133013 | JGI IMG/M metagenome (GOLD analysis project Ga0187866, IMG submission 133013) | Peatland microbial communities from SPRUCE experiment site at the Marcell Experimental Forest, Minnesota, USA - June2016WEW_11_150 | ecosystem: Environmental > Terrestrial > Soil >... | reverse complement strand
TGATCGACGTCATTTCGCCCTGCGTCACTTTCAACGACCACGAGGAATCCACCCAGAGCTACTCCTACATGAAGGAGCACGACGAGCCGCTGCACGAGCTGGACTTCGTGCCCTCCTACCAGGACATCGCGCTGGAGATCGAAGAGGGGCAGGTGCGCGAGATCGAGATGCACGGAGGCGCGCGGCTGCGACTCAAGAAACTGGGGCGCGACTACGACCCGACCGACAAGATGAACGCCCTGCGCGTGCTCGACGAAGCGGAAAAGCAGGGGCACGTGGTCACCGGGATCTTGTACCTGAACACCGCCAAGCCCCATCTGACCGAGCTGCTGAACCTGGTGGAGGAGCCGCTGGCCACGCTGCCGGAATCCCGGGTCCGGCCGCCGCGCGAGGCGCTCGACCAGATGATGGAGGAGTTGCGGTAGGATAAGGCTCCAGCCTTGTCCACACTGACGCCCGAACAACTGGACCGCTTGCGTGTGGTACTGGTCTCCCCGCGTAATCCCCTGAACATCGGCGCCGCGGCGCGCGCCATGAGCAATTTCGGGTTCTCGCGCCTGCGGGTGGTGAATCCCTACGCGGTGGCTTTCCGCGAAGCGCGCTCGGCGGTAGGCGCGGCGGCGCTGCTCGAATCGGCCGAGGAGTTCGGGGACGTCGCGGACGCGGTAGCCGATTCGACGCTGGTGGTCGGCACCACCTCCCTGGGCCATCGCGAGCTCCAGCATTCGTTGCGCAAGCTGCAATACGGCGCGCGTCTGATCCGCCGAGGACTGGCCTCGAGCCCCGTCGCCCTGCTGTTCGGCTCCGAGAAGTACGGCCTCGCGAACCACGACCTCAGCCACTGCCACTGGCTGATCCGCATCCCCACGGTAGGGGCGCATGGCTCGATGAACCTGGGCCAGGCGGTGGCGGTCTCTCTCTACGAACTGGTGCGCGACAGCCGCGCCGAAACTCGCAAGCCCGGGCCGCTGAAACCCGCTGAAGCAGGCGAAGTGGAGCGGCTCACCGCGATGCTGCTGGAGGCCCTGAGAGCCAGCGGCTACACGAATCCGCGCACGGCGGCATCGACGGAGGCGAAAGTCCGCAGGCTGGTGCGGCGGCTGAATCTCCCGGCCCGCGACATCGAGATCTGGCTGGGCATCTTCCGGCAGATCCTGTGGAAGATTGACTAGGTCATGTACCACCCGCCGTTGGGGCTGATGGTCTGGCCGGTGATGTAGCCGTTCTTCGCCAGCAGGACGGCGATGGCGGCGATTTCTTCTACGTTGCCGAGTCTGCCCACGGGAATCAGATCGGCGCGGGCGCGCAGGTTCGAGGTCACCATCTCGGTCTCGACCAGCGCGGGCGCGATCGCGTTGGCGGTGATGCCTTCCTTGGCGAGCAGCGCGGCATAGGAGTGCGTCAGCCCCAGCATTCCGGCTTTCGACGCGGCGTAGTGCGGGCCGACGACGCCGCCCAACTGCGCGGCCACCGACGATAGATTGATGATGCGGCCCCAGCGCCGCGCGCGCATCGCGGGCAGGACGGCCTGGGTCACCAGGAAGCAGGAGGTCAGGTTGACGGCGATGAGTTCGTCCCAGTCCTGTTCGGTGATTTCTTCGAGCGGCTGAGGCCTGGCGATTCCAGCGTTGTTGACGAGGATGCCAATGCTGCCGAGTTTCATCTCGACGGTCTGGATGAGACGCGCCACTTCGTCGCACTTGGATACATCGGCCTGCACAGCGATGGAGCGGCGGCCGAGTTCACGGATCGCGAGTGCGACCGCGTTCGCCTCTTCCTCGCGGCTGCGGTAGTTGATTGCCACATCCGCGCCTTCTCGCGCGAGCGCGATCGCAATGGCCCGTCCGATTCCCCGGCTCGCACCCGTCACCAGGGCGGTCTTTCCCGTAATGTGGTCCACGATCGAAGTATACTTTGGATAGCCGATGACCAAGGTACAACTGCGTTACGGGCTTGCGCGCCCGCTCGATGAATCGCTGTTCGAGCGCATCGCGGACCTCCACGGCGTTTACGGCTTCCTGCGCATCGAACCCGTGCCCGAAGGCTTGCTGGTGGAGTTCGACGCTTCGCGGCTGAGCGAACTGGACGTCGAAGCCCACCTGCGGCGCGCGGGGATTCCGATTCAACTTAGCGTGTAGGCAACCGGGGACAGCCTGGGCCGTCCCGACGGCGGACGGCCGAGGCAGTCCCTCGGTTGCGAACTACCGCCCTTCCCGCCGCTCCCAGCCCGGCTGGAACAGCGGGATCGCGTTCTCCTGCTGGTAGGGGTGCCGCAGGATTTCCTCGAGGTTCAGGTCGATGCCCAGCCCCGGCCGGTCGGGGATGTCGATGTAGCCGTCCTCCACCTCGACCGGATGGATCACGATCTCTTTCTCCCACGGCTCATTGAATTCGTCGAAGATTTCGTGGATGAAGAAGTTCGGCGACGAGGCGTTCAATTGCACGCAGGCCGCCGAGCAGACCGGGCCCTGCGCGCTGTGGGGGGCGATCACGCCGTAGTGCGCGTCCACCATGTCGGCGATCTTGCGGGTGGCGAACAGGCCGCCGAGGTTCAGCGGCTCCGGTTGCAGGATGCTCACGCAGTCGTAACTGAGCAGCTCGGCGAACTGCTGCTTGGTGGAGAAGCTTTCGCCGGTAGCGATCGGGACCGGGCTGCGCCGCGCGACTTCCACCATCGCGTGGATGTTGGTGTGGGGCACCGGCTCCTCGAACCAAGCCGGCCGGAACTCGTGCATCGCCTCGGCCACCTCGACGGCGGTGGCGACGCTGAAGCGCGAATGCCCTTCGATGAGCAGGTCCACGGCATCCCCGACCGCGCCGCGCACGGCGCGGATGATGTCCATCGACAGGTCGAACTCGCGCCGCGGCAGCATCCTCCAGTTATTGCCGAACGGATCGAGCTTCAGCGCGGTGTAGCCGCGCGCCGCCACCGTGCGGGCCTTTTCGGCGCAGCTCGAGGGCGTGCGCGGGCCGCGGTACCAGCCGTTGGCGTATGCCCGCAGCTTCTCGTGGCAGCGACCGCCCATGAGGTTGTAGATGGGCTGATTGCAGGCCTTCCCGATGATGTCCCAGCAGGCGATTTCGATGGCCGCCACCGCGCACATGTGAATCTGCGCCCCCTCGGTGTACACGTCCCGGATGAGCTTCTGCGAAATGGTCTCGATCTGGAAGGGGTCCATACCGAGGATGAGCGGGCCGAGCTCGTGGATGGCGGCCTCGACGGTCTTGGCGAAGTAGTTGAGCGTGCCCTCGCCGACGCCGTAGAGGCCCTCGTCGGTAGAGACTTTCGCAAACAGCCAGTTCTTCCAGGGATTCCCGGCGATGTAGGTGTCGATGGCGGTGATTCTCACGTCTTCATTAGAGCAAAAGGGGCCGACCGGGGTATCATGGACGAGGCGCTGCCATGACCAAGGAAGAGATCATCCTGGCCAGCCAGGAGTACCTGTTCCCCGCGGTGTTCCACTACTACCGCGAGCCGCTGGTGATCGCGCGCGCCAAAGACCAGTACGTCTGGGACGCCGACGGAAACCAGTACCTGGATTTCTTCGGCGGCATCGTCACCATCAGCGTGGGGCACGCCAACGAGCAGGTGAACCGCAAGCTGCACGAGCAGATCGACCGGCTCCAGCACGTCTCGACGCTGTTCGCAACCGAGCCGCTGGCCGCGCTGGCCAAAAAGATCGCCTCGATTACGCCGGAAGGCCGGCTGACGAAATCGTTTTTCACCAACAGCGGCAGCGAGGCGAACGAGACCGCGATCCTGGCGGCGCGCTGTTACACCGGGTCGAGCGAAATCATCGCGCTGCGGCATTCCTATCACGGCCGCTCGGCGCTGACCATGGCGCTGACCGGCCAGTCGGCCTGGAGAATCGGCGGGGCGTCGCAACCCGGCGTGGTGTTCGCGCACAACGCGTACTGCTACCGCTGCCCGTTCGGACTGGGCTACCCCTCCTGCGACCTCCGGTGCGCGCGCGACGTCGAAGAGTTGATCCGCACCACCACCTCGGGGCGGATCGCGGGCTTCATCGCCGAACCGGTTCAAGGCGTGGGCGGCTTCGTGACGCCGCCGCGCGAGTATTTCGGGATCGTGGCCGAAATCGTGCGGAACCACGGCGGCATCTTCATCAGCGACGAAGTGCAGACCGGCTGGGGGCGCACCGGCGGGAAGTGGTTCGGGATCGAGCACTGGGGCGTCGTGCCGGAGGTGATCACGAGCGCCAAGGGCCTCGGCAACGGCGTTCCGATCGGCCTCACCGTGGCCCGGCCGGAGGTGGCCGCGAGCGTACGGGGCCTCACCATCTCGACATTCGGGGGCAACCCGGTCGCCGCCACCGCCGCCAAAGCCGTGATCGATTTCATCGAGGAGGAGGGTCTCGCCGCCAACGCCGCCCAGACCGGCGCGTACCTGCGCGAGAAACTGCTCGAACTCCAGGCCCGGCATCCGCTCGTCGGCGATGTGCGCGGGATGGGGCTGATGCAGGCCCTGGAGCTGGTCGAGGACCGGCAGACAAAGGCGCCGGCGCCGGAGGCGACCGCCCGGGTCATGGAGGCGGCCCGGGAGAACCGGCTGCTGGTGGGCAAGGGCGGATTGTACGGCAACGTGCTGCGCATATCGCCTCCGCTAAACATTTCCCGCACCGATATCGACGAGTTCGCCGGTGTGCTCGAGGCGAGCTTCAAAGGAGCCTGATACCCGTGGACGAACGTGCGTTTTTCAACGAATCGCAAACCAGCAAGCCGACCGAGCTGCATTGCCCGTTCTGCCGGACCGCCGAGAAGTACGACCTGCGCTGGCTGCTGCGCAAGAAGAAGGACCGGCTGCCACCCGGCGCCGACGAGCGCGACCGCGCGCGCTTCCAGAAGGCGCAGAGCTACATGGTCCTGCTCGACGACAAGGTGGCCTGCAAGAACCTGCGCTGCCGCAAGCGCTTCGACATCTCGGGGGTCAAGACGATGGCCTTCCTGAGCGCGGAGGGCGGCCTGCCGCGAGGCGAGTAATAGTCCTTGACCCGCACCTCCCCCTGCGCTACCATTTGAGTGCGGGGTGGAGCAGTCTGGTAGCTCGTTGGGCTCATAACCCAAAGGTCGGTGGTTCAAATCCACCCCCCGCAACCAACCGAACGCGCTCATCGGCGAGCGAGCTTCCTTCCTGGTAGCCTCCCAGCAGGTTCCATTGGCCTTCGGCGACGTACTTGCCTCTGCCGTCCCCGGTCTCGGGCAGCATCCGGACCTCGGTGTCGTGCTTCGCCAGCTCAGCCTTGGCTTTGGGCAGATCCGCGTACAGCAGCTCTCACAGGTTCGTCGGTGGGAAAGGCCGGCCGGGGCAACCGGAGCCGCGAGCCGGTTCGCGGAGAAAACGGGGTCGGGCAAAAGGCGGGAGCGACCCCGGTTCTGGACGGCCTGCGCCGCCCAGAGCCCACTCCGCAGCCTCCGGCGCTCCGGGGGTCGCTCCCACCTTTTGTCCTCAGCGTTCTCCTTGCCAGAATTTCGACGCGTGGCGTGGAACCGCCCGCCCCAACAGACGCGGCGGGACTACCATTCCGCGTAGTTGGGCACTGGCGCGATCCGTTTCCAGGTCCCCAACATGGCGGGATAGACGCCTGGGCCCAGATCCCAAACGATCAGGCGGAACTCGCCGAGGTCGGGCAGGAAAACAAAGCGATCCACTTCTGTCATGGTCGCTGGGCCGGAACTGCCCTTGGGCTTTCCAGTGAGCTGGATTGCCCCCGTGCAGTCCGGCTTGATGGTGATCGTGCCGGAGACGTCGTAATCCGTAACCGGACCCATTCCACCGATTGCCCCGGTACCGGTTACCTTGCCAGCCCCGTCGATCGAGGCAATGCCGAAAATCCCACCGGAGTAGTTGGCCGGGGGAGTGTCCGGCACCATCACGGTGAGCCATCCGATATAGGACATGACATAGGTTCCGACCACCGTATGCACCCCGCAAGTTTGAGCCGCGGCTACACCGCAGAGCGCAGCCATGACCAGAATGATGCGTTTCATATCAAACTCCTTTCGATGCCTAGAGTAAGACCGATGGCGCGTTTTGACAATACGACGGAATGCGACGGCGCGTATTGTCGCACGCAGGCGCATCTGCTACACTCATGGCGGTCTGGTGGCAAGGCATGGGCGATCGCCTGGACTCCTGGAAAGACATCGCGAGCTACCTCGGCCGCGAGGTACGGACCGTGCAGCGTTGGGAAGATGAGCGCCATCTTCCGGTGCACCGTCTCCCCGGAGGAGACAAGCCGCGCGTTTACGCGCTCAGGTCGGAGCTGGACAGGTGGCTGCGCGTGGCGCCCCATGAGACGGCAGGGGCGCCCTCGGTCGCGGTTCTGCCATTCGCCAATCTAGCTGGGGACAAAGAAAGCGAGTACTTCGGCGACGGCCTCGGCGATGACATCATCGACGCGCTCACCCGGGTTCCCGGCCTGCGTGTCACGGCCCGTACCTCCTCTTTTGCATTTCGCGGCAAGGAGCAGGACGTGCGCGAAATCGGCGCCCGGCTGGGGGTGACAGCGCTGGTTGAGGGCAGCGTGCGCAGATCGGGCGGCCGCGTGCGGATCTCGGTGCAACTGGTCAGCGCGGAGAACGGGTACCACCTGTGGAGCCAGACGTACGATCGCGAGCTGACCGACATCTTTGCCATCCAGGAAGAGATGGCGCGTTCGGTAGCGCAGGCGCTGAGCGTGCGGCTGACGCCGGCTCCGGTTGTGCGGCGTTTCACGGAGGACATGGAGGCCTACGATCTGTGGCTGAAGGGCCGGTGCGCAGCGGCACGATGGACGCCGGCGGGATTCGCCGAGGCGCACGAGTGCTTCGTGGCCGCGCTAGCCCGCGATCCGCGGTTTCCGCTGCCGTACGTGGCCATCGCGGAAGCGCTTTTCAAGAGCGCGTGGTTTGAGTTCATCCCGCCGCTCGAGGCCGCTCCCCAGGCCAAGGAACTGGTCCTCAAGGCGCTGGCGCTCGATGACAGGTTGGGCGAGGCACATGCGGTTCTGGGCTCGCTGTGCGGCGTCTTCGAATACAACTGGGCTGCCGCGGAACAGGCGTTCGAACGAGCGCTCGAGATCAGCCCCGGATCTCCGGCCGTCTTGCTGCGGCATGCGTTCTACTTTCTGGCGCCGCAACTGCTATTGACGGAGGCAATCGAGGAGTTTCGGAGTGCAATCGCCCAGGATCCTCTCTCCGCCATGCTGCATACGGAGTTCGGGCTGACGCTGTTGCTGGCGCGTGATTTTCCGGCGAGCGAGAAGCACTGCCGGACCGCGGTGGACCTCGCCCCCGAGCTATGGGCGCCTCGCTGGTTCTTGGGCGGCGCGCTGATGGGGCAGGGGCGGGCAGACGAGGCACTGGCCCAGTTCCGCTCCGCTCTCGAAACGATAGGACCGGCACCGATGGCGCTGGGCGGGATGTGCTGCGTGAACGGTCTTCTCGGTCGCCCGGACGAAGCCCGGCACTTCTATGGCGAACTGGAGAAGGCAGCCCGCGCGGCGCCCGTGCAACCACTCGCGTATGGCTGGGCCTACCTGGGTTTGGGCGACGACCGCGTGTTCCAGGCCCTGGACCAGGCCGTCGAAGCGCGCGAGCCCGGCGTTACGTGCCTGCCCTCCCTGCTGATTTACGATGGCATTCGCGGCGATCCGCGTTTCCCCAGGCTGGTGGACAAGATGGGCCTCGGCGATGCCGCCCGGCGGCATGCCACAGCCTGAAAAACATCACGGCAGCCGAGTTTTGCGCAGCAGGGCGGCGAAGCGGGGGCCTGACGAAGGCCCTCACAGACGGGTTTCGAGCGCCGGTGGAGGATGTGGAGATAGTGGCCCTCGACGGCACACTCCAGCCACTCGGATGCCGGCATCGGTTTCGCCCAGCCCCTGCAAATCCAACCGGAGCGGAAACCCGGAGGTCTGGCCTTGCGATGCGGACGGCTCGAACTGCCTGCAGATCACATCCCCGCGCCGCATCACGGACCACCCACAGGCCACCAGGTACGGCGCCATCTGCTCCAGATCGTGCACCGGAATCGTGTGGTCGAGGTTTGCGATCGCTCGGGGATGATCGTGCGTGAGTATTTTGCCGTGATCGTGGCCGCCAAGCCAGCCTCCTGCCCTCGCAGCCTGCCGCGACGATCCGGAAGGTGGAAGGCGGAGAATAGGCTTGTTGTACTGCCGCGTCCAGCGACTGTAAGTACAACCGTGCAGCGCATTCCACCCAATCCCGGACTGGCGCGAAAAGTCAGTTGAGCAAAAGCGGGGGGAAGGAACTGATCGAGGCAGGAAAAGGCGCGGAATTTGTAGTTGCCCTTGTAGCGGGCGACACACCTCTCGAACTCGTGAGGCGGGAGGTGATCCATCAACTGGGCGAAGACGAAGCGGCCGACGTGCATGTCTCATTGGCAGAACATGCCCGGCGAAGGTCGCAGGGAGGTCAAAACAGGAAGTGAAGGGCCGAAGGGCTACACAAAGGCTGCCTTCATCATGTGTGGTCAGCGCATCATAGCCATCCAATTGAACCAATCCGATGCGCATGGCGCGTCGGTGCTTCTGGAAGAGCGATTGGAGGCCCCCAAGAACTAGCCTACCAAGGGAGGCCCCCTAACTCTACCCGGAGGCAGCAGAGGTTTGACATTTGGGAGTTCATCCCGGAGCCCGAGACGCGCTCATCTCGAAGTCCACGAGTGGCGCGACCACAAACGCATTGATCCAGTCGCATCACGTTGTCCCCGATACCCCCGCCACCAAGAAATCGGTCCGCTTTCCACTTCCGCGCCGCCCCACGACAGCGAGTAGAATAGTCCCATGAGCGCCGTTCGCTACGTTCACTGGCAGGACGATGGCGTGTGGCTCGGCTACTTCGAGGAGTTCCCCGACTACATCACCCAAGGCCAGACGCTGGCGGAACTACAGGAGAACTTGCGGGATCTGTACCGCGACCTCACCAGTGGTGAAATCCCTGGAATCCGCAGGGTCGCCGAGCTGACGGTCGGATGAAGCAAACCGACCTGATCCGCAAGCCGGAGGATGCAGGATGCGTCCTGGTCCGGCGTGGCAGGAATCACGACTGGTATCGCAACCCCCGAACTGGGCGGTCGCAATTGAAGATAGACGAGGCCGCTCCACCCCTCAAATCGAGCAGTTCGAGCAGGTCCACGACTCTGCATTATACTCTGAAGGCTCGGAAGCCGAAGTGCTTCCGAGTATTCATCCGGGCGCTACTGGAGAGAATTCTCAATCGGCTGCACCAATTCCAGTCGGAACGGCAACCTGAGCGCGTTCGGAACGTTGCAGTCCCCCGCAACCAAGAAATCGATCCGCTTCCCACTTCCCCGCCGCTGTGCGACAGCGAGTAGAATCGTCTCCTGAGTCCGCCCCACGAACCAGAGCGACTAGTCGACGGCATAGACCGACGTCAGGGGCGAATGATACACCAGACGCAGCTCGGGGCCGGCGATGACCGTCTCTCCGTTGATCACGTGCTGCCTGGCAGGCGCTCCACTCAGCGAGCCGAGCACGATGTAGCGCAGGTTGCGGGCGCGCGCAAAGCCCGCCAGGTTGTTGACGAACCGGGGGATGTCGCCGGCCTGGGCGAAATACAGCAGTCGCGCGGGAATGAGGAAATTCATGCCGTGCCGGCCGGTATAGAGATAGAGCTCCGGATCGGTTTCCGAGAGCACCATCGCATCGGCCGGCGTATTCTCGCCGATCCAGCGGTAAGCTCCTCGAGCGCTCTCGAGGAGGGTGCGGCTGTGGCGGCTGAACCCCGGGAAGCACGCCAGCATGATGAAGTTGAGCGCCAGCACCCACAGGCAAAGCAGGCAGACGCCGGTCAACGCGGGAACGCCAAGAGCGAGGGCAGCGCTCCGGCCGGTCTTCAGGCGCAGCGCCAAGAAGCGGACCGTGCGCCAGACCTCCCTGGAAACGCCGGCCAGCAGGAGCGGCAGGACCGGAAACAACAAGCGCAAGAAGCGCTGGTGATTCCCCATCTGCCAAGGCAACAGCAGAGCCACATAGCCGACGGCGAACAGGTGGTACTGGCTGGCCCCCTTCTCCCACGCCAGGCGGCCGACACAGAAGATGCAGACGAGGCCCAGAACCTCGAGCAGACGCGCTCCACCCAGCGGCGCGGCCAACTCCAGCGGAATGAGCAGGCCGCCAATGCCGATCAGCAGGTCTTGAAAGTTCTGGGAGACGAGCACCGGCAGATCGCTCCAGGTGAAGCTCGAGAGGTGGAACTTGAGGTAGTCGGTATAGTAGAGCATGGCCTGGTCGGCCGAGGGTGACGGATGAGCGCGCACCCAGAGAGTCCAGGCCACCACCGCCGGCAGCATCGCAGCACAGAAAACCGCGGCGTGCCGGTACTGGCGCCGCAGGACGAACCAGAGCGGAGCCGAGATCAGCACGGGGAGCACCGCTGTCCGTGTCAGGTACGTGGCCCCCGCCAAAGCCCCCGCCGCGGCCGCCAGCCGCAAACCCGAGCCGGGCGCGCCGGCCCGCGTCGCCAGGTAGAGGCAGCCAAACAACAGGCAGCAGAACGGCAATTCCGACATGAGGCTGGTCGCGTAGATCAGCACATACGAGTTAAGAGCCAGCAGAACCACCAGCACCCGGCTGTGCACCGCGCCCAGCCCAAGGCCGGTGAAGGTTCTCCGGGCCAGGAGCAGAAAGAGCGGCAGAAACAGCCAGGCGATCACGGTGGCGAGTGGCAGGTTGCCGGGAAACCCAGGACTGGCCCGCCAGATCAAGGAGAGCGCCAGCGGATACAGCGGTGGGTACTTGGTCTGGTAAGGCTCGCCGGGCAGGCTCAGGATGCGGTAACCAGAGCCTTGGGCGAGCGATTTGGCGCTCACCCAGTACAGGCTGGCGTCATGGTATAGCCCCAGGTAGGGCATGTCCATGGCGACCCAGGCGCAATACGCGGAAGGCACCAACACCAGCAGCCAGAGCGCGGCTGCGGGCAGCCTTCCTGCTAATCGGTGTGCGTGACTCATCAAGGCACCCCTTGTAGCGTACGTCTTACGAGGCAACCGGGGACAGCCTGGGCCGTCCCCACAGCGGACGGCCGAGGCAGTCCCTCGGTTGCGGGGGCTCATTAGACTGCCTAAACCGGCCTCACCCCTCATCCCCGGCGCAACCGGTACTCGGAAAACACCGGGAGCAGTTCGAAGTCGGTGCGCACCCGGGCCGGAGCCTCCCCGATCTGCCGCACCCACTCTTCGCCGGTCTGGTCGTTGGTTTCGGCGAGCCGGAGATAGCGGACCATTTGCGGGTCGATCCCCATGATCCGGCAGCAGGTTGCGTCCACCGCCACCGTGTCCGGGCCGGCCACAATCACGCCGGCAGCCTTTGGCCGGCCCTGAAGCGGGCCGTTCCCCTGCATGCCGACAATCCCGTCGACGATCGTGAACGATCGCGGAAACACGCGGTGGAGGTCGGCGGCAGCTTCGTGTATGCCGGCCCAGTGCAGGATGTTCTTCGGCCAGCCGTAGATCCCTCCAGGCACCAGACCGAACAGGTTCTTGATGCCCAGGGTGGCCACAGCCCAGTGGTGCGTCTTCATCTTGGGGAGGGAGACCAGAAGGCCGGCGCCCAGCGCGGTGCGCGGAAGATAGAGCGATTCCAGGCGGGAGTTGGGCCGCATCAGGCGGACGAGCGAGGTCTGGTCCACATTCAGGTCCGTGAAGATGCGCTCGAATCCGGGGACGGTTTGGAAGTACCCCGCCGCTTCGGCCAGCTCGAGAGTGTCACGCCGCAGGCCGGGGCCTTCGGCAATCCGCACCTCGGCCGCACCGAGGGCGGAGAACGCTTCCATGGCGGCGTGAACCACGAGGGGGTGCGTGTTAATCGGCGCGGCCGCGTCGTAGTCTACCAGGTTGGGCTTGAGCACAACCCGCTTGCCGCGCACCTGCACCTTATGCTCGCTCAGGATGCGGCGAAAGTTGTCGTACAGCTCCTGGGTGTAGGCCGACGCGAGCGTGACGGAGACCAGCGGCCTGGCGGCCGGACGACGGGAGCAGCCGGTAAAGCCCAGAGTTCCCGCAGAGGCAAGCAACAGGTGGCGGCGTGAGATGAATGGCATGGGAGACTAGCTCAGGAAGACATTCCTGCCCCCCGCCGCGGCGCGCGCCACGACAAAAAGGGCCGTGTCGATGAGGTTGCGGAACGCCGGGGGAATCGGAGCGGAGGGGGGCGGAGTGCGCCCGTGCGCCAAGAGGGCCATTTCGAGCCAACTCCTGCCTTCCACCGAAGGGCAGCTCGCCAGGTAGCGCTCCGCGCAACTCAGGCTTTTCTCGAGGTTCCGCCGCCGGCCCCCGGCCAGCGCCAGCAGCGGCAGACCGGTGGTTTCCGGGTAGGAATCGTAGGCGAAGCCCAGCGCCCGGGTCGAGCCGTAGTTCCAACCGCCGTCCCGACACATGCGCGACAGCAGGAATTCGCGCCCCGTCTCGATCCTGGCACGCCGCGCCGGGTCGGGCTTGCGCCGGCTTACCTTCTCGAGCGCCAGGATGGTCAGCGCCGTAGGAGTGACCCATGCGGCCGTCCCGGGGTACCACGGCCAGCCGCTGTAATTCACGTTTTCCTCCACCTGGACTCCCAACAGCCACTCGCGGAGCCGGTGGAGATAGCCCGACTCGCGTCCGGATTGCCTCATCAGCCATGCGTTCGCGTCGTCCGAGCCCGTAGCGCCGGGCTGGTCGGCCAGCACCAGGAGAGCCATGGCAGTCACCCAGGTGCTTTGGTCGACAGAGGGATGCGGAGGCCAGCCGCCGTCTTTTCGCTGGGTCCGCGCCAGGAAGGCCAGGCCGCGCGCGACGTCTTCTCCGCTCTCGCCCGCCGCCGCCAGCGCCAGCAAAGCGTAGGCGGTCGGCTCGGTCCAGGAAGCGCCTCCCCGATATCCCCATCCGCCGTCTTGGTTTTGTGCGTTCCGGAGCGATGGTAGAACGCTCGAGAAGACCAACTGCATAGGATTGAGGGGCGGAGGACGGGAACTGGCCTCAATATGCCGCCGGCGATCCCGCCGTCCGCCGCCCGGAGTTCGCTAGCCCTGCATCTTGCGCTTGCGGCGGCGCATGATCAGCAGCACCAGAATTCCCCCCGCCGCGATCCACAGAATTGCCTGACTCAAGGTAGGGTCGAGTCCTAACATTTAGATCTCCTTTCTATGATCGGTCCTATTTTCCAAACGAATTCATCATCGGGAACAAGCCCTTGAACAGTTGCAGCAGGCCGGGGCCCGCAGCCACCAACAGCATGGACGGCAGAATGCAGAAGAAGATCGGGAACACCAGCTTGACGCCGACTTTCCCGGCCCGCTCCTCGGCCTCCTGGCGCCGCTTCACGCGCATGAAATCGGCGTGCGTGCGCAAAGCCTCGGCAATACTGGTGCCAAAGCGGTCCGCCTGGATCATCGTCGCCACGAGCTTCCGCAACTCCGACTCGGAGCAGCGGTCCGCCAGGTTCTTGAGCGCCTCGCCGCGCCGCTTGCCGGCGCGCATCTCGAGGTTGACCAGGCCGAACTCCTCGCTGATATCCTTGTGCGTCCTGAGCAACTCGCGGCTGACGTTGGCGATGGCCTGGTCCAAACCCAACCCGGCTTCCATGCAAACCACCATCAGATCCAACGCGTCGGGCAGGGCATGGCGAAGGATTCGGACGGCCGGGTTCTGATCGCCGTCTGCATCGTAGCGCTCAT
>Ga0187866_1002843_pt1 | contig 13692 bp, 16 predicted proteins | sample June2016WEW_11_1_3_FD_133013 | JGI IMG/M metagenome (GOLD analysis project Ga0187866, IMG submission 133013) | Peatland microbial communities from SPRUCE experiment site at the Marcell Experimental Forest, Minnesota, USA - June2016WEW_11_150 | ecosystem: Environmental > Terrestrial > Soil >... | reverse complement strand
GTAGAGGAATTACGCGCGGTTGTCAACCAGCCAGCGATGAAGACCCCTTTCTTGTCCATGCCGCGCATGCTCTTGGAAAGCAGCATCGTGCGTATTTGCACTCATTGACTATATCGAAGGGTTTTAGTTCCTTAGTATCAAAGGCTCGACCTGATTCTCTGGTGTGACAAGCAGCGTTCTGGGTCGGCCCCCCGGATCAAGAAAACTTCTTGATTTGTGGGCAATACCGAGATTGAAATGAGCATTTCCCTCCGCACCGTGTTTCTTGTATGCTCGATCATTGGTGGTGCAGTAATCAACGGCTGCTCCAACAAAGATCATGCTCCGACCGAGCCAAGCCAACAAACCTGGACGATCTCGGGCAAGACCTATTTGGTAGGTTCCAAGGATCCGATTGGCGGAGTGGTTGTGAAGTGCGCCGGCATCAGCACCGTATCAGGCGCTGATGGTTCATATCAGTTGCGCGGCGTTCCGGGCGGCACCCAGATCATCACCGCAGAGTTCCCGAAGACCGAGACGTATTCGAAATCGATCGAGGTCACGTCGGATATCACCTACTTTGTTTTCATCATGGTGACGTATACCAACCTGTCGGGATACGTCTCCAACGCGGTTGATGGCCCAGTGAATGGGGCGCTGGTTGTGATAGAGAATAACTTGACCCATACCGACATTTCCGGCCATTATCAATTCACGAAGCTCCCACGTGCAACAGACACCCTGACGATCACTCATCCCGATTATCTGCAATTTCAAACCACATTCGTGATGACTACTCAGGATACTGCCTACGATGTAGCCCTCCTGCGCGAACGATCACTCTCTGCAGTGGTATCCGCTAATACGTATGTTGATCAAGGCAGGCCTTCAGAAATACTACCTGTTGCTTCAGACAATGGGCGGCTCTTTCTTCGCACAAATGGATATGATAGTCTCGGTGTCTATCACCTTGGAATTCAGCAATATATTCTCATGACCGCAGTCTTCCCACGGCTGATGGTAGATGATCACGTTGTGGTCGTTGAAGGGAGCCTGCAACTCTATGCGGATTCACTTCCCGCATCGTTCCCTCTGAACACCTACTCGATAGGCTCTTCCTGGACAGCGAGTGCTACATACTTTACTCAACCCGCTCTCGGTGCCATCCTGTCGTACGGAGTTATTCCGAAGAACTCTGCTCCTGGCTACATTACAGTGCTTGGGGTTGATGGATTGAACCAGCTGCTGAAGTCGTACAGAGCCAGCGGGGTGAATTATGGAATCGAACTGCGGGGAGGCACGATCACTTCAACGGCATTCTATTCGTCCTACGCCTCGACAAATCAACCAAAGCTCACAATGAAGGTGCGATACTAAGGATCTGCTTCCATGAAGAAAATCGCATATATCGGACTTGTATTGGGAATCTCGCTGACGATTGTCCCGTGTCAGGGCCAGAACAACTGGTATTGGCAAAACCCGCGTCCTTGTGGCAACCATCTAAGATCTGTTCAAACGATCACTCAAAGCTTGATTGTGGCCGTTGGAGACCAGGGGACGATTTTGCGAAGCTCGGATGGCGGGGTCACGTGGGATGTTCAATCGAGTGGAGTGTCCGTATCGCTTGGCAGCGTGTGTTTCACCGATGCAAACAGTGGATATGCTGTCGGAGATTCTGGAACGGTCCTTCACACAACCAATGGGGGTACGTTCTGGCTGCCCCAGCCGATAGGCACGACTGCGCATCTTTATGGAGTTTCGTTTGCGACCGCGAATGTTGGAATGATCGTAGGTGATGCGGGAGCAAACTACCGGACGACGGATGGCGGACATCATTGGGTCCTTCAATATGGATCGCCGGATCAGACACTGTATTCGGTGAAGTTTCACGACGTAAACACAGGAACCATGACGGGCTCGTATGGCGCAATCTTTCGGACCACGAACGGAGGAGCAAAGTGGAATCGTCAGTATAGCGGCACGGACTATGAGCTCTATGGCGCTTCATTTCCAAATGCCAGCACGGGAACCGTGGTGGGTGAATTGGGTACGATTCTTCATACGACTGATGGTGGTGACTCCTGGGTTTCGCAGCCGAGCGGCATAAGCGACCATCTCAGCGCAGTATCATTTTCCGATCCTCTGACGGGGACAATCGTTGGGGACAATGGTCTTGTCATTCGCTCGACGGACGGGGGGGCAACGTGGGCCATTCAGTCCAGCGGAACGGAGACATGGTTGACGGGCGTGTCATTTGCAGACTCAAAAACCGGCACCATCGCAGGATCGTATGGCGTGGTCTATCGCACCACGAATGGAGGGGCTTCATGGTCCCTGGCGACCCCCGGCACGAGATTCCCGCTCTATGCAATAGACATGGCCGATTTTCAGCACGGTGCGATTGCGGGTGCTTATGGAACTCTCCTCATCACCTCGGATGGAGGTGCGTCCTGGATACCTCGAATCATCAGCACACGGTCGCATCTGCGTTGTATCAGATGCTTTGATCGTGACACAGCAATGGCAGGTGGCGATAACAATACAATCCTTCGGACGACAAATGCCGGGATGTCGTGGGCGACAATTCCAGTTCCAGGGATTCCAGCTGATCCATTGAGGCCCATTACATTTACCACCATCGCATTCCGGCCCTCCGGTATCGGACTGATGGCTGGTTGGAAGGATTCCCTGGTGAAAGTGACGGATACTGTGAACGACGTGGTGCGTGAAAGTTGGGTGAAGGCCCAATTCGCAGTTGCCTGGAGGACAACCAATGGAGGGGGGAGTTGGAATTCCGTTTTAGCTGATAGTCTGATAGGGAAGGTTCGTGCCATCTCTTTCACCTCAGATTCGAACGCAATCGCGATCGCGATCTCCAGTTCGGACACGTGGGGACTCATGTTCTGGACTAGCGACACTGGGAGCATATGGAGTGGGCCTTCTAATTGGCCGCGACGGTTTCTTTCGATGTCCTTCGGCTCCCCATTGAGAGGAGTTATAGTCGGAGACTTGGGAGACACCTTTTGGACCCCCTTCGGAGGCAAAGGCTGGGGGTTTGGGAGGGGTCAGCCGAAGCGGAATCTTTGGGGCGTTTCGATGGGGGACAGCCTTAACGCTGTCGCGGTGGGTGACAGTATGACGATCATCAGAACGATAGATGGAGGCAGGAACTGGACCAGCGAGTGGACCCCGTGGGACCTCAGTCTCAACGCGGTATGTGCCATCGATAAACAGCATCAGATCGCTGTTGGTGATGGGGGGACGATTCTTGCTTCTTATTCTGCAGGGCCGGCCACCGATGTGCAACGCAGCCTGCAATCGGGGACAGTGCCACGATTTTCTCTTGCACAGAATTATCCAAATCCTTTTAACCCGTCAACAAGTATTAGCTTTTCGCTTTCGGCCCGTAGCTTCGTCTCAATCCGGATATACGATGTCCTGGGCAGAGAGATTGCTGTTTTGGTCAACGAGGTGATGGATGGTGGAGCACATCTTGTGAGATGGGATGCTTCGAGGTTCCCAAGCGGGATCTACTATTATCGCCTGAAGAGCGACAACGGGAAATTCACCAGGTCAATGATTCTTCTCCGATAAAACATGGAACGCTCCTGTAACATTTCAAGCACTCTCCGGCTGGTTGTAATTGGCGCGGTCGCGGTGACTGCGGTCTTTCTCGGGTGTGACAAGTCATTCGATCCCCGAGGATCTCTTGATGACCAGATGGTGGTGTTCTCCGTGCTCTCAACAGACCGGACGGCTCAGCTTGTTCGTGTGCAGACAAGCTACATGCCACAGGGGTTTGATCCTTTGACCTATACCACGGAGAACTTCCTTCGAGACGCCATCGTCTCGATCAACACGTCGAGTGGCAGCTATCTTATGCGCGATACACTTCTCTACCTGCCGGACACGACCAGGTACAAACCCCCAACGCGGGCTTATGTACTTGACCCATTCAGTCCGGTCTACGGTGAGACTTGTGAGATTGTTGTTCAATCGACACGTCATGGTGTGGCATACTCCTCCGTGGTGATCCCCAGCCAATCGAAGATCTCGATCGACCCCTTGCAGATACAGGTGCTTGATCGCCCGGAGAATTATTCAAAGGATACTCAAATTACGTTCGTTGCTCAGCTTTCGAACAATGCACAAGGATACGTTTGCCGACTCTATCTGTACTATGACGTCCTTAAAGGAACCAAGTACGTTGAAGAAAGGGTGGAAGTCCCGATTACCTCCACTGACCCATCGGTTTTCTCTCTTGATACTCCGATCTATCCGCGGCTGGCAAGCGTGCCGCAGACATTCAAGATCGGTTCGACTTATAAGAACGGATATTATAAGGCAACCGTCAGTGCAATAACTTCCCGATACAGAAGCAAACTCATTTTCAAATGGGCGACATTTGTAGTGCTGCAGGCTGACAATAATCTGTTCCGGTATTACCTCACCACTCATCCGGATCAGGATCCATTTTCTATCCGGCTTGACCAGCCGCTTTTTTCAGGGCTGAATGGAGGCCTTGGAATGGTGGGGGCTTATAGTCTGGATTCGCTAGTCGATCTTCTCCCCGGTAATTTCTGGGGCAATCGATGAAACAAGCAAGATAGAATGTGCCAAAGTCTCTTCCTGGACAATCGTTGCAACACTAAAAAAAGCAGCCGGTACGTGGCTGCTCTTGCATTTCAAGCGCGGTGAGTCCGCCGTACAAACAGCGTCGTCGACCCGTTCAATCTGCACTCTCAGACTCGAATAAGCCCGACGGTCTCAACAATGTGATTCACTGGAGTTTCGATGACGAACAAGAGAATTGAAGAACTGCTGGAACTCTATCGGCACACACTATTCGACGATGTCATTCCTTTCTGGTTGAACAACTCTGTTGATCGGGAATACGGCGGCTTTCTCAATTGCCTGGATCGCGATGGCTCTGTCTATAATACTGACAAGGCCATGTGGATTCAATGCCGGGCCATATGGATGTTTGCGAAACTCTACAATGAAGTCGAGAGGAAACCGGAGTGGCTTGAGGCAGCCCGCAACGGTTATGACTTCATCCGCAAGCACGGTTTTGATGCCGATGGCAGGATGTTCTTCGTTGTAACGCGGGACGGCAAGCCGCTGCGCCGGAGTCGATATCTTTTCACCGAAACATTTGGCGTCATTGCCTGTGCAGAATACTCAAGAGCGGCCTGCGACGAGAATGCTCTCGAGAAAGCAAGAGATTTGTACCGGTTGATCGTCGACATGCACAGGAATCCTGGTCGGCTCACGCCAAAGATTATTCCCGAAACTCGAACTACCCGGGCCCATGGAATGCCCATGATTCTCCTTGCGACAACGCAGGAGCTTCGGAGGGTTCTTGAAGATCCACTGCACAAAGAGGTCATCGACCAATCGTTGCATGACGTGCTCAACTTCTTTGTGAAGCCGGAGGAAAAGGCGTTGTTTGAAGTTGTGGGTCCGAATGGAGAAAGGCTGCATTCGCCGGAAGGCCGGTGCATTAATCCAGGCCACGCCATCGAAACGAGTTGGTTCATGATGCATGAATCTCGTTACAGAAACGACCCCTCCTTGCTCAACAGCGCCCTTGACGTGCTCAGATGGTCGCTTGAGCTCGGGTGGGACAAGGAATTCGGGGGGCTTCTCTATTTCGTCGACATAGAAGGGAAACCGGCAGAGCAGCTTGAGTGGGATATGAAACTCTGGTGGCCCCACACCGAAGCGTTGTATGCACTTCTCCTGGCATACTACCTGACAGGGGATTCATTCTACGAGGAATGGTATGGGCGGGTACATCAATGGTCGTTCGGCCATTTCCCGGATTCTCAGTACGGAGAGTGGTTTGGCTATCTGCACCGCGATGGATCGCTCGCTTCACAACTTAAAGGCTCGATGTGGAAGGGTCCGTTTCATCTCCCGAGGGCGCTGCTGTACGGCTGGAAATTACTGGAGGAGCTGAAAGGGAAATCCCAAGCTCCTCACCGGGAGGAGCGTTAAATTGTATCAACCTCAGACGGTTCAGTAACCTTTTCGAGCCGTTTGTCGTTTTGAAGAGAAGACTTGGATAGAAACACAAATGCCTCCCGAGGAAGGAGGCACGAGGTAACCACTTGGGCAACCACTTGAACAATCTCGAACCGCACCACACGGAAAATGTCGAAATCATTCCAAATTTTGAGCGGGCGACCGGGCTCGAACCGGCGACGTCCAGCTTGGGAAGCTGGCATTCTACCACTGAATTACGCCCGCAGATCTTAACTCTTTGAAACCAAACGAATTGCTTTGCTCACTCCTTCGTCCTGCACCATATGTGCACCATCAACGCCTCTGCACCCGTGGTGGTTGAATGAGTGCAATATAACCAATTCTCGGAGATTTTCAAGCCCAGATAGACTTATCATAGTCGCATCCTTCCCACCGCTCTTGTCGCCCGTTCTTTGATCTCGATTTCATCCGCAACTCGTCTGCTTGCAAGAAATTGATCTAGTTCGTCTTGGTTGAATCCGAGTTTCTTTGAGCCGATCTTTCGATGTGGGATCTTACCTTGGCTCGTCCACTTGTAGAGAGTATTAATCGAGATTCGCAGGTACCTAGCCGCCTCGAGCACGGACATATTAGCTGGATTGCCAACAGACAACCTTGAGATTTCTTCCTTCACGTGATTAGACCGTATGACACTCCTTAGGGCGAGCGAAGTACTTTCGACGGATATCTCTTCGATGAACCTGCTGAGAACGCGGATCCAGAGATCAGAACCGGGGTCTGCCATGTCCTTAATATCGAAGTCGTATCCGGGCGAGCGCATTTCGTCGTCCAGTAACTGAATCAGACGATATAGGGCGTCTATCGTAAGGAGCAACATTTCAGAAAGATTCGTTTGGCCTTGGCATTTGAACACAGCCCAGGGTGATCATATGTATAGTGGCTTGCAGGCTGTATCGATTGATCCGACGAGGACTCAGATTCCGAATTTCTCCTTGGCGATCTTCTCCATTTGCTCGCGGAATTCAAGCAACGGCTGAAGAATCTTCCTTAGCGAGGAATCGACATTTCTCTGGATGTCTTCCCAAGTTCCCGTATCGACTTCAAGGTGGGTTTCCTCTGTTTCGTCGTCAATGGTATGCCCACTTCCTTCTATCAGTTTCAGGACGATCTGCCGGTTGACCTTATCATCGATGATATGCTCCCAAAAGGGATTCTCGTCTTCCGAGTAATCTATCGTGACATCGACCTTTCCATCAGCGAGCACCGTGAGATCCCGAATGCTCAATATTCCGCAATCGGCGCGATAACGTAGTTTGATTCGTATTCCCGGAGGAAGTGATGAGAGATCACGGCTTTTCAACTCCTCTTCGCCTAGCTCGTAGATTCCATCCTTATCTGCTTTGCGGGCAACGCCATGGACAATCAACATCTTGGCGTTGTCATCATATGAGATACTTTTCATGGTTGCACCCTCTTCTGACACCGAGAAATGATGTTCTGCGATGATTGCGCCTATTCACTACCGCCGGCGGGCTATGGCCAGTAGCCCGCCGGTCCGCGTACGCCAGCTAACTCTTCTGCTTTCCCTGTTTCTGGCGCAACTCGGCAACGAATAGGTCGAATTTCCGGTCGACAACTTCAACGTTGAGGCCCGTCTTCTCCATTTCCTTCATCACGAGTTGGGCAGCTTTCTGGTCATCGACGTCAAACGTTACTGTCCCGTTCTTGGTTTTGAAATTCTTGAGCGAAAAGTCCGCGGCTTCGAGGATTTCGCCCAGTCCATCCTGTAACAGGCGGACTAGTGGGGTTCGACCATTTGCATTAGCGTCGAACCCGTGAACTCGGACGTTTATCATAGAGTGTTACTCCTATGGTTGTTTCTTCCACCGCGGTCCATCGGCGGATTCTATTATTGTAATTGGACCAGAGTTCGTTGCTGTTGGGAAATCCGATGTTCTGCATTTCCACACCGCCGGCTGGCGGTGCCTCGCCCTTCATCACTTTGGCCTCGACGTACCAGGCGCTGGCCTGGCAATCGTCGGCTCGGGTTCCCAACTACTAACCACCTCGTCATGAGAGGTGTTTGGTTTTGCGTGTAAGTTGCTCATATAACCCTTCCCTTCGTTAAGTATTCATGTGATTGCTTCGGTGTCTGCTGGCAGGACTGTCACCATGAATCGATCTTTGATAACGATGTCTTCGGCCAGTAGCCGACCGTTGGTTGCCTTATGGCTGATTCTTAAGGTCATTCCGGAAACAAAAAGGCCAGTGAGAATCACTGGCCTTCGCAAAGGAAAATATCGTGCCACTTCTACTTTTCGTCTATTTGTCGGTTACACCTCCCTGGTTGAATATCGGTCAGGCGTCTCTCAAACCTTACGATGCCCGGGATGATCCCGAATCAATGTCTGGCACCATTGCCATGCGGTATGGTAGGTAACCCCCAGAGTCCTGGCAAGGCTTGAATAGTTGATCTTGCCGTTTTTGAAGCAGTTCTGATCCGCTTTGTCCCATAATTCGTCCCTCCCGATCTTGCTTTGGCCTTTCAATTTCTGTTTCAAGATTGCAATTTGCTTCCTCTGTCTGCGCAAGATGTTGTGTGCATTTGAGAGTTCTCGATCTTTGTTATTTTCGCCGAGATCTCCTTCGTGCCCACCGATACGTCCCCGAGGACTTTGAACGACTGCTGCCGCATATGTCCTCGGTGCGCCCGGTCTGCCCACCCCCTCTTTGATGAGCACGGGATGCCTTCTTTCTCCACCCTTGGCCTGCGACACCTTGAGATAGTCTTTCAGATTGGGGAAATGGGCCCTGATGAAGGTTGTCAACCTCTCGTTCAATCGTCTCATTTCTCGTTTCTTCTTCCTGCCTGATTCGATGTGTGACAGAAGTGCCTTCCGCTCATAGGATGTGAGATGTACTGAAGTTCGTTTCTTGTGCTTTCTTATCAGTTGCATAGAAGCGTGATAAACGAAACGATTGACTTTGCTTTCCGCATTGATCACCCCTCGTAGGTCCCAAAGCTGAGTGGGTGATAATGATGCAAAGAACGCATTGAGGGCTTCATAAGATTGACTGGACAGCCAATCGCAACTCATCTCGGTGATTTCAAGTTGCCTGTCAATTCTGATAGTCGATCCCGGAATCGATCTGTTTTGCATCACGCATCCAGATGTCTTGTGGCAGTTAACTAGTTCTCTTCTTTATCAAACCTACCGCCTGTCTTCTTCAGACACAAGCAGAAAAAAACCGTAGTAGGTCCCGAAATTTCTGGAAACCAAAAAAAATCCAGGAAACACATTTCCCATCCAGAATCTGCGATGCCCGCCTGGCTTTAGGTCGAAGTAGAAGAAACAGCGAAGGTGGCTATACTCCCATCTTGGTTGAGGCTCATTTGAATCCTCTTTTTGGTATAAGATCCGGTAGTGCACTACACACCACTAATGGAGGATCACATGTCTCACGATGCAATTTGGCAACGCGCCGGAGTGTCATTCCATCATCCACTTTCCGTGGAAGATGCTGTTCGCCTATCGGGACTGGAGTATACCGTGGACAAGAAACCCGTCAAAACGGCCTTTGGTCGATCACATGTTCCTCTGCAGGGGTTCTTCGCTGCTGTTCGCAGAGATAATGGCCACTGTTTGGGGATAATGAAGAATCGATACACAATCGTCAGCAACCAAGAGGCAATGACTCTACTGACCCCGATCGCCAACAAAGAATTGTTCATCGAAGCGGGCGGAACAATTGATGGTGGGAAAAAGGCATTTCTTCTTGCTCGGTTACCGCAGGAAATGAGGATTGGGCCTTCTCGTGATGCTGTTCGAAGATACCTGATCGTAGTGAACAGTTTTGATAGCTCCACGGGTATTGTTGTGAAGCCCACTTCTGTCCGTGTCCGCTGTTCCAATGCTATCCCAGGTATTTTGCGTGGATCAGAACCAGAGATCCGTCTTCGGCACACTCGTGATGTGCACAATCGGCTGTTGGAAGCCCAGAACCTAATTCGTCGAGCAGAGGACACATTCATTCAGTTGGAGTATATGTTCAACAGGTTTTCGCTTCGCCGGTTGACCAACAAAGAGTTGATGGACTATGTTCGGCGTCTTGTGCCCGAGAATGAGCTCGCAGAGTCTCACGCAAGAACTGAGAATTTGCGCAAGCGGGTATTGGAAGCACACGAATCTGGCATCGGGGCAGAAACATACCGTGGAACCCTGATGGGCCTGGTCAACAGCGTAAGTGAAGTCGTCGATCACGCACCAACGAAAGATACCAACAAGATGTTGAAGAGCGTGTTCTTCGGTGGATCGGGCGAAAGGCTGAAGCTTCGTGCATTTGAACTGGCGGAGTCGATGCTGTAATCGATCACACACATCATTGGAGCCGCTCGGATCTGCACGTAGCAAACCTCAAAAATTGTCTGCGTCAACAGGTCCGGTGCGGCTTCACTTTATCGGAAAGGAGCAAGGAATGAAACCAAAACACCTCAAGATCATCTACGCCGTGCTGCACGGCGTATTGACCACGATCGGTTCACTCTTGCGGAGGGTGAAATGAACTCATTCATGGACGAACTGTTAGCTGAGGTGGAAGAGAAGGAGCAGCTGAAGAAGTTTGAACTCGACCGAGGCAAAGCGGATTTTTTGCTTATAGCGCTGACAAAGATTGACTCCCAGGCAGAAGAAATCGACCGAGTAGCTACAGATGAGACAGCTTTGATCGAATCTTGGCGAAACTGCGAGCTGGAACGGTTAGAGAAGAAACGCTCCTGGCTCTGCTGGAACCTCCACCAATTTCTGAACGGAACTGGCGAGAAGACGATCCGACTCGCTCATGGCGTAATCAAGGAACGAATGGGTCGGGATAAGGTAGAAATTATTGATATCGATGTTTTCTTAAAGGTCGGCACCAAGTATGGTTTGCTTCGCACATATCCTGAACGGCAGGAGCCCGATCTGAATATGGTCTCGAGCTATATCAAGCGCACGGGTGAAATCCCGCCCGGTGTTGTGTTGATTCCGGGCACCCAAAAATTTTCATACACACTGACGAAAGGAAATGGCAATGGGACAGAGGAACGGACAAAGACCGAAGCTTGAGCTGGAGCCTGGCGAAGAGGCAAAGGTTACCCTGTTAAGGGACAAACCTGCAACTGGGCGATCAGATTTTGGACCCTTCACGGCCTACTCACTTGCAGCAGAAGACGGAACTGAGATGGTTTTCTTCGCACCTTCAGAAATACATCAGATCATCGAACAGCAGAAGCTGGGGAAGGGCTCACAGTTCATTCTGCGCAGACCTATTCAGCAGAATGGTAAGAAACCTAGGCTCGAGATTGCATTGATCGCAAAGGGATCGGCTCCAGCAGAAGATGGTTTCAAGGCGATCTTACTTCAATCTATTCGTGATGCCGCTGATGTTGTCCGGGACTCCGGATTTCAATTCTCGAATGAAGAAATGCAAAGGCTTGCGACGACTCTTTTCATACAACGGACAAGAGCATGATATTCATCGACCTGCAAAAGACGGCGGATTTGCTGGCTAACACCCTAAAGAACATTGAGGAGTTGATTTATCAGGGCGACAAATCAGTGGTGTTGCCGAATTTTCCTCGAACGATTCAACTTAGTGGTTGGACGTGCGGCGCACGTTGTGTGTATTCCATACTAAGATCCAAGGGGCGGCGCTGCACTGTTGAATCTGTCGAGCGTGAATTGCGGACTGACTGGGAAGGCACCGATGTTACTGACGTCAGAAAAGTCTTTCTGAAGCATCGGTTGAAATTCATTGAGAAAAAGCACTGCCGCCTCCCTGATGTGAGGAAGGCCATCGACGATGGCAATCCGGTTCTGATTTCGGTAAACCAAGGTTCTCATTACAGCGTTGTCTTTGGCTATTCAAATGCACACATCTATGTGATGAACCCGGCGGTATTTGGTGGGAGTGGAAGCATCTTCTGCCGTGTGCCTAGAAAAGATTTCGCTGATTTCTGGGATCACTGGTGCATCATCGTGTGTGATTGACATTCGGCTCTCCAATTCCTACCTTGTTTTCGGCTGACTTAGGTTACATTTCACAGTATCAGATGATACTCTCGTACGCATCACAGGGCGACTCTACCCATTCGGGTTTTGTTGCCCCTGGTGCTTTGCGTACGAGATGACGCCTAAGTCAGCCGACTTGGAGTTGCCTTGGAAACATAGCCCAGGGGTTTTTTGTTGGGTCGGCAACTAGGAGAGTTTTGTGCAAACCTCTGGATTCCATTCGTGGATGAAAGAGGTTTTTTTGTTTTATGAAGACTAATTGACCGATATGCCATATGCCTAGACATTCTAAGGAGGAGAAAAATGATAGAAAAACGGGCTGCTATTGTGTTGATGGCCCCTTTTCTGCTTCTGATGAGCGTCAGCATCATATTCATTGGCTGCAGTAGAGGCGATCTCAAAGAGACATTTTATAGGAATGGCAAGATTAATGAACGCTGGTATGAAAAGCATATTACCCCGAATCAAATCGTCAAAGTAGGCAGGTATGAAAGTTGGAGGGAAGACGGAACACTCTGCGAAGAAGGTGAATATAGCGCGAGCGGGGCCAAGACCAGGAAGTGGACCGTATGGAACAGATCAGGTCAGAAGAGCTCAGAAGTGGATTACTCCTTTGATACGTCGGGCACACTGCAACATGAATGGGACAATGGAAAGCTCATGCGTTCCGTATTTTATAGGAAACCTCCACTTTCATCACTACACGGCACCTGGGATAGCTCTTGGTTCGAAACCGGTGGACTCAACCGAGTTCAGTACGGATGTCAGACAGTTGAGTGGTACCCTGATGGGAAGAAGAAGGAAGAGAGAGAATTCGAAGACACTTTGATAAGAAACAACTCTGGATTGTATTCTTACCGAGAGAAGAGAGCTCGGCTGTACTCGGAAGAAACTGGTCGACTATGGTTCGAAAGGGAAAGCTTGAATGGCATAACTCTCGGGGAAAAGGAGTGGGACAAAGACGGAAAGCTTATACGAAGCAAGTAAAAAGGAAAGACAAGGGATCTCCACGAAGAGGGGATCTAAATCAGCGACCTGAGGGGAGGTTTTGCACAACTTTGACACGTTGAGCTATTCTTAGTTTTGTTTCACGACAGAGCCCGGTCTGATGATGATGGCCGGGCTTTTCCTTTCAATCGGTCTTTATTGGGGCCGTAGTATTTCACGCTCTGTTTGCTTATTATTCACATGAATTTGAGAGGATCGACTTATGAACATCCAGAAGATATTCCAAGCAGTCAAGGATGCACCAGATCAGCCGACTCTGATTGTAGCTGTTGGTGCCCTTGAAGAACAAGGTTATGAGGTTACCATCAACGATAAATTCTCGGGAATGAAAGACCTCATAGCTGCGGAGGAGAATGGGGACCTAGACACCCTTCCGATGCGGAATGGCGTCAGCATTCGTGTGAAGAAAGCAGAAAAAGAGCAGACATTTCGTATTCACTTACTAGACATCGATGCGATTTGCTTCACGGATGTCGACACTCCTCCGGTAATATACAATCCTGATTTCACTACGGGTCTTTACAAGTCTGGTGCGACCAACTAGTGATCTGCCCCCTGTTTATGTGCCAATGCAAAGTTAGTTAATTTGTGGACATTGGCAAGCTGAGGGGATACCGCACCTCTGGTGCCGGTGGACGGTATCCCAAAGAGCTGTGTGGCCGTATCG
>Ga0187866_1002831_pt1 | contig 13756 bp, 17 predicted proteins | sample June2016WEW_11_1_3_FD_133013 | JGI IMG/M metagenome (GOLD analysis project Ga0187866, IMG submission 133013) | Peatland microbial communities from SPRUCE experiment site at the Marcell Experimental Forest, Minnesota, USA - June2016WEW_11_150 | ecosystem: Environmental > Terrestrial > Soil >... | reverse complement strand
TTCGATAAGCAGAGCGAAAGGGCAGTGGCAACTTCTTGCAGTTGACCTGTTCTGATGGGAACTCCCGGTTAGGCTCATCTTTGATTCTATTGGAAAACTTATGCAAGCAGACCAAACTTTTTTCCTTTTTGTTCATGTTTCAGCCTCTTGAGAGTTTGAGATTTCAAATATGGTTTGGCTGGGCAGGAAGAAAAGTATCAGTTTGCCTTCATGTTCTTTGACAGCCGCCTTAAATTTGTAATGTTTTCCAAGAACTAGTTGCTGAATCGCTGTAGCGTCAGAATCCCATAAGAACATTTGCCCTCTCTTCCAGCTTTTCTGAGTTTTAACCCAAAAAACGGCTTGGCTAACTTGGAGTTCATTGTGGCAGTTCTTTATTCTTCGAATAGCACTAAGACCTACTAGCTCTCCTTCCAATTCGTCAACATTTACAGCTTCCACTTCACATATTTCGAACATTTCACTCAGCACCTACCTGTTGCTTCATCTTTACATGTACCTCTTTCGAATAACTTCCACTCTTTCTCCGTTGACATGTTCAACAAGGAAAATGTAGGTGACTTCATGTCCACAATTCAATCTTCGTTTCTGAATTTGTTCCATTATTATCTTAACGGAGTTCGAAAATCTAGTCCATTTGCTGCAAATCGGGCACCATTCTTCACTTATAAACTTCTGAGCGTGAACGAAGAAAACTCCTTCCAAACACTTTTCCAGATGATTCGCCATATTTTTTGAAATCATTTTTAATCACTTTCCAACTCGTTATATTTGTTGATAACTTGTACAAGTCATTAACTTGTGAAATTATATAAATATTCCGCTTAACAGATAACCAACTGATTGGTGCAAATGGTTAAACCATTACCAAAATGGTTATTCCTTCGATATGCAAGAATCTGGAAAGAAAAAAATAGCGCTGAATTTGGATATGATGAAATTAGAGCTTTATTAAGAGAAAGAGATGATCGAACACTTAGCGTTATATTGTCAGATCTGAGAAGGAACGGTTGGTTGGAGGTTACATTAGATCCACTAGATGCCCGGAAGCGAACCTACCGATTAAGGAATCCGGAAGAAATGGTGGAAGAAATTGCTAGAGAATCTAAACTCTAATCGTTTTCGTATGAGTTATCAACATCCGCGCGCTTTCTCCGCACAACAAATTTCTCTGGGGATATCTTGTCAGCGATTTCCCAGCCTTCTTCTATCGTTTCAACAAGTTGCTCGATGGAAACTATCTTCGCGTCATAGCGTTTAGAGTTGCCATTTCCTTGATGATTATTGGTCACACAAGAGGCTTTGTTAACGTCTGAACAACTCGCATTTTGTAAGAAAGAATTTGGCGAGCCATTCGGGAGACTCATTTCGCTCGGCTTTACGTTTGAATTAGTGCTGAATCGACTCCATTCTTTGAGGCTCTTTTCATCCCACAATGCCTTTATAGCATCTGTTTTTCTGCCGCAGTTTGGACAGATATTGAAGTCGTAGCGAAGTTCTTGTCCACAAACGCATTCAGGCGTTGGAATACCGATTCTTACACCACAGTTTGTGCAAAACTTTGCATTCTTCTCAGTACTTTTCCCACACTTTGGGCAACGATGTTGCGTGAAATCGTATCCGCAATCACATAATTTTCGATCGGGGGTAATTTCTGCACTGCAAGAGGGGCATTTTTTCATTTCGACTTCTTTCTTTTCTTCAGGGGCCTTGTCAGGCCTAATTACTTCTTTGAGGTATGCTTCATCGTTGATATGTTCGTAAAGTATCGTTGAATTGATATTGTCTTGACACAAAACACCTTGGGCGAATCGGATTCCACGTTTCTTTGTTTCTATGGTTCCACGAGTATGCCTTAGCGCATGTAAATGCCTTTTTTCCTTTGGAATTCTTGCCCTTTCACAATAGATTTGTAACATTCGATATAGCGAATCATAGCAGAGTCTTGTCCCTAGATTCGACACGAATACTGGGTCGTCTGGCCCGGTCAAACCAATGTTTCCCGTTTCCTTCAAATCTCTAAGGTATTTTTCCGCGATTTTTGGAAGTGGCCGAACATAGGCTTTGCCTCTTTTCCCAATTATTGTTATCGTTCCTTCCTCAAAGTTAATGTCTCGCCAGTTTAAGCCCAACAGCCCAATCCTCGGGTACCCTAATTTGCCGGAGTTTTTTCCCGCCCTAATTCCGATATAATATGGAAGCGCCACCGCCGCACGATATTTTGGACTAGGTATAACTTCGAGAACTCTTTCGAAGTCTTCAGCCGTCCATAAACTCTTTCCTATTTTTGCCTCTCGTCCTAACCTATTTTTAACGCGTGGGACCTGAATTTTTAAACCGAAGTACAAAAGAAAAGAGTTGATACAGCTCATGTAGCTGTTGATGGTAACTGGAACCAATCCTCGATCCAACATAGTGTTTTTTCGTTTGTTTAAAAGGTCATAATTGATTTCTTTAATGTCTGATATTCCAAGCTCTGAAACTAGCAGCTTAACAACTTTTATCACGTTGTCAGTGGTGTTTTTGGAAAAAAGACCCTTAGTATGTTCCTCGAAAATATTACTTAGTTCAAGAATTTTTGTGGTCTTCCCAAGTAATTCAGGATGTGGATCAATTGTGATTCCGTTTTCTCTAATTCCCCATGGCAATAAGGTCACTTCCTATGCAAGCAAACAACTTATCAAACAAGCTAACAACTTGTTTAACACATATAAAAAGTTTTAGTACATAAAAATTCCTATTCAAAGAATTTTTACGCATTAAAACATTTTTTGAGCGAGAACTATCGTTTACGAATCTGATTAATCTTTTGACATAGTTTAAGAAAGAAACTGTTTTCTTGCAGATTTCAACCAAGAAACATCGGGTGGCATTCGCTACCACCACTTCGGAGCTAAAAGTAGGGTATTCTTTGACCAAATCTTTTTTGGGTGAAAACGCGGGTCTGGGCATCACTTTTGCTACTTCGTTATTCCGATTGCTATTCATTTGTGAGTTACAGCTTTTGATCATTCTCTACTCCTCGAACCGAGCTTCGATAGCCGTAAATAAACAGGTAATCTTGCCAAAAAGGTGGGGATGTCAAGTTCTTGGCTCTCGTCAAGTAATATTTGTCTTAGGGGCCAATCCTGATGCAATTTTTCCGAAGCGAAAGCTTTTAGATCGGTCAGGTTTACTTTTCGCCTGGAAAGGTTGTTGTCAACCTGAATTTCAGCTGTGTATTTTGGCTTCATAATTTTCAATAGCCTTTAATCGAACTTTATATTAGGGTTTCGTACGAAAATTGAAAAGGCACACACAAGCTATTTTTACTGGAAAAGTGGGCGATTTCATGAAGAAGCACTCCGAGCAAACCGAAATCGCACAGGAAATTTTGTCTATTCTTGCTAAAGAGGAAAGTTCTAAAAAATATTGGACTAAAAGCTCACTTTACCTCAAAGTATGCGATAACCTCCAAAAGCGTTACAACACCCAAAAAGTTGAGCTAGGGCAACGCGCGCCTAAGGTGTCTTTGTCCAAGGACACGGTTGTTTCAGCTGTGGATGCTCTAATTAATAGCGGCTTTGCAGAAATCGATATGTCCATGATGACTGGGACCAGCAATCGTCTTGACGAGCCGGTTAAACTAACTTTTTTGGGGCTACTAAAAGCTTTATCCAGCTTTCTTCAGCAAAATCCGGACGAAAAGTTAGCTCTTTTAGAATCCCTTGCGGCTGTCGCCAAACTTCACCAAAAAGAAATTCCTATTTTGTTTAAAAAATGGGGCGATTTTGAAACACAAGGAATGCAAGAAAAGGTAGTTGAAAGAATAAAGAAATACTTCAAGGAAGACTGTTTCACAAAGAGTTTAGTCCTCGGGCTGCGGGCAAGCTCATATAGCCAAGAGGTGAAAAGAACTATTTCGGTAATAGCACTCGATGAGTTTCTTGATTTCATTTTCTTCGAACCAATAGCTCATCCTCCTGAAAAAGAGGCTAAGCTTTGGTTAACTCTAATCGCCAAAGATGATGAACTTACGAAATTCGTGGATGACCAATTTCAATATCATCTCGACCCACTTTTTCCAGAAAAAGAGCTTCTCTCTTCACAAAAAAAGCTGCAAAGTGAAAACTCCAAGTTTCAAGCCGATAAGGAGAAGACAGATTTGCTTTTTAAAAATCTCGGACAAAAAATAAAAGAATTTCATAAGCAGACTGGTTACGTGCCAGTTTTCTCTAAAGCCTTTGAGAGATTTATTAATGAAAAACCTCAAACTCTCCATACTGTGAACAAAATAAATGAAGCTGAGTTAAAAGAAATAATGAACTTAGGATACAAAGCATGGGTGGGTTTAACCCTGATTCTAATGCTCGAACCAACCGAGTTCTCAATTCTAAACGAGGAATTAGAGCTTAAAGCTGAAAAGAGTTTTCCGTTCTTTGTGGAAAAGTGGTTTGGCCACAATCCGTATGATCCGAACTTCGCTTTTTATTCCAGCTCCATTCAGGCTTGGATAGGTTTTAGCTTTGGAATGTCAGTCCAATACTACTATCCGCCTAGACCAGATATATGGCTCATCAAAGGAGAAAAACTAGAGGACGTCAAACGCTTTGTTAATTTTGAACGAGGAGGCTCAACTCATGTTTTGATAGAACCTGAGGATGCAAAGGATTGGACCCAAAAGGTACGACTACACCAACAATACCTAGAGTATAATCGAGAGCGCAAGACCGAATTTGCTTTAATGAAAGACTACATCCGTAATTTTGTGCCTAAGCTGCTGTTTGTAGTTTGTTGGGAGAAAAAAATTGTTCATTTCGGCAAGTTGGATTCCAGAATTAGGGTTCTGGATGGTACCGATTTCGACCCGCAGAATTTGACCAAAATAGTGAAAGAGATCAAAACGATTTGATCCTGAAGGAGACATTAGACATTTAGAATTAGGTTCCTCACCTTTCTACAAGTGAGGCATTTTCACAAAATCCAGATCGGTTCTTGACTCCCCTTATTCTCACATCTTGTTAGATAACGCATTTATTTTATCTTGCAGAACTTTGTTTTCATTAGTCAGAGTTTCTATTTTACCCTCAAGTTTTCTATTCTCTAGGGTTAATTTAATGATTTCTCTCGCAAGTTTCACGTCTTTTTCTTCAACATAAGCTTTGAGTTTTTCCAGTTCTGTTGGTTGCGTGAAGATAAGCAAAGCCGGCTCGCAATCAAGATACATACTTGCTAAATATTCCTCGGTCAAGCGCGAAAGGTTATCCTTTAAACGCGACTCGTAACCTAGCAAAGCATCAACAGCAGCCATAGGAGCCATAGGACTTGCCTGCATCATTTTGTTACAGAAAAACCTGCGTAAAGAGTGAAGAGGAAATATTTTTTGGCTGGTTGCAGTTTCACTATTTAGAAGACCAGATTTTCGTAGCATATTTTTCCAGATGGCGTAAGCCGTATTGTTTTCGAACGGAAAAAGTCTATCGTCTTCAACGTTCTTGCCTTTGAATTCTTCCTTGTAGTGTTCCCTGGGTCTGCTCTTTCTCGAAGCCGCAGCTAAATACTCTCTCCGAACCTTTAACCATTCTTGAACTGCCTCTTTGGCCTCTCTAGAGATGAAGATGACCCGTGGTTTATGGGCCATCGAGAACTCTCCGCTAATTCTAATTCTCGCAGGTTCTTTATCTAATTCGATGTCTCCCGTATTCACCTTCAGCACCTCACTTATGCGAATGCCGCTACTTGCCATCGTAAGAAACAATGCTTTACCTTGTATTGGCGCGTGTGAAAATGCACGTCTTAGCTGCTCTGTCGTTGGATCCCAGCGTTGAACCCTGCGCCGATTCGAGGCTGTTCTTGCCGCCTTTAGCTGCCTAATTATTGTTTGTAGCCAGGGCTTTTCCCGCAACTCTACGTGATTTTCGCGCAAGAAGAGTGTCACTACACGAAGCATTTGCCGCGCAAACTTTGGAGCCTTGCCACAAATAGACTTAAAAAAGTTTTGAATATCCTCTTCATAATTGCGGTCTTCGAGGAAATACTTGTCGCCTTTTTCCTCAAGTTCAAGTCCATCTTGTCCATAAACCGATTTGAAGAATTCATTTAGCGCCAAGCGGTAAGTCAGCACTGTTCTAGGACTGTAAATCATGCTGATATTTCCAAGGAACCTCTCTACTCGACTCATCTCTATCACTCTACAAAAGATATGATAACACAATTACTTATAGTTAACTATAACTTTTTCGCAACAAGATTTTTCTAAAAAGCTTCCAATATTTGTCGGGTAAAAATAAGCGTTGCAAAAAAGGTTCAGGGGCAAACCATTGATTTTTCCTGGAACTTTGTTGTTTCATTCCTCAGCCATTAATTGGCTATGAAATTCATGGGTGAAATGAACAAAAAAGAAACCAATTTGATATCTCTCTCCAGGTGAAGAGATGAGCATTGAATTGTGAGACTCATTTTAACTGCGTTTTTGATATAGGCAAGAAACCCCTATTTAGCTATCAAAAAAATCTTTGAGGTTGGGTGAAATACTGCATGAATATTTTAGAGTATTTGGAAAGTGCCGGAGTACATGGTAGAAGCCACAGTCTAAACTTTATTTTAGCAGCCTACGACATTACAATGCAACGAAGAACGCCTGACTGCAACGAAGTAATCATAAGCTCCAATGACATACAAAAGAGGATAGCCAACCACGGCAGCCACATTTCCACTGTAACTTATCAATCAAGAAAGAGGGACCTAGCGGAAATGGGACTCTTGATAAAATGTCGGCGAAAGAGAGGAAGCGGAGAAGACATTAAACTTTCAAAGAAAGGACAAAAAATCGCTGAAATCATCAAAAAGTTCGTTGACAACGTAACTCAAGCATACATTGAAAAATAAGCGATCCTAATGCCTCAACTACCCAACCGCTACCCTAATCGACCGCACTAGCCACGGTCTCTACGATCACAACATAAATTCTTTTTTCTTTTTTTCGTGGGTGAATCTTTCATTACATTTCCTTTTTTTAGCTAACGTCTCAGCTGTTATCGTTTTTCTTTCCTTCACTAAATTTTACATGGACCATTGCGTCTATCGCGTCCTTTGCCGCTTTTTCCACGAATTCCGAGGCGACCTGCAGCAATTGGGGGATAAACTTTGGGTCACTCAAATCAAAGTGAAAGATTGTGGGAGAAAAATCTATGTTATCGATGATTTCCAACGCTTTTCTTAAAAAAGTGGTCGCTGTTTGAAACTGAAAATATGAAGTTCCAGCTTCCCACAACATTAAAAAAGTTTCGTCAGACACCTCTCCGGTCGCAACCACATTATGAACACTCATGCGAACCTGCCGCATCGTGCTATCAACGGTTTGCAACCATTGCACCTTTGACAAGAGTCCGTTGACGATTGACTTCAAACAAACATTCAACGAAGAAATTTTTTGAAGCTCGATTGCTTCTTCAAATCCTCCTTGCTGGCCAATATTCTCATTGACTTTGGGCTTCACGCTTGTCCATCCTTTCACAAGTTCCCTCAAACCATCATTTACTGATTGAAGCTCCCAAATCACTTTCACAGCCTCTTCATTGAAGGATTTTGAATTGGAATTGTGGAAGTCTAGCAGTTCCTCGAATGTTTGGAACTCGTTGTTATCAGACAATTAAAGCCACCCTCATCTGAACATTCTCCATTAAGTCCTAATTATCTATCTTTTGTGTCGAATTAGTCTCGTATTTCTTCGCCAAACCGCTGTTCAATTTCTCACTCAGTTCTTCCCATTTTCCTTCGCTGAACCACAGCATAGCCGCGACTATTCGGACCGCTCCTGAAGCGTCCTTCACTTTTTTTGAAACTTCACGTAACAATTTAGGAATAAATTTCGGACCAAGAAGGTCTGCACTGACAACATCCGCCGAGAAATCCATACTTTCAAGTAAGTCAAGGGCTTTCCCCAAGTAAAACGCGGCCTCATGAAAATCATAGAACTTCTCATGATAACTGTGCGAGGTGTAAAGTTCATGTAAGCTTTCGAGAACAGACTCGTCATGGTAATAAAAAGTGGCTTTTTCCATTGCTGCCATAGCCTCTGTCAACCATTGGATTTTCTCAGGAAGACCGTTATGGTAAGCCCTCAAGTCGTTTTTCAGGCGAACTACCTTTTGAAGCTCTTCGCCCTCGACGTATGCAGAGCCATCGGCTTGAACAAGTTCTTTTCCCTTAAAACCGTCGCCTTCAATCTGTAAACAGCGATTCTTAGCACTGGTTTTTGCCCATCTGTCAGATAAAGCTTCCAAACCATCGGAAGCTCCTTGCAGCGCATCAACCTTCTGCAAAGTATGTTGGCGGAACTTCTCAAACTCGCCCTCAAAACGTTGTAACTCGCCCATTGTTTCACGGATTTCCTCATCTCGGGACTCATCGCGGGACACTAAAACACCTCACAAGCCAGTCCTCACTAAGATCTGCAAGTATTTAGTTTTTGTCTCTTTCATTTCGGGAGCTCTCTATCTTGGTGTAGCGTCCGCTACCCAGAAGCCTTACTTCTTTTGGAGTTTTTCCAAATCCTTCAATTCAGCCAAATAATCACGCAACCACCGTTTTCGGCCTTCATAGCGGGCTCTTTTTTGAGGATTTTGCGAGACCTCAAAGTTCTTACAGACCCTGCCGTAGCCAGGTTCAGGTAGTCTGTGTAGGATTTCACAAAACCGCGCTGAAGGATTTTCAATAATTTCTCCGTTTTCATCGTTACCAATTATTCTATACACATTTTTTGTATTAAAAAACTTGCAATCCCAACAATTCTGCCATTGAATTTTTGGCAGAACATTTTCAGCCATTTTTAGTCTCTCGCCCATGTCCCTATCTTTATCTTCGCCGAAAGAATGACCTGGAGCAAAATCTTTGCAAAGTGTCACATCGCGAATATATTTTCCTAGTAAGCAGGTAGATGCGTGCCCAAACCTTCCAAGGCTAATGGAATTTTCGCAAAAACAACATAGCATATCAAATTTTGAATAGCCACTATTCTCGCCGTCTAAAAAAAATAAATCTTTTCCTTCTTCGGCTGTTACGAGGATTTTTTTCTTTCCGAGAACTTCATATCCCCAATCGAAATGTTCTCCAAACGTTTTCTCCCACTCGAAAGCAAGCTTTTTTGGCGAAAGCCAAATCATTTTTGGTTTGTTCTTTTCTTGTTTTATCATGGTCTAACTTCCTATGAAATCCCACTAGCTAATCACGCACAAGCGCGTGAAATAAAGTTTTGATGATAAATTTAAGGATAAGGTTAATGCCGTTTCCGCAAAAACAACACAAGATGTCTTGCCCGGAGTAACCACTGTTCTCTCCATTGTCTAAGAAGAACAAATTTTTCCCTGCCTCAGCTATTACGAGGACCCGCTTCTTTCCCATATCCTGATACCCCCAAGGAAAAACCATGCCAAACGTTGTTACCCACTCAAAAGCAAGCTGGTTAGGCGATAACCACTTCATTTTTGGTTTATGCCAATTTTGTTTTTTCATTGTTTCCAATTTGGGCACGTTCCAACTAGACAGTAACTCACAAAAGATGAGCTAAATTCAAATATTTAAAACAGATAAAAGAATTTTTTATACCTCGACAATTTTGAAAAACAGAGAAATTTTTAGCTTTTTGTCTGGTGATTTTAGACTTGGTCATGAGACTTCCTAAAAAACAGAGCGCAGACTCCAAGGTTTGACAGGTAATTCAGAGAATCTGAATTTAAAGGAAAAGGAAAGAAGAATCAACAGAAGTTTAATCGCAATAGCTTTTTCTGGGACAGCTATACCTTTTCCAATAATGTGTTTAAAGGTAAGGTGAGGATTGGAATTACATACGTTCATGAAGGCAACAACACGGTTAAGACATTGTCTACCTCACTCTTAAACTTAGGCGAATTTCGTTCAAAGAACCCAGCCAAATCAGCTTCGTTGAGCTCCGCAGCCCTTCCCAAAGCACGCTGGCCAAGCTGGCTGCATTCTCCTAAATGAACTGAAAGTTCCGAAAACATTCCTCCAAATTCTTCATCCCCTGACATAACGGCACCCCACTATTGAAGGTCCAATACGGAAGGAGACCTTCTATGCTTTGCGAGACTTGTTTCCAGCAATTTCTGTTCCGAAGCATTAGCACATTTTAAGTTATAATTGAGAAGCCAAGATGAATTTTTGACCACTCAAAACAACAAGAACTGTTCATAGGATTTCTCCAATTGGCGTAAACTTCCCAAAATTCCTTCTAAGCACTTTGCAATAAACTTGCAGCAAAAGAATGAAAGTTGGAAATCCAACTAAAAGAATTTGAAAAGGTTCCATAATAGACTCGTTCAGAAGCCTCCTCGTCGGACTGCAGTACTTCAGCACGCTTGAAAACATACTCGTCATCGTCAGCTTCGCCGCAGTAGCCAACCTCATAGGAATACTAGCCTTCAGAAGAATGCGCGTCTAAACCCAGCCAAAACTCCCACTCTTTAATCACTCTTTATTCAAAACCGTAAACTCAAAAGCCACCGGTAGGTTTTCACAGCCAAGGTTTACAAATGATTTCGTGCACTTTCACATCAAAGAAATCCTGAACGTTGGCTGGCCGAAGCACAAGCGCCGTGTCAGCTCCGTTGCCGGATCCTCCTATGGAAATCACGTCCTCTTTGACGCTTACGAGTCCTGAATCAGCCGCCATCAATGCGATTTCAATTGCCACCTTGGTTCCTTGACCAAAAACGCGCAATGTGTTCGCAACGATCTCGTCAGATTGGTAGGTGCTAAACTTCCTTCTGATTGCCCGACCTAAGCCTCCAAACGCGTGTGTGGTTGTCAAGATTTTGCCGCCAGCCTTGAGAATGCGTTCCCGATTCTCCGGCGTCAATTCCTGAACGCCCAGCCCACTAAAGCCGGTGCTATGCGTTACCACCACAACATTATAGCCTCTAAACATCTCCGCAGCCTTAACCCCAGTCTCTCCTCCGGTGGAGGCCACAACGACCGACCTGATTCCCAGCTCCTCCGCTCGCTTTTTCGCAACGTCCAAAACAGTATTAAGGTCCGCTTTTTTTGCTCCTTTAAGCCTCTGCACCTTTTCAACCTGCGGCATTACCTTTTCACCTAACAGAAAATGATATCCTTAACAAAAATTTAACGTTTACTAAAGCTCATGCTGTATGAGCGCGGCGAGGAGTTGGTTGCGAGAAAGAAAGAAGCCTGCTAACGTTTTCGGGTGCACAATATGTTTCCTCTGTAGAAAGGTTTAAACCTGTTCGAGTCTACGGGGTTTAGTCTGGCGGGTGATTTTTTGAAAAAAAATATTGCACTGGTAGCGCATGATAACAAAAAAACTGATTTGGTTGAATGGTGCGACTTCAACAAAGGAACGTTATCTCAGCACAACTTATACGCCACAGGAGGTACCGGAGTAAAGATCGCCCAAAAAACCGACTTAAACATCAACTTACTTAAAGACGGCTCTCACGGTGGTGACATGGAAATCGGCGCTTTAATTGCTAACGAGAAAATGGACTACTTAATTTTCTTCTGGGACCCTCTAGAATCCCTTCCTCATGATGTTGACGTTAAAGCCCTTCTCCGAATAGCTGTTCTGTATAACGTGCCAACTGCATGTAATAGAGCGACGGCGGACCTAATTATCTCCAGTCCGCTGTTTCAGAGTGGAGAATACAAACGTAAAAAGAAATGAAGTTAGGTCCTATCTCTAATCCAAATAGCGTTAACTCGATTAAATTGGAAAAGAAGATCAAAGAATAATCTCTAATTCATTAGAAAGTTTTTCTGACCTACAACGAGTTGAGTTACTGAGTTTGGTTCATTTTGATGACAACTTTGTTATCTGAAAGCTTCGCCACATACTCCCAACCTTCAGCCAGATAATTATTTGCTTCATCAACGGTGACAACTTTCTGTTTGGCGCCGTTCGTTGTTTGCACCCCTAATAGCTTCTTCTTAACGATATCCTGAAGTTCTTCGTCGCCCATCGAGGGCACGTCCATCTTATCCAACTCCGCCTGAGTGAAACCAGCCACCAACAAAAGCTGCTTCCTAAAGCTGCCCTTAAGCTTCTCCTCGCTAGTTTCCTCCTTGATCTTAGTCTGCAAAAACTCTTCGCTTCTCGCGTAAGCCGCCCGCATGTCCTCCACAACAGACTCAGGCAGACTTTTCTTATTAGTAGTATACCTGTTTTCAATATCGCCCTTATGCCCCATCCAAAACTGCCGATAATCCCTCAGCACCAAACCCTTCGACTCAGCAAGCATCAACATCGTATCAAAATAGGACCTGAGCACATACGGTCTCCAGGTAAAACCAGCAGCTTTTATCGACCCTTTGATCGCATCGCCCACATTGTTTGCTCTGATGAATGGCTTCATTCTTAATTTTGGAGTTACTAACGGCGACTTAGGCGTTAGAGTCTCACCACTTCTAAGGCGTTCTTCTAAGTAATCCTGAACATATGCACAACCCTCTGTACTAAGAAAAGTAAAATACTGATGCCCCGCCTTGCTCAGTTCTTTACGAATGACCACTAACGCGGGATTTCGTTTAAAGCATACTGCATCATGCTTAATCTCGATTTCTGGCAAATCAGCGATTCTAAGCCCATCTTGTCCATTGTAGCTGCCCAAAACTTCAATACGAACACCCGAATGCGCAACTAACACACTGGCAACCCTTGCCTTCTTATCCCCTGAAAGAAAAATCCGCTTAAGCTCTTCTTTCGTCGGAACCCTTTCGTCTTTAAGTGAAGGTGCATCTTCTGCGCCTTTTATTTTGATTTTTCTGCGAATGTCTTTTCCATTGTGAGAAAGCCAAGAACGAATCGCTTTAACCACGGATTCCGCATAGCTTCCTGCATAACCAGCCTCCTCCATGGACGAGACAACATCAAGAACTAGGTTGTATAACTCGATTTCATTGAGAGAAAGCAATGCTTTTGGCGTGGTATCATGGCTCCGGCAAAAAGACCCAAGCCGCCTCAAGTATACGTCAGCAGTAATAGCTGAGCCCCGGGAAACATTTTCGCGCCAACGTTTTACATCCACATCATCTATCAGGGCCTGATATTTGCACTTTGAGGCGGAAGAAGACTTAGCTGACATAGACATAGATGACTAATTGTAGGGTTTCCCATAAAAGCGTTGTGGGGACCCATACCGAATTGGGAGTGGGCCGTACCGGATTTGAACCGGTGATCTTCGCCGCGTGAGGGCGACGTCCTAGCCAGCTAGACTAACGGCCCGCGGGGTGCTGTGGATTGAAACTACGTATTTTCCCTTCATAAAACCTTTCCCCTCCCAAAAACAAACAGTATAGCGGTGCAAGACATGGGGCTAAGAAAAAAGCTGAATTTCGAATTGTCGCCTAATCAAGAAGGATTCCTAATGTTACTGTGCTTTTTAGGCAGCGGCTTAATAGGCTACTTCTTAACCCACTTCATGGGTTTACTGCACTAATTAATAACCAAGAGAATAACCAAGAGCACTGATGGAACGCTGTTTGCTGATTTGGCAAAACAAACGCAAACACTTCTGACAGTTAATGGTTTCAGAGCGCGGATGCGCGGCGCCGAGAAAGAGGCTTCCACATGGCTTTATACGGTATTGAAATGCTGACCAAATGAACAGCCGAGATAAGTTTCTCAAATCCAAAACACGCCAACAAAGTCAAATTCAGAAACCTTTAAAACATTTCACTTCATTCTTGGATGTGTCACTCCCAGCACACGGTGCCGAGGTAGCTCAGCCTGGGAGAGCGCTCG